>Ga0209384_1002040_pt1 | contig 9799 bp, 9 predicted proteins | sample CoawatmetaG05DNA_FD_187511 | JGI IMG/M metagenome (GOLD analysis project Ga0209384, IMG submission 187511) | Marine microbial communities from the West Antarctic Peninsula - Coastal water metaG058-DNA (SPAdes) (version 2) | ecosystem: Environmental > Aquatic > Marine > Coastal ... | reverse complement strand
TGCCCTTGTGTATTTTCCTCAAGTAATTCCAGACTTTTAACTGAAATTCAGTCCCCTTTAAGTTCATAGAGCTCAAAACCTGTGTTATTGGCTATTTTATCATATAATTTCTTTGCATGTTCATTGCTAGAGTGGGTGATCCAACGAACTCCTTGCCAATTATTGGCTTTAGATAAGGATTTTAGATGACTAATAAGCTTTTGTGCTATTTTTTGATCTCTAAAATCTGGCTCTACAAACAAATCGTCTAAAAACCCAATATATTGACCCTTAATTGGTCTTGGCATTGTTCTATAATGAGCAATAGCAACGATTTTATCCTCTAATTCAAAGCATAGACCGTTAACATCATGGCTTTCATCGTGAATCCATCCCCAAAGAGTGTCTAAAATCCTTGTATTCATTGGGACTTTGTAGAAATCGGCATAACCATTGTATAATTTGACCCAATTTTCTTTATCTTTTTTCTCTAATTTTCTAATCATTTGGTTTAATTATAAATTTTAAATAATTGAATTTATTCACTATTTATTGATTTGTAGCTTTTAAAACTAGCGCAGCGACACCAACCCAAATTATCAACCATGCAATAGAGTAACTCCACTTAGTCCATCTGCAACAGCAGCTAAAATTGCCTACCATGATATTATTAGTGGAAGTTTAATTATCCTTACAAGCATTTTTAAATATTATATAACTATTGACATCTAAAATCACTTAATATATTACTAACGATAATTAATTGTTATCAATACTAATATATATGAATAATATAATAACAGATATAAAAGCGCTCCAAGAAGAAACTTTATTAAACTTAAAGAACTCTAAAGCTAGTAACACAGTAAGAGCTTATAAATCAGATTTTAATGACTTTGGACTGTTCTGCGCTCAAAATGGATTTGAATCTCTTCCATCAGAGCCTAAAATAGTTTCTTTATATTTGACTTATTTATCAACTAAAAACTTTAAAATGAGCACTTTAAAGCGCAGGTTAGTATCAATTTGTGTTATCCATAAGCTAAAAGGGCATTATTTGGACACTAAACATCCTTCAATTATTGAAAATATTATGGGCATTAAAAGAAGGAAAGGTAGTATTCAAATAGGTAAAAAACCTATATTAATCAATATGCTAAAACAAATAATTAATGTTATAGATGAACAAGATAAGGAAGATATAAAGAAATTACGGGATAGATCTATAATCTTAATTGGCTTTTCTGGAGGATTTAGGAGAAATGAGATAGTTTCACTGGACTATGATGACTTGGATTTTGTTCCAGAAGGCCTTAAAATCAATCTTAGAAGGTCTAAAACAGATCAATTTGGTGAAGGTTTTACAAAAGCTCTACCCTACTTTGATAATTCTCAATATTGCCCTGTAGTGTCATTAAAAAAATGGATAGAAATTTCAAATATTACTTCCGGTGCTGTATTTAGAAGATTTTCTAAAGGGTCCAGGTTATCAAAAAATAGATTGACTGATCAAACGGTCGCTTTACTTATAAAAGAATATTTAAGATTAACGGGTATAGACAGTAAGAGTTATTCTGGTCATAGTTTGAGGTCAGGTTTTGCTACATCTGCAGCAGAATCAGGTGCGGAAGAACGAAGTATTATGGCAATGACAGGACATAAATCTCCAGAAATGGTTAGAAGGTATATCAAAGATGCAAATTTATTTAAGAATAATGCATTAAATAAAATTAAATTATAAGATTTTAAAAACATTATATAATATATAATTGAAATTATATGAAGAAAGCTTTAATTACAGGTATCACTGGCCAGGATGGATCTTATCTTGCAGAATTTTTACTTAATAAAGGATATGAAGTTCATGGTATAAAAAGACGAACTTCACTCTTTAATACCGATCGTATTGATCATCTATATCAAGACCCTCATATTGATAAACGAAATTTTATTTTACATCATGGTGATTTGACTGATACCAGCTCACTTATTAAAATCATTCAACAGGTTCAGCCAGATGAAATTTACAACCTTGCAGCGCAATCACATGTGGCCGTATCTTTTGAGGTGCCTGAATATACTGCTAATTCAGATGCTCTTGGACCATTGAGAATTTTAGAAGCTATTCGAATATTAAAATTAGAAAAAAAAACTAAGTTTTACCAAGCATCAACATCAGAACTTTTTGGAAAGGTTGTAGAGGTTCCCCAAAAAGAAACAACACCTTTCTACCCAAGAAGTCCATACGCAGTAGCAAAACTTTATGCTTATTGGATTACAGTGAATTATCGTGAGGCTTATAATATTTATGCTTGTAATGGGATTTTATTTAATCATGAATCTCCTGTTCGTGGAGAAACTTTTGTAACTAGAAAGATTACAAGAGCATTAACCAGAATTAAGCTTGGCTTACAAAAAACACTTTACCTTGGTAATCTTGATGCAATGCGTGATTGGGGACATGCTAAAGATTATGTTGAAGTACAATGGTTAATGCTGCAACAAAAAATCCCAGAAGATTTTGTAATCTCAACAGGTCAACAATATTCAGTACGTGATTTTGTTAATATTGCTGCAAAAGAACTTGATTTAAATATTACCTGGAATGGTAATGGAAAAAATGAGCAAGGATCAGTTGATGGTAACGTTATTATCAAGGTTGATAAAAATTATTTTCGTCCAACCGAAGTAGAAACTTTACTTGGTGATGCCAGCAAAGCTAAGAAAAAACTTGGCTGGAAACCAAAAATAAGTTTTAAAGATCTTGTATCTGAAATGGTTAGAGAAGATTTAAAACTTGCTGAGAGCGATCAATTAATGATGAAAAGTGGTTATAAGTCAAAAAATAAATTTGAATGAAAAACAACCATAAGTCAAAAATTTACATTGCAGGTCATAATGGAATGGTGGGATCATCAATTATTCGTGTTTTAAAATCGAAAGGTTACACTAATCTTGTTTTTCGTGAACATTCAGATTTAGACTTAATAGACCAAGCTTCAGTAAAAGATTTTTTTTTAAAAGAAAAACCGGATGAAGTTTATCTTGCAGCTGCAAGAGTTGGAGGTATTCGAGCAAACAATGTTTATCCAGCTGAGTTTTTATATCAAAATTTAATGATCCAAACGAATGTTATAGATGCAGCCTTTCGTAACGATGTAAAAAAACTTTTATTTTTAGGATCAAGCTGCATTTATCCAAAATATGCTGAACAACCAATTTCAGAAGAAGCCCTACTTACTGGTAAACTTGAACCAACAAATGAACCTTACGCTATTGCTAAAATTTCTGGAATTAAGATTTGTGAGAATTACAATCGTCAATATGGAGAAAGTCATGATATTGATTATCGCTGCGTGATGCCAGCCAATTTATATGGACCTGGTGACAGTTATACTGATGGAAACAGCCACGTAATTCCAGCTTTAATAAGACGTTTTCATGAGGCTAAAATAAATAAATCTCCTCATGTTATTGTTTGGGGAACGGGAAAACCTCGTAGAGAGTTTCTTTACGTTGATGATCTAGCTGAGGCATGTATTAAGTTAATGAATCTTGATAAAATAACCCATAATAAGATTACCGATAGGATGAGTACACATATAAACGTAGGTTACGGCGAAGATTTGACAATTGAAGAACTTGCTGCAACTATCAAAAAGATAGTTGATTACAAAGGGAAGATAAAATTTGATATTAATATGCTAGACGGCACCCCACAAAAAATTTTAAATAGCAATAAAATTAAAAGCCTAGGTTGGAATGCAAAAGTGAGTTTAAAAAATGGCTTGTTAAAGGCTTATGACGATTATTTAAATTCTAAATAAATTTTTTTTAAAATTTTTTAAGCTCAACTAATTATATAGCTTTCCAAGAATTAGGGAGCAAATCATCTGTACAAATTGATTTATCTTTAAACCAGTTATTAGGTGCGTATACAATTTTATCTTGTTTATTATTTAACCAAGCGCCCCACCAACTAAAACTACTATTTGCTATAATATTAGCTTTGCAAAGGGACATTAAGTACATATCAAAAAATGATTTTGCACCATGATTCACATCAACAATAATATGTGAATAATCTACAACAAAATTTTCAGTAACCCATAATGGATCATCAGTAAAAATAAAATATTTAGGATTATTAAAATATTTTGAAGACTCTTCAATAGCTTTTATGTAATAATCTCTTAAATCTTGATTAAGATTGTAATTTTGTTTTAATAAATAGTCTCCCCTTCTAATATGAATTGATATACTATCATTTTTTTTAATATCATTAGCTATTAATAAATTTTTTTTATCTAACTTATTGAAAAAACTAAATATTTCTCTAATTTCTTGAGAATAACTTTTAAAATATAATTCACTTTGCCAATACCCATTTAAAAGACTATGTTTTGGAATATCTTGTATCTCATAAGTGTAGTGAAAGTGTTGTTCCTTAAAATTACTATAGGTTATGTCTATTTTGTTAAAAATTTCTTTAATGTTTATATATGAGAAGTTTTTTGGATTATTTAAAATGTTCACTTTTGAATAAATATCAAATACTCTATTCAACTCAAAACCATTATGGTCTATTCTTCGATTATACCTTCTTAAATCAAGACTAAGTTCAACATTATTTTTTCTAGCTACGGCATATCCTGCAGCAAACTGAAACATTTGATTACCTAATCCACCAGTTAATTTTACCTTTATCGTCATTTACTTTTTAATTTATTGTTGAAAAAAAAATGCCTCAATACCCTCCAAAGCAGTTTTAATGGAAAATTTACACTTCTAACTCTATAAAACACAGTCAGTATTGTTATCCAGGAAATTGGAGTTTTAGTTTTTAGGCACATGTTTACATAGTTTAACCCCTTTTTTCCTAGTCGATAGCGCCAAGATGCAACATCTGCTACGATTAAATCATATCTTAAGGTCATAAATTCCATAAAAGAGTAAATTCCATTTAAATAATCTTTGGCATGACTTGAGTTAGGCGGGCTCGTATTAAGAGAACCAGGACGACCTACTCGATAGCTATAATAAGTTTCTGGAATTACCACTGTACTTTCGCTTAAAGCTAATAAAGGAAAAAAAACAGATTCATCCTCAGCAATTCCTTTTGGATAACCAAGCTTATTTTTGGACCACAGTTCAACTTTGGTAACGTACCTACTTACTTGTGGAAAAGATTCTTTTTTTTTAACAAGTTTTGTTATCAATTTATTGTTTCTAAAATATTCACCTTTCAATGTGAATTTAAGATTCGGCATTTTATCATTTGAAATATCGTTACTAAAACATTCTCCAGAAAATAAAATCATATCTGGTTTATTATATTGTTTAATTATTTCACGCATTCTAAAAATTAGATTATCTTTTATGATATCATCCGAATCCAAGAAATATATATATTCACTTTTTGCAATAGATCTTCCAAAATTACGGGTTAAACCAATTCCTTGATTAAGAGTTTGAACTATTTTCCAACCTTGTAAATCTCTATAATTATTTAAGATATTTAATGAGCCATCATTACTACCATCGTTAACAACAATTACTTCATCTGGTTGGGATATCTGGTTTTTAACGGATAATAAAGTTTCATTAACAAATTTTTCAACATTAAAAACGGGTATAACAATTGTGATAGTTGACTGTTTCATGTTTGTTAATGAATATTCATTTATACTATTTGTTATTTATAGCCTCAACTATTTTGTGTGATATAATTTCTGCAAATCTTTTACATGTAAATTCCTCAGATTGATTTTCTATAAAATCCTTTATGCACCTTTGATAATCTAAGTACTGATTCTCGGGCATATTTTTTAAAAATTTGTATAACTTTTGATGATTTATAAAATTACGTCGATCAATAAAGCATCCTTTTGGAATAAAGTTATTTATATCTTCAGCACCCCAATACACCGGGACATTTCCCGCAACAAATGCATCAAGTATTTTTTCACTTATATACCCCCTTAAGCCTTTTATATTTTCATAAACTATTGAAAAGCGACTACGCATTAATACATCTTGTTTGTTATGAATTTCCCCTTTCCACGAAGGAAAAGGACAATATTTAAACGGTAATTTTTTCTCTAAACTATGAATTAACCCACCAAGACGAGTTGGTAATCTACCGGACATATTCCATTTTCTTCCATAAAGTGCAAAATCATTAGGTGCATTATGTTCAAACCATCTAATTGTTTTTATTCTTTCACGATATAAATCAATTTTAGGATGCCAGCTTCTAAGAGATCTATTTGAACTAATTAGAACTACTAATTGATCTCTTGTATTATAACCATCTTCTATGCCTTTACCCATTGGATGTGCTGCTAGTTGAAATTTTGTAGCTAAACCAAGATCAATTAAATCAGGGTTCCATGAAAAGATGTGATCATATTTTTTTATTAGATCAATATTTGAATTATCTGGATTAATATATTTGTTCTCCCATATAATACAAAATTTAGGCCATTTGCTATTTTTTACTTTTGAAACATTTATATGAATTTCTATATCTGGGGACTTTAAAATAGAAAATTCTTTAGATATTATCTCTATACCAAGTTTATAAAGCTCATTTTTAAGAGCAATCCACTGTCCAGTTAAATTAATTTTAGCTGGATGAGAATCAAAAAGAAAATCAATATTATATTCACCATATATCAAAAGACATTTTTTCATGTAGATAACTTAATTCATAATCAAAATATTTTTTTTTTAATAATGATGTTTATATAATCTGTTATATTTATCTTAGGTTTATATCCCAAATAGTTGAAGGCATTATTATGTGGTATGTTTGATACAGGTCTATCACCATCACGTTGAGGTAAAAGTTTAATTTTTGTTTTAAACATTTTTGCAATTTGTAAAATAGTGTACTGTTTTTTTGTACCAAGCATATAATCATTTTGTTTACCTTTTTTAAATGCCAAATAACAACCATTTATTATGTCATCAATATGAGTAAAATCTCTTTTTTGGGTACCAGGCTTAACAACTGTTAAGGGTATTTTTTTTTTAAATTGAGTTTCGAATATACCAATTACGGCAGACATAGGACTATTTAAAATTTGTCCTGGTCCATATACATTGTAAAAAAATAATAACTCATACTTAAGACCAAACCACTTACTGTAATTTTTTATTAATTCTATATTTTTTGACTTTGCCCACGCATAAGGTGATAGATTTTCATCTTTACCATTGTTACCTAAAGAACTTGATGTGGCAGAATAAATAATTCTGATTTTATTATCTTTTGCAAAATTAATTACCTCAAACGAATTATTAATATTGCTATTTAAGCACTCTTTAGGTTTTAAAAAACTTTGATATATTCTCGAAAATTCACCAAAATGAAAAATAGCTTTTATTTTTTTTTTATATGATTTTAAAACTTTTGTAATGTTTATATTTTCACTTTTAATATACTTCACATTTTTGTGAATAATGTGATTTTTTATTGTTCCTGTTGAATAATTATCAATACTTATGATTTTAAACTTAGTCTTTTTTATTAAATATTTGATTAAATTAGATCCAATAAAACCTGCCCCACCTGTAACAATTATTATATTTTTCATATTTAAATTTAAATATTAGTCTTTAATTTCCCAATAATATTTTTTATTTACATTAAAAGTTTTGTTTATTATAAACTCTGCAATAATTGTAGAATTAAAATGTTTAAAATATTTATTACGTCCCTTTTTTGCAATTTTCTGTCTTAACGCATCATCATTTGAATATTTTTCAATTTTTTCCGACAAATCCTGAATACCATTATAAGTAACAATTTCATCTTTATTAAAAAAATTACTGAATTTAGTATTTTTATCAATCAAAACTAACAACCCATTCCCAATTAATTGAGCAAATCTATCACTCGTATAGTATTTAGAGGCAATACCCTGGCTTAAATTTAAAGCAAGCTTCGAGTGAGAAATAGCTTTAATAAAATTATCAGCCCATATTGGTTGTTTGTTCCCAACACCATACAGGTCAAATTTTATGTTTGGTAATTTATTAACTAATGTATTGAGAAAATTCTCTCGCTCATCAAATTTACCTTTTTTTAATACACCTCTATGAACCCCATGACTCATTGCAAAAAAAACATCATTTTTTAAATTTTTATATTTATGATTATTTAGTACTTCAAATGAATCATCTACTGGGTTGGGTAGATAATAAATTGGCATTGTGCTGGGAAATTTTAACACATTAGGATCTGTTGTACAAAAACTGGCGTCCATAATGTCTATTTTATTAAGAAATCTTTTTTTATTAGATATCCAATTTGAATCCATTCTATCTAAAAACCATTGAGAAATTTTTATTTGTGGATAATATTGCTTAATTAAATTCAAGGTTTTAATATCAATTAAATCAGCATGCCCTAGTACTATTAAGTCAGGTGTGTAATTACCTATCACTGTAAGTAATTTTTTATTTAAATATTTTGAACCATTTAAATCATTTAATTTTCTATGATTGCTTAGTATATCTCTATCACTAAACTCCAAAACACTATGACCTAAACGTACGAAACCGTTATTAATCCTTTTACCGGTATTGTAAAATAATCTACCATTATGTCTTTCATTAAAATTAGTTATATGAATAATTTTTAATTTTGATTTTAAGACTTTGGTCTTAGTTACTTTAAGTTTATCATTTAATAAATCTGATCTATATGTGTCAATTTTTTTACATGCATATCTATTAGTTAAATAAAAATTTTTATGTGATTTTTTTTGCAAATCTGTTAATTTTTTTTTATCTTTTATTAAGTCATCAATTGCTTTGTAAACATAACTAACTGTATTTTTTTTAAGTATGATGGCATTTGTTACAGTTTCTCTTAAACCGCCCTTGTCTGATATTATCACAGCACAACCTCTACTTGACGCTTCTAAGCTTGTACGACCAAAAGGTTCCTCCCATCTAGAGCACGCAACAGCTATGCTCGTTTTTTTAAGTATACTTAAAACTTTCCCATGTTCTTGAAATCCTAATATATTAAGATTTTTATGTTTAAAAATTATTTTTTGGCGAGGTTCATCACCAACAACTGCTGCACCCCAATCTTTATGTTTTTTTAAAATTTTTAATATTGCATTACCAAATAAATCATAACCTTTTGCTGAATTTAATTTTCCTACAAAAGTTATTAGCTTATTTTTTTTTGTGAAATCTATTTTTGGTTTGTTAGTAGATTGATTTATAACTTCAAGTTTTTGACTACTACTATAAAAATTGTCTAAACCCTCTATAAATCGGTTTTTAGACCACATACTGTTAAAAATAATTTTTTCACATATTTGCATCAAGTTTAGTCTTTCATTAATCTTTTCAGATCCAACCATTGCAAGTGGATCGTTATGAAAATATAAAACAATTTTCGTATTAAGTTTTTTAATATATTTTAAATAATTTGGTCTATTATGAACTTCAATAATATTTGAATTAATATTCTTTTGTAATCTAATAAATTTATTTACATAAAATCTACTTTGGCTTTGAAATAAATTAGTCTTATTTAATTTTATATCAGTATAATTTTTTGATAGTTTAGACTTGTAATCTGTACTACCAAATATTCTTATATTATTTTTAAATTTACTTAATTTTGTTGTGTCATTTATAAATAAAGATACAGCACCAGCATATTTGGGTGAATAATTCTCTTTATATGGTAACAAGATTGAAATTTTCATTAAGTTGATTTTTCTAAAATTTCTTTTCTTAATTTTTTATTTTTTTTTAGTTTATACTCAAAAGACATAGCTTCATTCTTTGT
>Ga0209384_1002036_pt1 | contig 9804 bp, 11 predicted proteins | sample CoawatmetaG05DNA_FD_187511 | JGI IMG/M metagenome (GOLD analysis project Ga0209384, IMG submission 187511) | Marine microbial communities from the West Antarctic Peninsula - Coastal water metaG058-DNA (SPAdes) (version 2) | ecosystem: Environmental > Aquatic > Marine > Coastal ... | reverse complement strand
GAAAACAAACGAGCGAAGGGAACATTGGTCTGTTATATTCAGTTATTCAGAAATGTATGAGAAGAGGATTAGAAGAAGAATGTCTTTATTATTCAGATATTCTATTCAAAGAAGGAACACCTAATTCATTAAGAAAAAGATTGGTTTATGTTACAAATGAAGATATTGGTCATATTGAATTGTCTAATGAAATTATGGAATGTAAAGATGAAGATTTATATAAATATGTAGTGATATGTTGTAGACTAAAGAAAACACATGATCCGGCTTGGTTATCTAGATTAGCACTCCACTATAGTATGAATAATCTAGAATCTGATAATCCTGAATTAATTGAATCTATGAAAATGACCGAATTTATTAGAAAAGATGATTATAAAAGTATTCGTGAATATATAGGAAAAAAATACTGTAAATTGTATTCATTTTCTGGTAAGAATAACCTTGTATGGTCTTCATATATTATGTTTAATAGAAGACCTGAATTAAATCAAGAATATAGTTTAGATATCGAATTACCAGAAAAGAAAAAGTTTGATAGTATTCCGTTTTGGGTTATGGATAAACATGTATCGGGTGGTACAAAAGGATATCAATTCTTCTTTGATAATTCATTAGTAGTTAATGAAAATATTTATTCTTGTGGTGATAAATATGCGGAAGAATGTAAAAAAGTATATTTAAACGACGAACTTAAATTAGGTAATGGTAAAACTAAAATTCTATATGGTAAATGGAAGGATAAAGATAAAGATTTAGATAAAGATTTAGATAAAAATTTTGACAAGATTATACCTGGTTATAGAAATATTATTCAAACACAATTGATAACTAGTAGAGGTAAACCTCCTGTTTATTATGCGACATCAGATATTGATAATAAGAAATATGTTTTAAAAGGACCTATGACATTTGTAATGAGAAAACAAATTATGAGAACAGAACAAATTAAAATTAAATTAAAACTTAATCATTTGAATGTAGAGTTTGTTAATTTATTTGGAGAGAATTGGATGAAATCTGATAGTTTATTAGATTATGATATTGAAAAGAAAGAACTTAAAACTAGTAAATTAGAAGAGAATGTTTATATTTATTCAGGTAATAATTGTAATTGTAATTTTGATCATATTAATGAAAGTAATTTTATGGATATTTTCACAAATTATATGTTCAGATTAGTTATTGGTTGTAATGATCATTGTGCGAGAAACTTTATCATAAATGATAATAAGGTTTATAGTATTGATGATCATTGCTTAGATTTAGATTTTGATTCAATTGATATGATAAAAATGAAAAAAGATATTAGATTAAAATGGGATTCATATATTATTGTTCATAAAGTAGAAATCTTAAAGATATTAGAAAAATGGAATAGAAAATTTAGATCAGAAAATATGATTAAAAGAATTCAAAAATTAATTGATATTATTTAAAATTAAATTCTAGGATCACACATGTTCTTTCTTTAGATATCTTTAAGATTTCTACTTTATGAACAATAATATATGAATCCCATTTAAATCAATTTCTCTTTTCTTTTCATTGTATTTATTGATTTCATTAACATGTCCAGTGGCAACCATATATTGCGGCGCCGGCGGCTGCGCACATGGATCCATCCTTAGGGTAGAACCCGAAAACATCCTTATACGCTTTTATTACTTCAGCACCGCCTTCATTTGGACACACGCAACAAGCTGGATTGGAAGCAGGAGCAGGAGCAGGAGGCGGTGGTTATGGTGTTGTGGTGGTGGTGTTGTTGTTTTGCTCAAGCGTTTCAATGGAAATTCCTCCATATTTCGAGAGCTGATCTCCCTTGAGTGTGTTACCTAGACATACAGGGTTACCCTCATCATCATCTGTCCATGTATATTTTATACCCCCTGATTTATATTTATCATTTAGATTCAAACACTCTTGTTTAGTTTGACAAAATTCTAATAAATAACCCTTATCACATTCATTCAACGTTTCACATTCCAAAGATACAGTATTACATGATTTACTTTTACAATCTCTATCTTCTAAACAAAATTCTTTACCTATACATAATCTATCAATACATTCTTCTTGAACAACATGACCCTCTTTATTTGGACAAGGCAATCCCTTATCACCTTTTTGTTGAATAATCGTATAAATCTTATCATTTATACCATATCCACATTTCCTTTGACATTTTTGTGGTTCATATTCACCTATACAATCTTCTCTATTACGTGCAAATAGACTTATTAGTTCATCTAATAAATCATTCGTATGAACTAGATTTTCAAGACTTACATTATTTTTATCAAATATTGAAAATATATCAAATCCTTCTAATGATCTTTTTTCTTTAAAATATAATAGAAACAAAAATACAAAGGTTAAAGAATATAATAAAAATAAATGTTTCTTAAATAATATTGTTAATATTATGAATATTATATTAAAAGATAATAATATACATAATTTATTCATATATTATAATAGATAATATTATATTAGATATTTAATTATGACTACAAAAAAAATTGAGGTTAGTCATCTTCCGGTTTAGGAACACCCCCGTTATCGGTCTGCTGCACCACTCTTTAATACGCGTCCAGCTCCTCGTCCCGTTTCCTAGGGCTTCAGATCCTGATGAGTTTAATGCGGTGGAATTTCACAGCACTACCTCCTAGACATCAACAAAAAAGCAACTATAGTATTTTATACAATCATTAGGTGTTTTATTTAACTGGTTTTTGGTGCCGAATACTTACAACAATTATCACACATATCTGATGAATAGAAAATAGGATCCTCAGTACACAATTGACATTGCTTATAGTCATTTCCCGGACCACACGCTCCATTATGTATATCTGGTATACATATACCATCACTATTACTATATGGTTTACCACCACAACTAGTGGATTCTAACGCCTCCACCGCTGCCGCCTTTTCTGCTGCCGCCTTTTCTGCAGCTTCCTTTGCTGCCGCCTTTTCTGCTGCCGCCTTTTCTGCAGCTTCCTTTGCTGCCGCCTCCACCGCTGCCGCCTTTTCTGCTGCCGCCTTTTCTGCAGCAATACCGACATCCCCAAAACCTTTAATATCTGTAATCTTTAATCCATCCACATCAACATCTTCAACAACGTCATCGTATTTTCCCTTATATTCTTTTTTATCCGTCTGACTACATTTAAGACCATCCCATTTATATTTATATTTTTCAGTTCCATATTTCGTATTTAAATGTAAACAATCTTTCTTTGTATCACAATTAATTAAGAATTCATCTTTATCACAACCAAATAAACTCGTACATTTACCTTTTAGACATTGTCCTACACGGCAATCATTATCATCTGAACACGGTTCATGATCTTCACATGATTTTAAATAACAATTGTCATAGTAAGTTTTACCTTTTTCATAATCACATTTTGAATCATCCATTAATTCATTATCTAAATGATATGTTACTTTTTGTTTACCTTTACCACATTCTTTACTACATTTACCTCTTTTAAATTCACCTGAACAATTATCTTCTGTTTTATCCAGGAAATCTATTAATTCGTCCATTAATTCATCAGTTTCTTTATATAATGATACATTACCTGATTTTATTATACCATCTTTTCCATCACCTTTAAAGAATGAAAATACATTTGATGATTCTTTTTTATCTGAATTATATTGAATAGATGTCGGTAATACATAACCATAATCTACTCTATCATCGAATTCATTCATATAAAAAATATCTCTAAAATATAGATCATATCCTTCAACTAGTTTATATTTTGTTGAACTTTTTATTGTTACCCAGTAAAGAATCATAAATATGATTAAAACTATTCCATATCTTTTATCATAAAATAATAAAAATACCATTAATAAATTAAATATGATAAATTGGATTGTATCATTCATATAATATGAAATATATTTATTATCGTAGTTTCTGTATTATAAGTTTTAGTTTGTCATTATCCTCAGATTTTACTTTCACCTGATATGATAGTTTCTTTATCACTTCTTGTTGAGATTCAATTATAGATTTTAATTCTTTAGTTTCTTTATCATCTTTATTTTCGAAGTCCTTATCAACGAAAAATCTACTCGTATATATTATATTACCTTTCTTATCTTTTATTACTGTTGGGACTGCCCACGATTTACCTGAATTAGACAATAATATTTTATTATTCAACATCCTTACATATCTACCACCCGTGTAAAAAGATTGTTCACCATCTAATAATGTTATATATCTCACTAAAATATTTTTCTCTAAAGGATAAGGTAATTCTATCTCTACACACTTATCTAAATGTTCTTTTATTAATTTCATATCTTTTATCATATTAATATATGTATTATTTTAATATATTTCCTTATATATATGATGTTTCAATTTTTGACTTTAAAAGGTAACGGAAATAAATATATATTATTTAATGTAATTAGTATTTTAGTATTTACAATCATATATAAGTTTGTAAGTTTCTATGAAAATATTGATAATCCTTGGGATTACTGGTTATATTATAGTTGTATAACACAAACAACTGTTGGCTATGCTGGATTAGAAACTGTTAGAGGAGAAAAATCCGAAATATCGGTATTAACATTGAAATCACCTTTATTTAAATTATCTTTATTACTACAACTTTTAAGTATTATATTGATACATGGTTATTTCATACAATTATCATAATTATATAAATATAAATTTAATTTATTAAGTATATATGAATATAGAAATACTCAAAGATATTCTTGATATAACTGAAGATAAACAAAATACTATTGTTTATTTTTTGAATCCAAAAATCCAACAGAAACTAATCAACTTTTATTATTATGATAAAGATAATACTGATATTTTTGTTAATCAACATATCATATTAGTAAAAAAAAATGATTTATCTTTAGAAGAAAAAGGTATTATTACATCCGTTAAAAGAGGAGTTGTTGGTTTAAATGTTCATGGTTCATATAATATATATCTACCTATTAAAGATTATTATATTTTCCTTAAGAATACTAGATCTAAGAAATCTGATCGTGATTTCATGGAAGCTTTATTAAAGAAATTGTAATTAAAGATTATATTATTAATATTAATATTATGAATGATTTAAAATTAGGAAAATGCCAATGGGAATGGTTGAATAAATACAAAAGTATTAATCTAGAACAATGGAGATATATTTTAATCAATGATAAACCCAATTGGTTATATGTTGGTGATTGGAAATCAATTAAGAAAGACGGATATATAGAAAGACAACATAATATTGAAAACAATATATATCATTATTGGCCTAATTAAATTTTAAAGTAATTCATGAAAAATATAAAGGGAACTTACTCAATACCCTTGTCCTACACAAGAAACATTTTTTTTCATTGTCCATACTAACTCTATCATAACATCCATCGCATAATGTATGACCACACGGATTTAAATAAATATTGACTGGATTAGTCAAGCAAACCGGACAACTGTTTGATACATTCATATGATTTAATTTCTTAATAATATCTAAATATTTATTAATATTTTTTCTTGATTCGATATAATTTTCTTTCATTAATTTAATATGATCATTTCCTCCACCAATATTATTCGAGTATTGTTTGATATTTTCTATAATTGTTTCTTGTAATTGATCTTTACAATCATTTATATTCAATTCTCTCATAAAATCTATGACCACATTTAATTTCTTAACGTTTGATTTTGATTCATTTATTGCATTATTTAGTTCTCTTTCTGATTGAAAATATATCTCTTGTTCTTTTAAATAATCAGATTTAAATTCATCATATAAATCATTTAATTTTACCAATTTATCTGATTTGACTACTTCTACTTCTTCTTTATTTAATGGTACAGAATTTAAAATATCTATTAATTTATTTTTTATATCAATTATACCACTAACATTATCAGATTCAGTATTACATTGTGATACAACTGATTGATCTAAATTATCAATTATATAATCATAATTCATATCATGTGATGTAATATTTGTCCCATTATAAATACTGAAATTATTTAAATCCATTTATAAGTATATTATTATTATTAATATATATTAACTTATCTCATTTTAGTTTTCTTCTTTTTCTTATTTTTAGTCTTCTTTTTCTTCTTTTTATTCTTAGTCATTTTATTTTTCTTCTTTTTTTTCTTCTTTTTTTTAGTCATTTTATTTTTATTTTTATTTTTTGACTGGTTCATTCTTACACCGCCTTTATCATACAAGATTTTAATATCACTTGTTTCTTTAATTTGTTTATCTTTATCTTTCTCTTTTAATAGACTTGTAAATACCTGGTTAAACGTTCCTTTTCCTTTTCCTTTTCCTTTTCCTAGTTTTAATCCATTCATAGTAAATAAATCTGCTAACGCGGTCCTATAAGGTCCGCTTAATTGTGCTGTTAATCGTGAATCACCATAGTCTATACCCTTATGTATATTATCTTCAACATATTCTATATTATTAATTCTTGGATCATACATATAATATCCCATCATTAATTTTAATATAGTTGATAATTTTAAAATGTCAGGTTTATCATTACTGTATGATAATAAGGTAATTAAATCCTCTACTACGATTTGTTGACTTGGTAGTAAATCAGGCATCTCACTACCGACCCTTTTTGATAGTATCATACATAAATCTATAACTGTTTTCCATATTGCCGCATTATTATCAGCATCTGTATATTTTCTTATAACCTGTCCAACTTCATTATCTCCTATTAATCCTTCTCTATGATCAATATCTCTCTTATGTAATTTCCTTCTAGTTGATGTTGCTGCTGCTGACACAGACGCCTTTGTGGGTTCAGCATATTTTCCTTGTTTATTTTTACTGATTTCATCTTTTGTTTGTGCAAACAACGAATCGAATTCAGAATATTGAAGATGTAATTGTGTTTTACAACACTGATTTACACGCGATTCTATTTTTTTAATATGATCTATTAATATATCATAATTAACTTTTAATGATCGTTCAATTGCTAAATTTTGAGGGTTCTTAGGAATTATACTTCTACCAGTTAACGCTTCACCCAACTTATCCAATACTTTTCCAGGTGCTTTAGATGGGTCTGCCACCGCCTCTAAAATCGCGTCTGGACTTAATAACTCACCGACCGCCTCACCGACCGATATAACCTTTTCCTTAGCTTTTTTTTTTGCTTCTTCTTTGCTTGGTACTTTACCCTTAATTTTTTCCGCGGCTAATTTTCTGTTTCTTTCTAAGAGACTTTTGGCCTTATCCCTTTTATTTATAGAAACGTCCGCATCTACCATGTTTACTCCTAATACTTCTTCTTCTGGTAGAGGTGACATAGGAGTATCATCATCAAAACGTCTAAATTGAACACCCGACATATATATATTATATATTAGATATTAATTTAAAATAAATCATCTATATCCATTACTTTACACCTTACTTTTGAATCATATTTTTTATCTTTCAACTTTTTTATAACATCCATATGATCATTTAAATATTTAGTAGATATTGATCCTATATTTAATAAACAATTTAATAATTTAAATATTTCATCATTATCTTTATCTAAAATATCATTCATAATATTTTTTATCAAATCAGATATTCTATCACAAACAACATTATTTATATCTAAATGAGTTATCAACATTAAATAACCAATTTTATTATCGGTTTGTCTATTTTCATTACATAAATTATCATAAGTATTATCCGATCCAACTATTTTATGATCAAATATAAATCCATAATATTTATTTAATGTATTATTTAAAACTCTAATGATATTATTATTTTTATTTATTTCTTCTAATATTTTAACATAAATATGAACAAAATGATGATGAACAATACATTTCTCTAAAATACTTTCAATTACTAAACTCAATAAATGATCGTTTTTATTAATATCATTTATTATAAGTTTCATCATACTTTTATAATTTGTATCAGTACACTTATTAATATTAGAATTAATACTTTTTATAATATCAGTATCATTATTTTTATTCAAATATTTTCTTGATTTCTTTACATTCAAACGAAAATAATTCTTATTAGTTTCAATATCATCAAAGAAATTACTTAATTTATCTACATCTTTATTTTTCTCATACGTTTTGTATCCCTTTACAAACTTATCTGAAGATAGTACTTCTAACAATTGTTCTTCCGATAAACCTTCTATCATATATATTAAGCTCATATTTTAATCTTTATGTATTTTGATGATCCTTAAAAAAAAATTTGATTTTGATATTTGATGATAGTAACTACTCAATACTATTGGAAGCAAAACTTATCATAAAAGATAAAGATGAACTTTCACCAAACCACCTCAGAACGCCTTAGAGACCAGGTCTTCGAACAACTTCTCAAGCTAGATGTTTTCAAAGAAGGAATCACTATGGTATCTCTTATCGAAGTATTCCCTAAATGGGATGAAATGTCAGAAGTTGTATCTTCATCTGACGAAGAACCGGACGCTGTAATCAAGGAAGAACTATTCACTGACACTATCGTAGACACAGAAGGTGGAAACAATGTCGGTGATGAAGAAGATAAGGTAGAAGAAAAGGCAGAAGATAATGTAGAAAAGAAAGTCAAGGAAAAGAAAGTCAAGGAGAAGAAACCCAAGAAAGAAAAGAAAGCCGTTGATCCCGACAAACCTAAGCGACCTCCTACTAATTTCATGTATTTCAAGTCTCATCCTGATTCACAAGACGATATCCTTACTGCTTCTAAGGAAATCAATGAAGAAACAGGTAAGGTCATTGGAATCCCTGCGGGCGCCGGTAAGGTTTGGGGTAAGGTTTCTGATGAAGATAAGGAATCATGGAAACAGCGAGGTATCGTAGCCCACAACGAAAAAATGGCCGCAAAAGAAATGTCAGCTGCTAAGACAGAAGAAATGGAAGAAATCAACTAACTAATCCTTTACTAAAATAGTCTCTAATAAATCAAAATGTTTTTTTACTACATCTCTATCATTATAAGGTTGTACATGGTCTGTATATTCATAAAAAGGATCTTTTGATAGTGTCTGCCACTGATGTGCAACACAAACCATCAGGTCGTCAATTGGGATATTTTCTACATTCTTATCATTAAAATCTATCATTCCTACTCCTTCTCCTTGTGAATTTTTTTTAAAACCACCCATTGATTTAAAATATTTCTTAGTAAAACATAAGGTAGCTTCATGTATTTGTCTCTTCGCTTGACATCTTATGATTGTTAAGCGTTTATCTGGTTTCGATTGATGATAGAAAATCATCTGATTTGATCCTACACACCCAACTTTTTTCTCCATAATAGTATCTATTGATTTACTAATATAAGTTGATTGATATATATCATCATCGTCCATCATTATGACTGTTTTATTACTACATAATTTTACTAACTTATTTCTTTTTGCTCCAATAGTTTGTCTAGTTCTTTCAAATACATATTTAAATTTAATAGGTTTAATACTATCTTCAATATGTTTTAATTCAACAGAAGAATAAGGTTCATCGCTATCATCTAATATAAACCATTCTAGTTTATCTAACGGATATGATTGATTTATCAAGTTAAAAATACATAGTTGTATAAACCTTTTTCGGTTATATGTCGGAGTCAATATTGATACAAGAGGATAAGACATAATAAAATAAAATAAAAATATGTTTAAATAATAAATGAGAATAATTTATTATATAATAATATTGATAGGGATATATGTATATATAATAAAGAATAAGATATATGAAATATCAAATAAGGACCA
>Ga0209384_1002028_pt1 | contig 9839 bp, 11 predicted proteins | sample CoawatmetaG05DNA_FD_187511 | JGI IMG/M metagenome (GOLD analysis project Ga0209384, IMG submission 187511) | Marine microbial communities from the West Antarctic Peninsula - Coastal water metaG058-DNA (SPAdes) (version 2) | ecosystem: Environmental > Aquatic > Marine > Coastal ... | reverse complement strand
ATGGTCACTACCAGCATCAACAAATATTGCGTGAGTCTTACCATTGGATTCTACTCGGAAGTTTAGGTCTTGAGATGCTTCGTTAATGACAGTTTCACCTGGATCCATTTCTATTCTACTGCGTAATGTTCCAGCAAGCATTACAGAAAGATTCAAATAACCATCTTCAGTACCATCACTAGCATCTGCCAATAAACTTTCCATTTGTACATATATTACATCTTGTGAGTTATCATTACGACCTTCAAAATCAATCATACCTAAAACATCATTATCAGCAGGTGAAGCTGAGTTTCTGTATAGTCTTAAATTTGGTCCTTGCTCTGCATCAGCATCAGTTGATATTAATGATAGTGTGTCGGTGTTATCAGCAGTGGTAATTGTAGAACCATCATTAGCTACAAATCCACCATTAAATACTGTAGCTGCGGTAGTTGTTAAAACTCCAGTAACTAAAGCCGTAGTGGCCATATTAACCGCTCCATCAATGTCTACGACATCTAAGTTAGTCGTGCCGTCTACATCTATGTTACCAGAAATGTCTAATTCTACCGCAGTCAATACTCCACCAGAGCTTAAACTCATTTTAGTTGCCGCAGCTTCTGATGCGCCAACCATAAAGTCAATAGCAGTAGCATTAGCCGAAGAACTAAAGTCACCTTCGGATCTAGCTTGAATCGCTGCTGCTACTAAGATCGCATCGGTCCCTGTGCCTTCGTCCGGCGCTTGGAAAGCAATCTTACCAATAACATCGTTAGCCGCCATATCAGTCTCTGCAGTTTGCAAAGTTAAGACCATCGGTTTATTGTCAGCAGTGCCTTGACTCTTTAAGGTAATACCGGCGTCCGCGGTTTTCTCAGAAATTTTATCGACTCTTATTTCACTCATTAGTTAACCTTATTCAGTTACGTCTGCTATATTAGACAACTGGCTACTAGTTTTTAAATTTGCGTAAGCTAATGCTATTGGGTTAGTTGATGTATCAATATCATAAGCTATTTTAAAGTGATCCACATGACGATTAGAGATCCGCATAGATTGCTCTTTTGTTGCGTCATCACGAGTTGCTTTATCTTTATAGATTATAACATCATAAACCAATTTCCAATCACTGCCCATTTTTTTTACATATGCTTCAGTCACTCTGATGTAAGCACTGACATGTGCGGTCCCGTCGTGAGTTGTCATATTTGCTGTTATTGCCATTGTTTTAGTCCTCCTTAGTTTAATAGTTTTATATCATGTTTTTTTAATATTGCATCGGCTTTATCTGCACCCAAAGTCTCTTTAGCCATCTCGTATACCGCTTCTGCTAACCGTTGATGCTTCTCATATTGTTGCCAGATAGCTCCATTGTGAAGTCGTTGCATACCTGTGATGTTTACAAAATGATTTGGTGTGCCATCTTTTTCTCTACCAACTAGATTAGCTTCTGCTAATGTTTCGTGATTGTATTTAATATACTTATCAAATTGAGAGTTAATTAAACCTGTCATTGCTGAACCCCTTGATAATTCTAAAGAACGCACTAACTGAGCATCTTCATAAGTATCGTATGTACCAACAGTAGCTGATTGATCTGAAAATATTTCACCATCACCTTTAATAATAAACTTTGTATCACCTGAGTTTCTAACTGCTACAAGATTATTTGCCGCTCCCATTACTTGGGTTGTAGTACCATTTTGCTTTCTTCCTGTTATATGTACAGGAGCTTCAGCACCTGTGTTACTGTTATCACTGCTAGTAGAAACAATTCCATCAATTACAAAACCAGGACTAGCTGATTCACTTGTACCTCTTACTTGCAAACCACCTTCAGTAGCATTATGTTTTCTAAAATCTCCATAAGTATCTGTTTCATTTACATTAGTCATTCCGTGAGCAATGTCAGAAGATTTAAAACTTAAGATGCCAGTATCAATAGCATTTTGTTGTAAAGTAAGTCCACCAGCACCAACATCAGGAGCAGTTTCAGCACCAGTAGATAATGTACCTGCACTACCTATTCTAAATCTTTCAGTATTACCATTAGTTTGAAACAATAATGCTCTAGAATTATTGTTTGATATAATTAAATCTGCTAAAGATCCAGTACCTGAAATAATTTCTGAACATACATCAGTATTGTTTCTATCAAAGAATTGAATTTTACTAACAGCATCATCTTCTGAGGTACTGTTGGAATCAGATATTCTTAAAATAGGTGCGGCATCTTCAATATGTAAAAGTTCTTTTGGAGCATTTGTACCAATACCAACGTGATTTTCACCACCATCAACAAATAATGCATGAGTTAATCCATTAGATTCTACGCGGAAGTCTACATCAGCAGATGCTTCGTTAAATACTGCACCACCATCTTGAGTTAAAGCACCATCAATGTCTACGACATCTAAGTTTGCTGTGCCCGCCACATCTATTGCTCCACTAATATCTAATTCAGTCGCAACAATTTTATTGTTAAAAGTTGCCGCACCGGCAGCAGACATATCAAAAGCTACCGCTGATATTTCACTACCACCATCATTACCTTTAATAGTTATATCACCGTCACTCGTGGTGTTTTTAATTATACCGTTAACGCCATCTATTTCTGTACCCATTATAGAACCACCACTACCCCTTCAATTGTCACTATTGCCGCAATCGTTATTGGTCCAGCAAGAACCGCATGACCTACTACTTGATTATCGTTGATTTCTGAATCGTGTTCAGGAATTTGTTCCGATGCAGGCGCGTTGCCGATATATAAAGGTCCGCCAACTTTTTCCATTGCTGCCATAGTAATTACTCCTTATGTACTTATTGCATCAACAAAACTAATCCACGCGTGTACGCCATTCGCTGTACCACAAAGACCTCGAATAACATCACCATTATTTAAAACTAATTTTGAACCGCCTTGTATTAATTCTAAAGAACCTGCTGGCGGAATGGATGCTGCTTTTATAATATAAAAATCAGTCCCCGCACCATTAAGATCAATATAAATATCTATAGTAACTGTAGTAGTTAAAACGTTAGCTAATCTAAGTCCTACTACTGCGTCATCGGAATTAGCCGTTAAAACCGTAGTTTCAGAGTTAGTTATTACTACACCAGTACTTTCAAAATCTTGAGCCATAATACCTCCTTATATCACAGGGCGATTGCCATTGCAACTGCGAAACCTGCTGTTGTTGCGCCATTTAGTTGGGTCTGAATGTTGCTAGTAACACCATCCGTAAAGTTTAATTCTGCCGCGGTTGCGGTAACTGTGGTACCAGCGATAGACAGTGCATCGGTTTCTAAGGTGCCGTCTATATCTGCATTTCCAGAAATATCTAAAGTTGCTGCATCAAGTTCGCCAGTTAATGTTACATTTCTAAAACCGGTTATATCTTTGTTGGAATCTACAATTACAGCTAATGATGCTGAAATAGTCCCTGCGGTAATGCCGTCTAATAAATTTAGTTCTGCAGCGGTAGAAGTTACTGCAGTGCTAGCTATAGAAAGGGCATCTGTTTCTAGTGTACCATCAACATCAACGTTACCAGAAATATCTAACGAGCCGGCTTGCAGTGCGCCATCAGTAACACTTAAATTTCCAGTGCTCGATCCAGTAGCCGTAGTTGTTCCCAACACAAACGTGTCGGCACTTTCGTCCCACATAAAGATAGCATTGTCACCAGTCGAGCCACGCTCGATCACGATACCTGAATCATTACTATTAGAACTTGCACCGTTGTTTAATTCTATTAAATTGTCTGCTACCACCATATTAGTTGTAGCAACAGTTGTAGTTGTGCCGTTAATTGTTAGATTGCCTCCAACCGTTACATTACCTGTAGTTGTGACGGTGTCTATAAAAGCATCTTTCCATCTAACACCGGTTGTACCTAGGTCAACATCACTGTCTGATTGTGGTCCAAATATATTGTCACCTAAATAAACTTGCTCAACATTTGCTGCATAGAAGTGTATTTCATCGGCTGTTTCAAAATCTATTTTTGTTTGATCGTCTTCACCAATTTTTATATCAGTTGCTAGTAAGGATGTAATAGTAGTTTGTGCTGCGTTAATTGCAAAATCTATGGTGTTGTCAGCATCTTGATAAGTTACAGTAACACCAGTTTCAGTATTAGAACCAACCATAGCACCGGTTGTATCGGAAATAAATTCAACCAATGTGGTACCATCTACAGTAATAGCATCTGCTTCTAGAGTACCATCAATATCAACATTGCCTGATACATCTAAAGATCCGGCATCAAGTTCTCCAGTAAGGGTAATGTTTCTAAATGATCCAATGTCTTTGTTAGAATCTACAACAACTGCTTTGGAAGCTGCTACCGTTCCGGCAGACACACCATCAATAGTTTCTAGTTCTGCTTCATTAATATCTGCAGAGCCGATAACAAAACTAGTTCCGGTAATTGCTGTACCTGTTATAGCTGCGGCACTGTTACCACCAATAACAGTACCGTCAATTGTACCGCCATTGATATCCGCTGTATCAGCAACTAAAGCATCCGTAGTAACGGTGCCATCGAAAAACGCATCTTTAAATTCTAAAGAACTAGTACCCAAATCAATATCATTATCTGTGGTTGGTACAATAGAACCATTATTAATAGTTATTTGTGTGTCACCACCAGCAGTAACCGTAATTACATCTGACCCAGAAAAGGCAATGCTCGTGTTACTATCAGCATCTCCAGAAATAGAATCTAACTGTATGTCAGTAACGTTAGTAATACTTGCGTCACTAAATGAGGTTGCACCTAACACGTTAGCGGCACCAGTAGAAGTAAGGCCGTTGGATATATCAACTGCACCGTTAATATCTATGGCCGTAGCAGTTAAATCAATTTCATCAGTAGCACCGATAGCTAAAACAGTGGCACTAGAACCTTGGATGAATTGCGACGTATCATTAAAATATAGTTTTTCAGTACTGGCTATCAACAAGTCATCTGAAAGTTCAAAATAATCTTCGTCTTCTTTCCAAGTTAATACACCATCATTTGACGTGGCATTAAAATTAAGCACTACATCGGTATTACCATTCTCACCTAAAGTAATAGCATCTGATTCTAACGTAATTGCCGTAGAGGCTTCAATGTTAACCGTTGGTGCTGTTACTTGAATCGTAGTATCTGCCACTAGATCCGCTTGACCGTCGGTCGTGGAACTTAGTGAAATAGCCGTGTCTCTAAAATAAAGTTTTTCGGTTGTTGATAGTAGTATGTCGTCCGATATCTCGAAATAGTCTTCGTCTTCTTTCCACGTGATAACTCCGTCATTACTTTCACCGTCAAAAGTTAAAGCGTAATCAACTCCTGCAGCACCGGTGCCAATAACTAAATTATCACTAGCATCAAGAATTGGTTGTTTTTCAGCAGGTACCGTTACAAACACGTCCTTAGTACCAGCACTAAAACTTACGGCGTTATTACTATTAGAGCTAAATAAAACTGTAGTACGAGCTAAAGTATCAGTAGAAGCATCGGTAACCGTGCCAATACCTACTTCAAACTCAGCTTCAGATCTATGAATTACCGCATAGTAAGTAGTGTTGCCGTTACCAACACCTGCCACAAATGTTTGAAAACTAGCTACTGCACCAGCTAAACTAAAAGTACCCGTGCCTGTAGTTGCAGTTGTTTCTCTTACTCTGTTACCTAATTTTAATGCCATAATTATCCTGTAAATGAACTTTTGTTTTTAAGCGCTATTTCATTCTTAGCTGCTTGTAATGCTTCTGTATATCTTCCTGTGTAAACTTGTTGTTGTGCTGCGTCTTTATTATATATAGATGCTTCAATCAATGCTCCATATAATAAAGCATCGTAAGCGTTATCGGTTAACCAGTTAGTTGTATTACTACTAGTAATAGCTGTGAAACGTTCCCGATAATTAATTTCTATAGTGAAAGCTGAACTAGGAGTAGGAGCTATAATATAAAAAGTTTCGTCCCAATTACTAAAAAATTTAGGTGTTCCAGTGGTACTTCTAGTAGGCCAATACTCATTAATAAAACCTACATCTCTGTACTCTAAAGGTTTTCTTACATTTGCAGCAAGTACTTGAAGTGAGATAGTACTTATCAAACCATCGGGTTTATTAATAAAAGGGTCCCCGTCAGTTAGCGTAGAAGTAGCGTGTCTAGCTAAAGCAGGGCAATTAATTAATTCTTTAGATAATCTTAGCTCAGTATTATCTATAAAACGATCAATCTCAGTAGCAAAATCGGTACCATTATTTTCAGTCCAATCTTTTATGTCTTGTACTAAAGTAGCATAATTACTCATGATACTATAACTTCTCCTAGTGTGAAATTCAAAATTAAATCTTCTGCTATTGTTTTCGGTACCATACCAGAAGAACTAAAACTTGTGTCCGCTCCTCTACCAATACTTGCAAATACAACAGATTGTGCTTGTGGTCTTGCATCACGTAATGCTACAGCATCTGCTGGAACTGGTCTGGGCTCTAGTTGTGGATGCTTGTTTTCATGTTCTGTCTTGTGCACTAAAGATCCGTTCCATTCTTTTATCATGTCTTTGTACGGAAAAGCCGCACCGCTTCTATCTGAAACAGCCTTTGAATGTTTTCCTCTTGCGTAACCAGCCATATTAATTAAACGGATTAGCTGCGTCAGCTTTTAATTCTTCTACTTTAGCATCAGTAAAATTAACTTTAGCTTCTATTATTGCTATCTGTTTAGCTAGCGCTGCTATCTGTTCTTGAACGCCTGATAAATCAACAGTTTCATTTACTACAAATTTCTTAATTTCTATAGCGTCTAGTCTTTGATTAAATGTACCCCATGTATAAAAGCCACCGCCTATAGTACACGTGAGCGTAATAAGTAAGCCTAGTTTTTGGAATTTTTCAATCATTGTTGTGCCTCCAGTAGTGCCTTTAATATAAAATATGCTTCATTAGTATTGTTTCTAGCTGCGTTCATTTTTTTACTATGTTCTACAACGGGATCAACACCAATCATGGCTAGTATCTTAGTTGGATCATTATAAATAGTTTTACTATAACTTTCAAGGCTGATTTGATTAAAGAAATCAGGGTTACCACCGGGTAACTGTCGGTTGTCCATCATGGTGGCATTAAGTGCTGTGTAACTAGAAATATCAGGCTGATTGGCTATCATTTCTCTGCTTAATATTTCATTAACAACATCTAGCGTTGCTGTGATTTGTTGTAGTTTATTAGTGACTTGTTCTTTTATAACTCGCTCTATTTTAGCTATATCAATTTTAATTTCAAGTTTTTCTTCAACAACTTCTGTTTCTTCAGGTTGTTCTAAATCATCTGCCACTGCTTCTTCAACGACAGGTTCTTCGTTTGGTTCTGCAAGCTCTTCTTCAGTCTTGTTCTCGACAACTTTTTCTTGTTCGGCAACTTCTGGCTCCGGTGTTGGTTCGTCTGCAATAGGCTCTTCGCTACTGGGTTGCTCTTCAACTTCTGGCTGTTCTTCTGGTTCTGGCTCATCAACAGGGTCCTCTTCCATGACAGTTTCCTGCATGGGTTTTTCTTCCGGTATAAATTCTGGTTCTGGCTCAGGCATAGGCTCTGGCTCTGTTGCTGCCATCATAACAGGTTCTTCAACCATTTCAACATAGTCTTCTTTATTAGGAATGGGCGCAGAGCTTTCTGTGAGTTCAATTTCCGATCCTGTTCCCATAACATCTTCAGTAAAATTGGCATCTGTTTCTCCTTTAATTTCTGGTTCATTGGTAAACATTGTTATTAAATCATCGGTATTCATCGGTTCCGTGTCAAACATTTCTATGTTTTCCGGCATACCTACATCAAAGTATTCGTCTGTTGGCATATCAGGCATATCCATACTTAAGTCTTGGTTAAATATTTCTACGTCTTCAAATTCTGGTATCATGTCAGTAGCATCCATAGAAAAAACCTCAACTTCAAAAGTTTCTATATTCATATCTTCCATGCTCGTAGTAATATCCATATCAGGCAGGTCATAAATAGGTGGTGGTGTTTCGTAATAATCTATTTCATCTAACTCTATGTACTCTGGCATATAAGTTGTGGTTGTTTCAGGGATATAATAATCTACCTCATTAATTATAAAAAACTCATCAGGGATAAAATCTTCTGGTATGTTTTGTATCATTTCTTCCACCGCATTTATTTCTTCTTGACCCGGACAGGTTGGTGGGTTTTTTTCATAACAGTATTCTATAGTGGTAACGCTAGTTTGTGATAAAGTTTGATAATCTATGGTTAATGTGGGCGAACGCAAATCTACGCCGGCATGGCCTCCGTTATAAGTAGCTGACCCTTGTATATTAAAATTAAAACCTGCTGTGATACTACCTTGAGTTAGATCTTTATTAGGTGCTACAATTAATGTATTGGCATAAGGATTAAATTGATAATTGTGGTTGGTAGTGTCTTCAAAAATCGTGCTTTGTTTCGTGTGGTTGCCTAGGTTGTCTAATGCTGTTTGATACATGGTAAAAGTTGAAACTTGGTTGTTCCACCAACGAGCTTGTACACCAAAGGTAGAAGTAAAACCTTGTTTGATTTCTGCTTCAGTCATAATACCAGTACTACTTACTGTAGTTTGTAAATACTTTTCATGTTTACCAGTGACAAATATATTTTCAGATAGGTCTGAACTATCTGGAAATTGTGTGCCTAACCAACTACCGTCGTTCCAAGTTTGTGAAACTAAATTATTCGTAGTTGTAACAGTTCCAGTTGTATATGTAATAGTGGTAGAAGTGTCGCCCGGGTTGGGTGTGTCTATCTCTATTACTGTGTCTGCGTTACTGAGTGCAATACTGTTCGCCGTCAGGACAATTAAAATTAACAGTGTTTTTATCATTTTCTTCTGCCTCTAAGTCTGCTCGTTTTTTATCATCTACACCTGTAGTGTATTTAAGATTTTTTGTGTACTCTTCAAAGTCTGGTCTAAGTTCTGGATATTTTTTCCAATACTCTTCAGCTTGAGAACCTATCAGGCCATATGCAGGACAACTGGTCCCGGCATGTGCCATCGCCTCGAACACCATCGGTGACTGACAAAGTAGGGCAATCGACGCTACCCGCATATTCATGTCATGAAGAGCCTTAGCTAATTTTAAACGCTCACAATTTATATCTCTTTTATGTGTACCAATACTTGCTGATAAAGAAAAACTAGAAGCACCGACGCCAATACCAATAGTGCAAATGTCTTGTGACATGTTGCTGAGTGCTGGTGCGTTAGCAGAATTTACTGTACGCGTGTCACCAGTATAAGAGTTATTGTTGTTAGTGGTATCATTGTTAGTAGTTGCATTGGATGAAGCCCCCGTGGCGTATGTCGTGCTCGCCTCGCTGTGATAGCCACCTGTAATGGCAGTGTTTGTTGCTGATGATCCCGTGGTAGATTGTGTGTTGGTTGTTGATCCTGCACCAGATACGTCTGCCATTGCTTGATCAAATAATGTACCAAGTGTCCATAGTACTAGGCACAGTGCAAATAAAATTATAATTAGTTTTTTCATGGGTCGTCCTATTTATTCGTTAATAATCTTATCACAATGTTTAGCACCGGTAGAATCCGTTGTCATTAAACATTTTTCAATAGAGCAAGTATATTTATTTGTTTTGCCTGAGTTTTTCTCAGCAAATCTTTTTGATGCTAGGCACGTACTTAAATTATCTTGATGGTACCAACCTTCAACTTTTCGTTCTTCGCCTTGATGAGTCCAAAGGCTTAACAAGAATACTACTTCAATTACTCCCATTATATTTATCCTCCACGTCTATTAGTCTATCTTCGTGAAACTCTATAGTCATAGCGTTCTTTCCAATGTTAG
>Ga0209384_1002025_pt1 | contig 9843 bp, 8 predicted proteins | sample CoawatmetaG05DNA_FD_187511 | JGI IMG/M metagenome (GOLD analysis project Ga0209384, IMG submission 187511) | Marine microbial communities from the West Antarctic Peninsula - Coastal water metaG058-DNA (SPAdes) (version 2) | ecosystem: Environmental > Aquatic > Marine > Coastal ... | reverse complement strand
CATTTTTTTTATTTCAAACTTTTTTAATCTCCCCTTTTTTTCAGAGTTAAAAAAGCGAAACGCCTCTTCTGGAGAATCAAATTGGTTGGTTATTAAAATTCTGATTTTTCTTAAGACACTTTCTTCTGCTATCATGATTTTAAATTTTAGTTATCATCTAATAAGATAGCTATTTTATTTTGAAATAAAATTATTTCAGCTTTTTATCGTACACAAAATTAAGTTTATAGTTATTTTAATGAATTAACTTTGCCGTATAACATGCTATTGTCTGCAATTATAATTTCTAATGAAAATATTTAAAACAACACAAGATGTCATCAAAAAAGCACCGCTAATTGCTTCTGTAACTATCGTTGTTCCCGTTTCTTTCTTATATGGATTTCATCCTGATTTTCTATTTGATATTCAGCTTCAAACGATAGATGAACACAACTTTTTTAAATCGATCATGGGTTTGTATCTCGGTTTTTCTTTTTTATGGATTTTAGGAATCTATAAATATCAATATTTAAAAATGGCTCTTGTGACTAATGTTATTTTTATGATCAGTTTGGGTTTTGGTAGAGTGCTGAGTTTATTTTTAGACGGAACGCCTACTTTTGGTTATGTATTTGGCACTTTCGCAGAAATTTTTTTAGGTTGCTACGGAATTTGGGTTCTGACAAATAAAAACACTAATTTTGCAAAAAAATAATTTACTTTGGTAAAAATAGGCAACATAGAATTACCTGACTTTCCTCTTTTATTAGCACCTATGGAAGATGTTTCAGATCCACCATTTAGAGCCTTGTGCAAAGAGCATGGAGCAGATGTTGTGTACACAGAATTCATTTCTTCGGAAGGTTTAATTCGCGATGCTGCAAAAAGTGTCATGAAATTAGATATTTACGAAAAGGAAAGACCTGTAGGAATTCAAATTTTTGGCGCAAATTTAGAGTCGATGCTGAGAACTATAGAGATTGTAGAAAAATCGAATCCAGATATGATTGATATTAATTTTGGCTGCCCTGTTAAAAAAGTAGTTTCTAAAGGTGCTGGTGCTGGAATCTTAAAAGACATCGATTTAATGGTTTCACTAACGGAAGCGATGGTGAAACATACCAATTTACCAATTACAGTAAAAACACGTTTGGGTTGGGATCATGATTCTATAAAAATTGTTGAAGTTGCAGAACGTTTGCAAGATGTTGGCTGTAAAGCAATTTCTATTCATGGCAGAACGCGTGCTCAAATGTACAAAGGGGAAGCAGATTGGAAACCCATTGCCGACGTAAAAAATAATCAAAGAATGCACATTCCTGTTTTTGGAAATGGAGATATCACCACACCAGAAAAAGCAATGGAAATGCGCGATTCTTATGGATTAGACGGTGCTATGATTGGCAGAGCTTCTATTGGGTATCCTTGGTTTTTTGATGAAGTAAAACATTATTTTAAAACAGGAGAACATTTAGCCAAACCAACAATTGCACAACGTGTAGAAATGGCAAGAAGACATTTACAAATGGCTATTGATTGGAAGGGACCTGTACTGGGTGTTTTTGAAACTAGAAGACATTATACCAACTATTTCAAAGGAGTTCCTCATTTTAAAGAATATAGAATGAAAATGGTAACTTCTGACGATGCAAAAGATGTTTTTAATGCTTTTGATGAAGTAGAAGCTAAGTTTGGGAACACAATTATTCCGCAGGAGTATTAATTTACTTTTCTATAAATTCTTCAGAAATTCTACTGCTTGCAATTTTAGCCGCTATAAATCCTAAAACTGTTATTGTACCAAAAACAATTAGCAAATTTGTAAATCTAAACTCTACTGGATACGCTAGATTTGGGACAATCATAAAAAGCTCAAACTTTTTCTGAAGAAAAACCAAACCAATTCCTAAAAAAAGACCAACACACATTCCGAAAAAAGTAAGTAAAAAACCTTGAAGAATAAATATTTTCTTAATTTCTTTCAGGCTTGCGCCTAAATTGAAGAGTGTTTTTAAATTCTCTTTTTTATCAATAATCATCATAATTATAGCGCCAATAACATTAAATAACGCGATGATCACTATTAATGTAAAAATCAAGTAGGATACAAAGTTTTCTGTGTTTATTACTTTATAAAAAACCTCGTTTAATTGCGCTTTGGTTCGCACTTTGAAATTTTCTCCCAGTTGTTTTCTTAGCTGTTTAGCAATAACGTCTGAATCTTGAGCATCATTTAACTTTAACTCAATTGCAGTTACTTGATTTTCTTTAAAACGCAATAAACCTCTAGCTCTATCGATGGCAGTAAATACATATTTATTTTCAAAATCTTCCGTTCCCGAATACACACCTACAATTTGTGTTTCAATTTTATAAAAAGGATTTCTAGGATTTATAAAACCTTTACCAGGTTTCGGAATCATTATTTTTAAAGGTTCTCCATAACTAAGAATGCCCAAAGAAAGCTTATTAGAAATACCTCTTCCAATAACGGCAGTGTTGGTAAAATCTTTCTGAAGCCAAGTACCCACATTTAATGCGGCGTCAATCTTAGATATTTTTGTGTAATTTTCTTCAACTCCTTTTATAAAAGCAATTTCAGTTTTGTCGTTATATTCTAAGAAAACACGTTCTTCAATGACTTTTGAAGTTTCTTTAATTGCTACATTTGAAAATAATTTATATTCTAAGTCTTCCGTAACAAAAAAAGATTTCCCTATGGTAGTCGTAATTTTTATATCTGGATCTGATATATCTAGCAAACTATAACTAAATGTTCTAAGTCCAGAAAAACCTGATAAAATTATAAACAATGCCAAAGAACCCACGATTACTCCAAAAGAAGCAATAATCGTAATCATATTTATTGCATTATTTCTGGTTTTAGAAAATAGATATCTTTTAGCTATGTAGTAAGAAAAGCTCAAAATGGGGAAGGTAAATTTATCTTTTTTGACGTTTTAACAAAATATCAGGATTTTTTATAGGATCTGCGTCATTCCCTTTTAGGGACTTATCAATTTCTTCTATATAATCCAAAGTATCATCACCAAAAAATAATAATTCTGGCATTCTTCTCAATTGATTACGAGTTCTTTTTGCCATTTCATGACGAATTAAAGGCGTATTAGATTGTATTCCTTTTACCATTTCGTCTCTTCTTTCTGAAGGAAAGATACTTAAGTATACTTTTGCGATTCCTAAATCTGAAGTAACATGTACTTTAGAAACAGAGATAATTATTCCTTTCATGCCATCTTGCGCTGCTTTTTGCAACACATCTACCAAATCTTTTTGTAAAACTCCTGCAATTTTACGCTGTCTGTTTGTTTCTTCCATAGTGCAAATTTACAATATTTTTATGGAGTATAAATCTTATTTTTAATAGCATACATAACCAAATCAACACTGTACTTGGCACTCAGTCTTATAGTTAAAAGCTCCTTAAAATGTTCTTTTTTTGAACTTCAGAAAATACCAACTGCTAATTCTTTAGTTTTATTACTAGTAAACATCTAATTACCCTAGCTTTTGAAATATGAGTTACCTAACAGCACTAATCTGAGTAAAAGTATGCTCTCTAAAAGATAAAAACCTCAAAACATTGCTGTTTTGAGGTTTTTATCTTTTACTTATTTCAGCTATTAATCAGCCAAAACAACAGCTTTGTTATCTTTTAACTCTAAAGTTCCTGAGTTGATTACTAAAGTTAACACTTTTTCATCATCTGCATGAGCTTTTAATTTTCCGTGTAAATCATCTAATACTAAATGATCTTGACTATGCACGTGAATCTTTAGTATCCCTTCTTTTAATATAGAAACTATAGGAGCGTGATTATCTAATATTTGAAACTCACCATCTATTCCTGGAGCTGAAAATAAATCAACGTCCGATGAAAATAATATAGCTTCTGGTGTTACGATTTCTAAAAACATAATTTTATGATTTTTAGTTATTAATTATTAGTTGTCAGTAGAACTGCCAATTAAAATTAACAACTGTTTATGCTTCAGCTAACATTTTTTCTCCAGCATCAATTGCATCTTGAATTGATCCTCTTAAGTTAAAAGCAGCTTCAGGATATTTATCTAACTCACCATCCATAATCATATTAAACCCTTTAATAGTTTCTTTAATATCGACTAAAACCCCAGGTATTCCTGTAAATTGTTCAGCAACATGGAATGGCTGAGATAAGAAACGTTGCACACGTCTTGCTCTATGAACAACTAACTTATCTTCTTCAGATAGTTCTTCCATACCTAAAATTGCAATAATATCTTGTAATTCTTTATAACGTTGCAAAATTTCTTTTACAGCGGTTGCAGTGTTATAGTGCTCATCACCTAAAATAGCAGCTGATAAAATTCTAGAAGTAGAATCTAATGGATCTACTGCTGGATAAATACCCAATTCTGCAATTTTACGAGACAATACTGTTGTAGCATCTAAATGCGCAAAAGTAGTTGCTGGCGCCGGGTCTGTTAAATCATCTGCAGGCACATAAACTGCTTGTACAGATGTAATAGAACCTTTTTTAGTTGATGTAATACGCTCTTGCATTGCACCCATTTCTGTTGCTAATGTTGGTTGGTAACCTACTGCAGAAGGCATACGCCCTAATAAAGCAGAAACCTCAGAACCTGCTTGTGTAAAACGGAAAATATTATCTACAAAGAAAAGTACATCTTTTCCTTGGCTTTCTCCTGCGCCATCTCTAAAGTATTCAGCTATTGTTAAACCAGATAATGCAACACGCGCACGAGCTCCAGGTGGCTCATTCATTTGTCCGAAAACAAAAGTTGCCTTAGAATCTCTCATTCCAGGTTTATCAACTTTAGATAAATCCCATCCTCCTTCTTCCATAGAGTGCATAAAATCGTCTCCGTATTTTATAATTCCAGATTCTAACATTTCACGAAGTAAATCATTCCCTTCACGAGTTCTCTCACCAACTCCGGCAAAAACAGATAAACCTCCGTGTCCTTTTGCTATATTATTAATTAATTCTTGAATTAATACAGTTTTACCTACACCTGCTCCACCAAATAAACCAATTTTACCTCCTTTTGCATAAGGTTCGATTAAATCGATTACTTTAATTCCAGTAAATAAAACTTCTGTAGAAACAGCTAAATCTTCAAACTTTGGCGCAGATCGGTGAATTGATACTCCGTCTTTACCTTCTTTTTTTAAATTCCCTAGACCATCTATTGCATCTCCAGTTACATTAAATAAACGACCATAAATATCTTTCCCAATAGGCATTTGAATAGGGTTTCCTGTAGCTAAAACTTCAGTTCCTCTGCTTAATCCATCAGTAGAATCCATAGAAATGGTTCTAACCGTATCTTCACCAATATGCTGTTGTACTTCTAACACTAAAATAGAACCATCAGCTTTTTTAATTTCTAACGAATCATAAATTTTAGGAAGTTCAGTGTTTTCTGTATTGAACTCAACATCAATTACTGGCCCAATAATTTGAGAAACTTTTCCTGTTGTCGTAGACATCTGTATCTAATTATAATTATTATTTATGTTTCGAGATTTGACATCTCTTTTTAAGGTTGCAAAGGTACTTTTTTGCAGGGAATAAAAAAAGGTTTTTAAAAAAAAAGGTCTCATCGTTTCTGATGAGACCTTTTTACTGTAATTTTAAATAACTAGTTTGTTACCTTCACTTCAACTCTTCTATTTTGAACTCTACCAGCTCTTGTTTTATTTGAAGCAATTGGGCTCTCTTGACCAAAACCTGCAGCAGTTAACCTTGCAGCATCTACTCCATTTTCAACTAAATAGTCTTTAACAGCATTTGCTCTTGAAGCAGATAGTTTCAAATTCCCAGAAACACTTCCAGAAACATCTGTATACCCTCTAATTGCAAAATTAGCTTCAGGAAATTCATTAATGAGTGCTAACATAACGTCTAAATCTTTAGCAACTCCTCTTTGAAGACTTGTGCTTTCTATATTGAATAAAATAACCTCTGCGAATGTATCCACACCCATTTTAGCCGCATTTGAAATTACTTCAGGACACCCGCCTTCTGATGCAATACCTGCAACTTCTGGACATTTATCATCTTTATCTAAAATACTATCACCATCAGTATCTGGCCAAGCACAACCTCCGTTTGCAACAGGACCTGCTACAGTAGGACATTTATCATTTTTATCAACAACTCCATCGCCATCAGTATCAGGACAACCTTTGTTAGCAATAGAACCTTTTGCATTAGGACACATATCGTCTTTATCTGCAATTCCATCAGCATCAGTATCAGGACAACCATTCATGGCTACTAAACCTGCAACATTAGGACAAGCATCATCTGTATCTTTGACTCTATCGCCATCAGCATCAGGACAACCATTAAACTCTTCTAAACCAGCAACTTCAGGACAAGCATCTTTTTTGTCATATACGCCATCTCCATCTGTATCTTTTCCTCCAAATTTAACAACTAAACCTAAAGAATTTTGATAATGTGATCTTACATTTTTTGCAAAACCTAACTTATCACTATGATTGAAGTTAAGACCTAAGTTATCATTAAACCAAATATTGAAACCAATAGTTCCAACTCCCATTAATTCAGATTGATCACTTTTTTCACTAACAACATAATCTCCACCAACACCAACATAAGGATCAAACCAACCTGTTTCTCCAAATAAAGTATTTAAATCATACTTTACTAAAGCGCCTAAAGACCATAATAAATAATCTGAATCGTCTTTTGCGAATTCGTGTGTAATTTTATTAAGTGTGCCTGCTATTTGCAAAGTAAAGCCTTTTTCTAAGTACTTTTCAGCAGAAATCCTCGAGACTGAGGGTAAAGTATTCCAATCTGAACTACTTAATAGGTCTTTAAATTGATTACTTGTATCTATTCCACTGTACATATCTACAGAGTTAATACCAAGACCTACAACCCACGGGTTATTATCATCTTGTGCCTTTACATTACTTATTGCTGCAAATACCAACAGCGCCAAGAAAAAAATTTTTAATTGTTTCATTGTCAATTTTTAAGTTATAATAATTCTTCTAGCATGTTACACAAAAATAGAAAAAGAAAAGCTATTTACAAAGACATATATCTATATGGCATTTTAAAACACTGTTTATTCATTAAATTTAAACGATTCTCACCAAATCAAACACTTTGATTCTTGTACATATAAAGATTGCTTTTATGCTTGACTCTGTCAGTGGTATCTTTAAATAAAATTCTAAATGAAGTAGCATTATAAAGTAAAAATAGCATCCTTATTTTTTGATTTCTAACTAATTAAAACTTTTAGGAAGTTTCGTGTTTTCTTACTTAAGTTAAGCAGTGACTAATTAGACTTTGATTTAAAAAAATATTTTATAGGTATCAATTATAATTTATGTTTTGAGATTTAGTATCTCTTTTTTAGGACAAAGATACTTTTTTCCATAAAGTGAAAAAGGCAAAAAAAAAGGTCTCATCATTTCTGAAGAGACCTTTTTACTACTTTTTTTTTAAAAATAACTAGTTCGTTACCTTCACTTCAACTCTTCTATTTTTAGCTCTACCAGCTCTAGTCTTATTTGAATCTATTGGATTTTCTTCACCAAAACCTTTAGCAGTTAATTTCGTAGCATCAATTCCGTTTTCAACTAAATAATCTTTAACAGCATTTGCTCTTTCGTTAGATAATTTTAAGTTTATTGAATCACTTCCTACGCTATCTGTAAATCCTCTAATTGAGAATTCAGCTGTTGGAAATTGATTAATAATAGCCAACATACCATTTAATGCTTTAGTAACCCCTAATTTAAAACTAGCTCTACCAGTATTGAATAGAATTGCTTCAGCAAATGTATCCATACCCATTTTAGCTTCGTTTGAAATTACTTCAGGACATCCGCCTTCTGATGCAATACCTGCAACTTCTGGACATTTATCATCTTTATCTAAAATGCTGTCTCCGTCTGTATCTGGCCAAGGGCAACCTCCGTTAGCCATTGGTCCTGCTTGCGTTGGACATTTATCATTTTTATCAACTACACCATCTCCGTCTGAATCTGGACAACCTTTATTTGCTTCTGTTCCCTTTACATTAGGACACATATCGTCTTTATCTGCAACTCCATCAGCATCAGCATCAGGACAACCGTTCATAGCTGCTAAACCTGCAACATTGGGACAAGCATCATCAGAATCTTTGATTCCATCACCATCAACATCAGGACAACCGTTAAATTCTACTAAACCAGCAACCTCAGGACAAGCATCTTTTTTGTCATACACGCCGTCTCCATCAGTATCTGTTCCTCCAAATTTAACAACTAAACCTATAGAATTTTGGTAATGAGATCTTACATTTTTAGCAAAACCTAATTTATCGCTGTGTTGAAAGTTAAAACCTAAATTATCACTAAACCAAATATTAAAACCTAAAGATCCAACACCCATTAATTCAGATTGATCGTTTTTACCACTATTAACATAATCACCACCAATACCAACATAAGGATCAAACCATCCTGTTTCTCCAAATAAGCTATTCAAATCATATTTTACTAAAGCTCCCACAGAGAATAATATATAATCTGAATCATCTGTTGCAAATTCATTTGTGATTTTATTAAGCGTACCTGCTAATTGCAAAGTAAAGCCTTTCTCTATGTACTTTTCAGCAGAAATTCTCGAAACTGAAGGCAAAGTATTCCAATCTGAACTACCAAATAGATCTTTAAACTGATCACTTGTGTCGGACCCATTATACATATCTACAGAGTTAAGACCAAAACCTACAACCCATGGATTGTTATCATCTTGTGCGCTTACATTGCCAGAAATTGACAAAGTAAATAAAGCTATCACAACTATTTTTAATATTTTCATTTTTTACTTTTTTTTAGTTAAAAGTTTGATTTATATGCAACAAAAGTAAACTCTTAAAACGAATTTACAAAATTAATTGGAAAATAATCTTAGAACTCTAAGTTTCATATTATCTTTAAATGACTTTCAACTCTTTGCCTACCTCAATAAAAGCTGCAATTGCCTTGTTTAAATGCTGCTTTGTATGCGCCGCTGATAACTGCACTCTTATTCTTGCTTTCCCCTTAGGAACTACAGGGAAAAAGAAACCGATAACATAAATTCCTCTCTCTAATAATTTATTTGCCATCTCTTGAGAAAGTTTGGCGTTATACAACATCACTGGCACAATCGCTGCATCTGCACCCACCAGATCAAAACCTGCCTTTTCCATTTCTGTTCTAAAATAATTAGTATTCCACTCTAATTGATCACGAAGCGAAGTATCATTTGAAATTAAATCAAATACCTTTAAAGATGCACCTACTATTGTTGGCGCTAAGGAGTTTGAAAATAGATAAGGCCTAGAACGTTGGCGTAAAATTTCGATAATTTCTTTTTTTCCTGTTGTATAGCCACCCATTGCACCACCTAAAGCCTTTCCAAGAGTTCCTGTCACAATATCAACTCTATCCATTACATTCTTCAGCTCTACGGTTCCACGTCCTGTTTTTCCAATAAAACCAGTCGCGTGACATTCATCTACCATAACCAAAGCGTCGTACTTATCTGCTAAATCGCAAATTTCATCAAGTTTAGCAACAATACCATCCATAGAAAAGACACCATCTGTAACAATAATCTTAAACCGATGATTTTGTTTGCTCGCCTGAATTAGTTGCTCTTCTAATGAAGACATGTCATTATTGTTATACCGATATCTTGCTGCCTTGCACAAACGAACTCCGTCAATAACTGAAGCATGATTTAAGCTATCTGAAATGATAGCGTCTTCTTTTGTCAGTAATGGTTCAAAAACACCCCCATTTGCGTCAAAA
>Ga0209384_1002010_pt1 | contig 9912 bp, 14 predicted proteins | sample CoawatmetaG05DNA_FD_187511 | JGI IMG/M metagenome (GOLD analysis project Ga0209384, IMG submission 187511) | Marine microbial communities from the West Antarctic Peninsula - Coastal water metaG058-DNA (SPAdes) (version 2) | ecosystem: Environmental > Aquatic > Marine > Coastal ... | reverse complement strand
ACATATCCCGTAGGTAATTTATTTTATGATAATGGATTTGCAGTTATTACCCATCCTAAATTCTCTAGTGTATTTGATAAGGGAAATCTAGGTTTTATAAAATATAAAAACACTCATTTAATCACTGAAAATGAATTTCAGTGCACTATGAATGAAAATGAATTCGAATTTACTCGAAACACTACAGCTCGTCAAATCCCAAATAGTGAAAATGAAGACATAGCTAATTTTGCAACGGGTTCTAATTTTAAACCTTATATTACTACAATAGGACTATATGATAATGATGCTAATTTATTATTAATAGGAAAATTAGCACAACCTGTAAGAGCAAGTAGTGAAACAGACACAACATTCGTTATAAGATACGATACTTAATATATGTATAATAAGATAAATTAAAAATTATGGCACAACAAACAAAAACAACATTAAAAACTTACTTCAACACAGGAGATCAACCCATTGAAGCCCAATTTGGAGATTTAATAGATAGTAATCTAAATTTGAAGGATGGGGGAGCGGTAATAGGTGCTGTTACAGTAGCTAATAGTGTAAGACAAACAGGTTGTGCTGCACCTGCTAATAGCGTAGCAGCAGTATGTAATGGTATAGCAGTTGCCGCAGGAGGAGCTGGTATTTATGAAGTAATATTTGAAACTGATTTTGGTGGATATACAGCAACAGCAACTGATAATGGGTTGATTAAAACAGCAATTACAATACCTACTGATTCAATGATAATAGCAGCATCTTCAATAGTAACAGAAGTAGTTGGTCAAAACAATACTAGTACTATTGATTTGGTATCAGCAACAACTGCAGGTTCAGACACAGCAGATGAAGCAGTATCAGCTGTATTAACAATTATTGATGGGCTAGATTTTAAATCTAGTGCTGCAGGAGCATTAGGGGCATTAGGAGCACCAGTATATGCGAACAGTATTGTTCACCATATTGGCTCAACAGGCACTTCAACAACTTTAGCTTGGATTAACAAAGGTACTGGTAACGGAACAGCAGCTTATGCTTCAGGTAAGATTCTTACTTACATTAAATATATGGGCACAGGACCAGCAGTAGCTGACACAAGAGTATAATACTTAACTAATTACTATTAATATAAAAGACCTTGGATTTCCAGGGTCTTTTTTTTATATACTAATATATGCTAATACCAAACAATTACGAAGAATTTCCTAAAGGGGCTATTGGATATGTTTATCAAACAACCCACACCCCTACGGGAAAGAAATATGTAGGTAAAAAATCCCTAATCTACAATATAAAAAGAAAATTAGGTAAAAAAGAATTAGCTCTTCATGAGGGTAAGGGTCGCCCACCTAAATTTAAAATAATCCAAAAAGAAAGCGATTGGAAGACTTACTATGGCTCCCATAAATTTATTAAAGAAGAAATTAAAAAGGGTAATCAATCTGACTTTAAAAGAGTAATACTTCAGTATGCTTATTCAAAAAAAGAATTAACATACCTAGAAAATAAAATACTTTTTACTTTTGCTGTTTTAGAGAATAAAGATTATTTAAATGATAATATTGAAGGAAGATATTTTAAAAAAGATTTTGATTTCACAGAGGGTTTGTGTACATTTCGTGTGTGAAGGAAGAACGCTTATTATATTTACTTGAAAGCCTTTTAGGAAGGTCAAAAACAGCAAGAGGGGGAGATGAAGCAGTATTTAACTGTCCCAATTGCAACCATAGAAAAAAAAAGTTAACACTTAATAAACTTACCCAAAAATACCAATGTTGGGTTTGTGGTTTTAAAGGTGCAAGAGCTCTTCAACTCCTTAAATTTATTAAAGCTCCCTACACTGCTTTTGAAGAACTTAGAGGTATTGATTCTCAATATAATTTTAAGTCAACTACCCAAACAGTAAAATCAAAAGACCAGCTTAAACTTCCTGAGGGATTCATTTCACTTCTTAAAGGAAAGGGATTCATACGAAATAAAGCACTTAATTACTTATCATCTAGGGGCGTAACCCTTCAAGATGTTGTTAAATACAGCATAGGATATATTGAAGAAGGACCTCTAAGTAATTTTATTATTACCCCAAGTTATGATAGAAATGGTTTTCTTAATTATTGGGTAGGACGTTCATTTGATCCTAATGCTTACCATAAACATAAACTTCCACCTACATCAAAAGACATTATAGGTTTTGATATGCTTGTTAATTTTAATTTACCACTTATATTATGTGAAGGTGCCTTTGATGCTGTAGCACTTAAACGAAATGCTATACCTTTATTTGGTAAACGTATAAGTAAAACTTTATATAAAGAACTTGTAAGAAGTAAAGTAAAGCAAATTTATTTAGCTTTGGATCAAGATGCTATATTAGATTCTCTTAAATATGCTAAGGAATTAATGTCATATGGAAAGGAGATATTTTTATTAGAACTTGAAGGTAAAGACCCAAGTGAAATAGGATTTGAGGGTATGACTAATATACTCCAAAATGCAAAACCTTTAAATTTCCAAGAATTAGTAAAAAAGAAAATCTTATATCAGTAATCGATATGTATTAACAAACTGCAGTTAATGAAGATAGCTCTTTTACCAGGAGGTTTTAAACCACCACATTTAGGTCATTATAATATGGCTAAATACTTAGCAGACTTTGCAGATAAAGTTATTATAAGAATAGGACAAAAAGAGCGAGAAGGCATTGGAAAAGAGCTAGCTCTTGAAATTTGGAATTATTATAAAGAGTTTGACCCAGATTCTCGTTCTAGTAAATTAGTAATAAGTGTTGCACAATCACCATCACCCGTTAGAGATGTATATGACTTTGTAGAACAAACAGCACCTGAAGGATCTACAGTTATCCTTGGCTTAGGTGAAAAAGACGCTTCCGATGGGCGCTACAATAGCATCCCGAAATTTGCCGAACCTCGTAATATTAAAGCAGAAATTGAATTAGTCCCACCACAAGCAGGAGGAATTTCAGGTACAAGGATGCGTGAAATAATTAAATCTAACAATAAAGAAGAGTTTTTTAAATTTATCCCCGATTACCTCCCAGAAGAAATAAAAGAAGAAATTTGGACTAAGTTATTAGATACTACAATGCCCCAGGATGTTGAAGAGATGATGGGGGGAACTATGAATAAGCAGGAAATGGATAAGCATAACGCTAATATGAAAAAACTTAGCAAGCACTTATCTAAAGTAAATTCTCAGGGAAATATGGTTCCTGTTCCAAGAAATTTAACTAAAGGGTTAAGAAGAAAATTATACGAGGGACGTTATGATAATGAAGTTTTAAAACAATCTCGTTATATAATAAATGTATTTAATTCAACTATAGGAAGAGAATACGAAGAAAAATTAAAAAGTAAGTTTGAGGAAATTGATTATGAATTACAAATTGACCTAATCCCCAATGGAATAAAAACATTAGGTTCTATTCCTTACATAGTAAATGGGGGCGCTGATGAGGACTCAATTTCTATTCAAATAAACTACAACCCCTCTCTATTCCCAGAAGCTTTTAACAATTTAATAGCAGAAGTTAAAGATACTTTAAGACATGAATTAGAACATTTAGGGCAATATTATTTTGGTAAGGAAGTTGAACCTGATGGCACAGATCCGGATGACGTTCCATCATTTGAGTATTTTACTTTGGATTTTGAAATTCCTGCATTTGTACAAGGTTTATATAAAACTGCCAAAACCAAAAAAATTACTTTAACCCAAGCAATTGATGAATATTTAGCTCAATGGGAAGCAGAGTTAACACCTGAAGAAGCAGCTAAAGTCAAACAAATTTGGATTAATTGGGCTAAAGAAAATCTACCAGCAGCTCAATTTGAAAATTACCCCCCTTATAAAGCTAACCAGGTACAACAAACAAGATATAAATCTAGTGATACCTTTACTCGTGATCCTAAAAAATCTAAAAAATTAGGATATTTACAAGAAAAAACAAACGAAATGAAATTATTTTCAAAAGAATGGTGGTCAGATATAATCATCGAAGAAATTATAAACGAAGGTGGAGCAGCAGGACATATGGCGCACCCATTTAACTTACCAAATGTAACTACAGGTAAAGATTTAATTAAATCATTTGAAGTAGCTGCCGATAGTCTTAAAAATGAGCCGGGTGCGGTTAAAATAGATGGCGTAAATGCGTCAATTAGACTGCTAAATAACGAAGGCAAACGTGAGTTCGCCATGGACCGCGGATCGAAAAAGGCACTCGATTTACGTGGCGTTACTAAAGCTGACTTAGAAGATAGATTTGGACCAGGACATGGTATGATTAAAGCAGGTGGTAATGTATTAGATATTTTTAATGACGCTCTATCCTCAACTGAAGAAGAATTAAATGCTTTAGGTCTATTAAATGACCCCAATGTTATGTTTAATATGGAGTATGTTTCAGGTAAATCTAATGTTCAAGATTATGGTAAAAATTTCTTAGCAATACACGGTTTACTAAGTATTGAATCTAAGGAAGTTCAAGGCGCTCGTAAGATGCTAACTAAACGCATCACAACAGAAAAAAACTTCGACCAAGCAGATATGGATGAATATCTAAAAAAATTAGAGCCCTTTGCAAAGAAAAGAGGATTTGAAATTTTTGGCTCGGTACCAACAACATTCACAAAAGAACCAGATTTTAAAGCAGCTCTAGGCACAAATTATACAATTGACTTTGCTGAAGGTAGTAAAACTAAATCATTAATTCAATGGTTAAATGATGTTAATAGCATCCCAAAAACTGACCGTTTAAAAATGAATATAGAAGGTATACCCCATGGTGGCACTAAGGATGTAGGAGCCCTAAGTAAGCAAGTATATTTTGCTGTATTTGGGGGCGAAAATGTAGATGATTTATTTGATAATGACCAAGACATTCAAAAAGCAGTTCAAGGAGCTACAACATACCTAGCAACAGAAAAACTTGGTGATGCAATATTAGATGTATTAGACTCACCAATGGGTTCGGTTAATGATCATGAAGGCGTAGTTATACGTGACCCTAAGGTCTCACCTAAACCCTACAAAATAACAGGTAAATTTATAACAGGAGGTGTATCCTCAGATTTTCAGAAAAAATGAAATTAAAATCACTACTATTAGAAGCAGAAGCAGAAGCAGACATTGAAAATGCACTGAAAACAATAACAACTGATTTAGCTAAGGCTGATATCGATAATGACAACACAAATGAAGCTATTGGTCTTACATTAGCAGGTGTTGCTCTTTCTGGAGGTGAAATTATAAAATATATTGGTAAATTTATAAATCTTTTATCTAAAATTCCTTTTCTTAAAAAGTTATCAGGTGATAAATTAATAAAGTTTGGTGAAAAATATCACCACGTTATAGTAGAAGCTATTGAAAAAATCCTAATGAAAGCCGGAGTTAAGGATAAAGAAAAAGCTCGTAAATTTGCTAACGGAATTCATATGTTAGTAGTAGCAGCACTATTATTTTCAGGTTTAGGAGCTGCATCAGCTAAATTCTCATCAGGCCAATACACAACAGCGACTTTAAAAGGAGCCTTAAATGCAGTAAAAACAGGTGAATTAGCTCCTTATTTAGCCACTTTAGCAAAAAGTGTCTAATAAACCAGAACTCAAGAAATAATGAAATTAGATAAAATATTAAAACATAGAGCCGGCATCATCACCGAAGAAATAACCTCCCAACAATTTGTTGATATGGTTACTGATGAATTTGATCTTGAAACATTAGAATTAATGAAAGAAGCTATTGAAAATCAAATTACATTAATAACAACAGGTCAAGGAATTGCAACTAGAAACCCTATTAAAGGATTTGGACAATGAAATTAAGATCTATATTAGAAGGGGTTATGACCCCCTATTTAAACCCCCTAGAAGACGCTATTAAAGAAAAATTATCTCCCCTAGGAGATATATCTGTTAATGCTACTGAAAATGAGGGCAATGATAGACTTTTTGGTAGTGTAACTTTTAGAGAAGAAGTACTACCTGATTTAAATAAAATTGAAGCTTTATTAAAACAAGTAAAAGGCCCTAATGGTGAAGATTTAGACATCCAAATAACACCAGGTCAAATAAATTATGAATATGAAAGGGAATATGATAATGACAGAGTATATTATCCAAAATTCAAATTTACAGCAATAAAGGGTATATACACACAAAATTAATTTAAAAAAGTTATGTTAAATAAAGAATTTAAAAGAAAAGATGTAGAGCGCATGCGTAACCTTATAGGGGGTAAAGCCGGCGAATCCTCAGAATTACAAGTTGGTTTTACAACTAAAATAGAAGACCATAAAGAAGGAGATATTTGGGAAGAAGGTGGTAAAAAATGGACTATTAAAAATGGTTTAAAACAAACAGCTACTAAGTTAGATAAAGCAAAAAAAGAAGCTATTTTACCCCTATTTTGCCCTAGTTGTAAATCTTTAATGAAAAAACGCAATGATACTAAAATGTATAATATACATAAAATGTGTTTTGATTGCGTAATTGATATGGAAGGGAAATTAAAAATTGAAGGTAAATATAAGGAATATGAGCGTAATGCTGTAGCTAATAATGCTGAAGCTTATGCCCATCACTTAGAATCATATTTAATAGATGCCCTTAATACATCTAATACCCAATATGTGTCTGAAAAAGGTGAAGTTGAAAGATGGAAAGGGGGAATTAATAAAGAAAAACTTACTAAGGAAATAAAAGAATCTTTAGTTGAATTTAAAGAAGGTATAGAAGAATATAGAAAATCCAATAAACCTAATAATTAAAACACACCTTTCTGTTTCCCTAAATAAACCTATATTTATTACAAAACACCACCATGATAGGACAAAACAAATCAAAAGTAGCATTAGTAACCTCAGCATCCGCGTTTACATCTAGTATTCAAAGAATTTACGCCCCTCATGGAACTGAAATAGAAAGTATTCAATTTGGGTACCATGAAAGGGTACAACAAACAGGTTCTAAAATAGTACCTTCTTTAAATTTAAGTACTGCAGACTTAACTAATGCTTTTGGTGCTACACGAATAAAATTAGACTCAAATAGTACTTTAGAAGGACCAATTATTTCATTTAGAATTACAGGTTCTTCTACAACTGGTTTACCCGTATTTGCTTATTTAAATAACGTAAAACTATAAAATTATGGCTAAAAAATTAAAAAAAGAAATTAAAAAAGTATTAGATAAAACTAATATTGATGATAAATTAGTAGATGCATACCAAGAAGCAAAAGCCTCTGGTCTATTAGATAAAATTAAATGCTACGTTAAGTGCTATGGAGGTTATGTTTTAGCCGTAGGTGCTGGATGTTTATTTGGTGTTAACTTCTGGTGGGGCTTAGGATTCCTAGCAGCAGCAGGTGTGTGGGCTAATAAAGTAACAGCATGTTCTCTAAAATAATATTATGAGTTTTTTAGACGAAGCAGTATATAATGTAGAAAAGGGAGCTATGCCACCAGATCCTCAGGATCTTGAGGATGATGATGTAGTTAATATTGGAGAAAAATCCCCAGATAATCTAGGATATGGCAAAGACCCCAAGACTGGTAAATTTAAATCTATGAGTTCTAATGATGCTATAAAACATTTTTTAGCTCAAGTTAAACAAAGTGTTGAGGATGATGGGGATGAATGGTCTACTATAAAAGAAGATTTAGCTAGTTTTATTAGAAAAGCAGGAGGTGCTGAATATAAAACCCCATTTACTGATTTTGTAGATGATATGAAATCATTTCAAAATAAAGATAAAGATAAATCCCCAGAGGAGCGTGAAAACTTTATGAAAAAGTTTACTAACCTCCATAAAATACCCCAAGATGAATTTAATGCTTTTATTAAAGACCTTGGAAAAGAGGGGTATGATAAAAACGAAATTAAAAAGTATATAAAAAAGCGAAAAGAGTATCAAGCTAAAAAGGCATCTGATTCTACTAAAAAAGCTCCAATGAAAAAAGATCCAGTAAAAGAAGAAGACCTCAAATTACCATCAGATACTACATTTACTGTAGACTTAAAACACCTTGTTAAAAAACATATGAATAAGGGTAATGATAAGGAAAGTGCTATTAAATTTACTAAAGCTTTAATGAAAAAACTTCAAAGTAAAGGAGAAGTTGAAGTTGATGGAACTAAAGTTATTTTTAAAGATGCTCCTAAATTAGAGCATGTTCCTATGGAATTACCATCATCAGAAACTCCTAATTTTTTAGGTGATGATGGTAGAGATTATGAAGGTGGAATGGCTAAAAGTCAAATGCTTAAGATGAAAAAATATGTTTTAGCTCTTTCTAATATGATTGAAGATGAATCACAATTAGAATCTTGGGTTCAAGCTAAATTAACTAAAGCATCAGATTACATGTCTTCTGTTTACCATTACTTAGATTATCAAAATTCTAAAATGGAGGAAAAGTGAAAAAATTACTAAAAGACCTTATCCCACAACGTGCTCTTCGTTTAGTTGAAGAGCGTGAATATAAATTACGTCAATTGTCTCCAGGGGCATATGATATGTTAGGGTCAGATGCATTAGGTATCCCTATGTCAGCTATTGTAGATGTTAAAATTTTAAAAGCACCAAAACCTATATTTAAATGTTTTCTTGATAATGGCCAATCATTTAATTTAATTGATAATGGTGAGTATATGCAAGCTGACATAAATCGCATTTTATTTGATATGGATAGAGAGGATGATGTTAATGGTGCAAAATATGAGCTTGAAAAACTAATGAAAAAAGGTTCATTTAAACCAGAGGGTGAGGAGGAAGCTTCAGATGATTTTGAAGCTGAGCCAGCGGCTGAAGAACCTGCTGCTGAAGAGCCAGCTGAAGAACCCGAAGTATAATGAATAATAATCCTGAATTCAATCAAGCTCTTGGAGGCATTTATAGAGACGCTGTTAAAAAATTTAACATCCGTACTACTCCTAAACTTGTCCTAAAAAAGGATGAAGAAAATGCATCAAAGACATTAGGCAGAACAGCATACTATGATCCAAATAACTTAACAGTCACCCTTTATACAACAGGTCGTCACCCAAAAGATATCTTACGCTCATTTGCACATGAATTAATACACCATGTTCAAAATGAAAGAGGAGATTTACACTCGGGTGACTCAAGTGACCCCCAATATGCCCAAAATGATGATCACCTTCGTGATATGGAAAAAGAAGCATACTTAGAAGGTAATTTACTTATGAGGGACTTTGAGGATAATTTTAAATACCAACAATAAAATCATTTCTTTCATTCCTCTATTATATTTATCATGGAATAAACAAATTCGAAAAAAATCTTATTAACAACTTATAATAACTTACATTATGGCACTTCAAACAGCAACAAATTTAAAAACAAAAACATCAAGACAATACCACAATGTCATTGATAGCAATCTAAACTTAACAGACGGTGGAACAGTAGCAGGTAGAGCAACACTTAATGGTGGTGCTACTATAAAAGGCTTTACTAAAATTACAGCTACTGGAGCAATTGCATTAGCAGACAGTGGTAGAACATTATTAGTAGGCGCAGCTGTAGCTGGATTAGCAGCAGATGCAATCTTAACATTACCTGCAGCAGCTGACGGTTTATACTACAAGTTTCTTTATATGGGGAACGCAGCAGATGTACAAGATTTCCAAATCAACACAGGGGCTAATGCTAACTTCTTCATTGGAGGTTTAGATCATCACGACACTACAGATGATACGGAAAATGAAGCAGTTTCAGTATTTGGTGACGGAAACAGTAATTCTAGAGTAAATATACTTACTCCAGCAGCAGGTACTGTAGTAGAATGCTTTTGTGATGGTACTAATTGGTTCCTTCATGGACAAATAGTTGGAGCAACAGCACCAACATTTGCTGATCAATAAGATTAACA
>Ga0209384_1002005_pt1 | contig 9940 bp, 15 predicted proteins | sample CoawatmetaG05DNA_FD_187511 | JGI IMG/M metagenome (GOLD analysis project Ga0209384, IMG submission 187511) | Marine microbial communities from the West Antarctic Peninsula - Coastal water metaG058-DNA (SPAdes) (version 2) | ecosystem: Environmental > Aquatic > Marine > Coastal ... | reverse complement strand
ATCTAGTAGCAGATGGATATGGTAATACTGATCATAGCTCTTTATATAGTGCAATTGAAAAGATAAATAAAAAATGAAATTTTTAAGAATTGGAAAAGTAGGACAAGAAATTCCTGTAGCATTAGATAATGAAGGAAAATATAGAAATTTATCATCAGTTATTAAAGATTTAAATCCTAAAAGTATTAATTTTGAAACTTTAGATAAGATTAAAGATATAAACTTAGAAAGTCTGGAAGAGATAAGTCAAAATGAAAGAATAGGAGCTTGTATTTCTAAACCAGGAAATTTTTTTGCAATTGGCTTAAACTATGTTGAGCATGCAAAAGAAACAGGTGCAAAAACACCTGAAAACCCAGTTCTATTTAATAAGTCAGTCCATTCTATAGTTGGACCAAATGATAATGTAATTATACCCAGGGATTCAAAAAAATTAGATCATGAAGTGGAAATAGCTTTTGTCATTGGAAAAAAAGCAAAAAGAGTTTTAGAAAAAGATGCACAAGATTATGTGTTTGGATATTGTATTTGTAACGATATTAGTGAGCGTGAGTGGCAAAAAGAAAAAGGTGGTCAATGGGTTAAAGGTAAATCTGGTGATACATTTGGACCTTTAGGACCTTATTTAGTAACCAAAGATGAAATTCAAGATGTTAATAATTTGAACTTAACGCTAGATGTCAATGGTGATAGGCACCAAACAGGTAACACTAATCAGATGATTTTTAATTTTAACTTTTTGATTGCTCATATAACAAGTTTTATCACTTTAATGCCTGGTGATATAGTTACAACAGGCACGCCTCCAGGAGTGGGACTTGGAATGAATCCCCCACTTTTTTTAAAAGATGGTGATAGAATGGACCTGTCAATTGATACACTTGGTGCACAAAACACGAAAGTAGTAGCAGAATAAATTTATATGATTGAGTTATTTATTGCTTTTGGTGCGGGCCTAATTAGTTTTTTATCACCCTGCGTTTTGCCCCTAATACCAGGTTACATTTCTTTTATTTCAGGAGCATCTTTGGATGAGCTACTTAAGAATAAGAAAATAAACCTATTACCTTTAATTCTTTTTACCTTAGGTTTTTCTACAGTTTTTATTATATTTGGTGCTGCAGCGTCTTATTTGGGTCAAGTACTTTTACAAAATTCAGAAATTTTAAGAATAATTGCAGGACTAATCATCATAATATTCTCTCTACAATTAATTGGAATTATAAATATTAGTTTTTTAAATTTTGAAAAAAAAATTTATACCAAAAAGAATAGTAATATTTGGTTTTCTTTTATAGTGGGTATGGCTTTTGGCTTTGGATGGACGCCTTGTATAGGCCCAATCTTAGGTTCAATTCTTGCGTTGGCCTCCACAGAAGAAACAATATTTAAAGCAGTAGTTTTGCTTAGCTTTTATTCACTTGGTTTAGCGATACCTTTCATTTTATCAGGTTATTTGATGCAAAGATTTTTAATGTTTTCCAAAAATTTCAAACAAAATATTAATCTAGTATCTAAAATTGGTGGAATTATTCTATTAATTACAGGAGTTCTAATTTTAACAAACCAATTACAAATTTTAGGCTATTATATTTTAAATACCGTACCATTTTTGCAAAACTTTGGTTAATAGGTTAATAACTATCTATACTTATGAAAATTTATCAAATTGATTCAAGTGCCAGAAAAGAAGGATCAAGTTCAAGAGCATTAGCAAAAAAATTATTAGATAAAATCAAAAAACCAGGCGATGAAGTAATTTATAGAGATTTAGATGACGATATGCTTTTTGTTAGTGGTTTAACCGAGTCTGGAATGAAGATCGCAGAAAAAGACCAGACTGAAGAGCATAAAAAAATGTTTGAACTATCAGATAAACTTGTAAGTGAATTAAAAGAAAGCGATATCATTATAATTTCAGCGCCAATTTATAATTATGGTCCTCCTGCAACTCTTAAAGCTTGGTGTGACCTAGCAGCAAGAATTGGTGAGACTTTCAGGTTTAAACCTAATGGGAGAAGAGAGGGATTACTTAAAAATAAACAAGCTTATTTAGTAATTACTTCAGGTGGAACTAAATTAAATAGCTCAGAGGATTTTTTAACTCCATGGTTAAAATTCATATTAAATTTCTTTGGAATTGAAAAAGTTGAAGTAATAAGTGCTGATCAAATGGCGTTAGATTATGAGAAATCAATTAGAGAAGCTGAAAAGCAAATTGAAAATATAATTTAATGAATTTATTAAATAAAAAAGATTACAAATTATATTCTATATTTCTAAACACCTTAGCAAAAGACTTAAATAAATTTTATTTTTCAAAACTTAACAAAACTTTCAAGATATCTAACAAACTTAAAGATAAAGGTTATGACCCAGTAACAACATCTGACAAAGCATTTGAAAAGTTTATTAGATTAAAAATTAAAAAAAAATTTCCAAGTCATCAAGTTATAGGTGAAGAATTTGGTCACAAAAAATCAACTAGTGATTACACATGGGTCATAGATCCGATTGACGGGACAAGATCATTTGTAATAGGTAATCCAACGTGGAGTAATTTAATATCTCTTAATTTTAAAGGTATACCTGTTGTTGGGTTAGCAAACTTTCCAATATTAAATAAATACTATTTAAATTTTGATAATAAAAACTCTTTTGTTTTTGAAAAAGGTAAAAAAAGAAAAATCTTTGTTTCAAAAAATATACCATTTAGTAAGATAAAAGTATCAGGAGCATTTCACGGTGCAGTCTCTCTTAAACAGCAAATGACAATTCCAAAAGTTTTAAAATTAATGCAATTTCCAACTGCAGATGCGTTAAGTTATTCCCATTTGTGTGAGGGAAAAATTGATGTTGTCTTTCAAGCAACTAATAAAATTTGGGATATCCATCCATTGATACCAATTATAAAAGCTGCAGGTGGAGTTGTAACAACTTGGGACAATAGAGATGCAGTTAATGCTGGAAGTATTTTAGTTTCAGCTAATCAGTCTATTCATAATAAAATGCTTAAACTTTTAAAGCCAGTTTCAAAATAAATGCACACAAGAACTAAAAAAATATTAGATTTTTGGTTTAAAGACACTCCACCAAAAAAAAGATTTCAAAAACATAAAGATTTTGATGTACTAATAAAAAAGAATTTTTTAAAAGATTATGAGCTAGCCGGTTCAAATGAGTATGATGACTGGCAAGATAGCCCTCTCGGTTCTTTAGCTCTAGTTATTTTATTTGATCAATTTTCAAGAAATATGTTTAGAGATGACCCAAAAGCCTTTAGCCAAGATCATAAAGCAAGGTTGATAGTTAATGATTCTGTTTATGCTGGATTTTTAGATGTAATGGATCAAGATCAAAGATTGTTTATGATATTACCACTAATTCATAGTGAAGAGATTACAGATCATGATATGGCCTATTATCTACTAGATAAATTCTTAAAAGATCATCCAAGTTTAATCTCTATAAAAAAATCTTGGAAAGATCACACATCAGTAATAAAGAAATTTCATAGATATCCTCATCGAAACTTAACGTTAGGTAGAAAATCTACTATTGAAGAAAATGAACTCCTAACTCAACCAAACTCATCTTGGTAAAATGTTCACTAAGTGAACAGATAAAATAAGGTATTCAATCTTTGCATTGCTGTAGTGACGATATGTCATTTCAGTATCTTAATGTACCGTCTATAAGGAGCGTACAAAATTAAAAAAATTAACATTATCTTCTCTCTCTATTAGATAGTTAATATTAGCTTCCCTCGAATGAGGGAAGTTTCTTATTGTCATCATCTTCACTGAATAATATAAATTTTAAATGAATCTTAAATTTGTTTATAAAATATGTACTAAATCTGAATGGCAAGAAATTAAGAGCAAAGGTCAATTAACAGGCTCTAAAAAAGATTTAGAAGATGGTTACATTCACTTTTCAGGAGACGATCAAGTTGCCGGAACTCTTAAAAAATTTTACCAAAAACAAAATGATTTAATTTTATTAAAAGTAGACACTTTAAAGCTAGATCATTTAGTTTGGGAACAAGCATCAGATGGAACTATGTTTCCACATTTATATTCGCCTCTAGATATTTCCAACGTTGTTGAGGAATTTGATATTATTTTAGATGATGATGGTACTCACGTCTTACCATCTATATTTTAACTTATCTTTTAAGGGGTTCACCCTTTCAGAAAGCTCCAAAAGAGTTCCCCTGTAAGTTAGCGGTATACGCCAAAATCCATAATAATGGACTTTATATTTATTTTGTCTTTTCTAGTCTTTGATTATTTAATCACACCAGTTATGTGTCAGGTGGTGATAAATTCATAATCATCCTCCTTTATTGATATTTACACAATACCATTTCTAAATATTGTATTCAAAACATTTATTTTATTTTATGTTAGATATATTTATTGAATGCAACTTTATGAAGTAATAAAGTTTCAATAATTTTAAGAAATACTCTTACAATATTTTTTTCCGTAAAAAATTATAAAATTATTTTCAGTTTTAAGTTAGTCTTCCTAAAGAATTAACCATAACCACTCCAATTATAATTAAAAAAATTCCTATAATTCCATACACATTTGGAATTTGATTATATTTAATCATAGCAAATATCAAAACACCTGTAACTGTTAATCCACTATAAGTGGAGTATGCAAAACCAACTGGAATTACGGACATTGCTTTTGCTAGTGAAAACATTGTTACACACATTAAAATTAAACAAGCAATAGTAGGTGTTAATTTTGAAAATCCATCTGATATTTTTGCAAAACTATTAGCAGCAATACCAGTTAATATTCCAACACTTAAAATTATATAGCTATAAAATGGTTTCATGATTAATCTTTTGAGGCAATTTTATTAACCAGAGGTCTCATAATTGGAGCCAGAGTAAAAGCTGCAAATAATGCAACTGGAAAAGCAAATAACCAAGAGTTAAAATATCTATCTAAGAACCCATTACTAATACCAGTGTTTACAGCAGTAACAACACCACTCATTATAACACTCATTCCAAAAGCCATAAAAATCATAAATAAAGTTTGAGAATATTTTTTTGAAATCATAATTAATTATTTCCTAATAAGTTGACCATTAATACACCTATAATAATCAAACCTAAACCAATCATTGAATAAAGATTTGGCATTTGATTAAACCTAATTACACCAACAATTACAGTTGAAATAATTGTTAATCCAGCAAATGAAGCGTAGGTAATTCCCATTGGGATATTTTTCATAACCATAGATAAAGCATACATGCATAAAACAATTGTTATGACTGTGATAATACTTGGTATTAGAAGAGTGAACCCTGCTGCATTTTTTGCAAAACTATTTGATGTGACACCTAAAAAAACAGCTAATGCTAAAAATAGGCATGATGTTGTCATGTTCATTTAATTATCTTAAATGAAATCTTTTTAAAATTATATAACTACTTTAAAACCTTCAAAATCAGGCAATCCCACATATCCATTAAAATTTGGGGGTCCAAGATATAAATTTCCTTTTAGTGTAGGATTTTTATGAGCTAATTGAAATGAATCAGATTTTGTCCAGTTAATAAAGTCACTCTCGGTATTCCATTCACTATGAAAAATATAAAGAGAGTATTCTTTATTTACCTTACCTTTGAATAAGTTGAATTTCTTAAAGCCTTTCACACCATGAGTCTCTTGTTCACGATTTTTCCAAGCTGTTTCAAATTCGTTTTCTTTGCCAGGCATAACCTGAAGTCTACTCATTGCTAAATACATAAAACCTTATTTATTTATTATTTAAAGTTGGGACACTTAAGAAAATCCCAACTCTATTAATTAAGGAGATTTGTATTACAATCTATGTAGTCAAAATATACATGAAACATTACCGTGACAAATAATGCTTTTATTAATCTTTTTAATTACCACCAACCCATTACTCTGCCATTACCAGCAATAATTAAGAGACAAGTTAGAACATGAAGCAGAACCCAGAATGTTCTAAAAGCTAATGCTTTCTTAACATCTGTTTGTTTAATAGGTAAAAACTCAGGTTTATCTTCATCATTAATACCAATTGGCATTCCAACTGTTCTAGCCCATATTTTTAACCAACGTCTTTGACCAGTCATATTTTTAACTTTTTTATTATTTATTAATTTTGTAAATACATTTTTTAATTGATTTGAAGAAGTAGTGTAATTTAGAAAAACTATTTGATGTGACACCTAAAATAACAGCTAATATTAAGAATGCGTACAAAGTAGCGAGATTCATTTAATAACTCTAAATGAAATCCCGCCAAATATATAATTATTTGTTAACTTTTAAAAAGCTCCATAGCTTTACCTAATAATTCTTCTGATTTTGCATGATCGCCAGCATCATGAGCGGCCATACCTTGATCTCTTAGCATTTGTGCTTCTGCAATTTTATCATCTATGCTTTGTGCCATCATCGGGCAAGAACCTGCATAAACAGAACTTGTGAAAAGTACTAAGAATAATGTTATTACTATTTTTTTCATATGCTTCCTTTGTTTGTAATTAAAGTAAATAAGACAATATGAATTTCTCATACTATTAACATAACCATTATTGTCACTTTGCATGTGCAAAATGCCTCAACGAGTTATTTAGTTTAAAGTAACAAATTCCTCAGAAGATGTTGGATGTATGGCTGTTGTGTTATCAAAGTCTTTTTTAGTAGCCCCAGCAGTTAAAGCAACAGCTAAACTTTGAATAATTTCAGGACTGTCTTGACCCAACATATGAATTCCTAAAACTTTATCAGTTTTCTCATCAACTAATAGTTTCATTAAAATTTTAGGTTTTTTATCAGCAAAAGTATATTTCATCGGTGAGAATTGAGTTTTAAACGTTTTAACTTTAATTCCAAGTTTTAGAGCTTCTTCACTAGTTATACCAACAGTAGATAAAGGTGGATCTGTGAAAACAGTGGAGGGTATATTTTTATGTGAAGCAGATCTTTTATTGTTACCAAATTCAGTATCTGCAAACGCATGACCTTCTCTAATTGCAACAGGAGTTAAGTTGATCCTGTCAGTTACGTCACCTATTGCATAAATATGATCAATATTTGTTTTTGAAAAATCATCAACAATAATAGCCCCATTTTTTTTCTGCAGAATACCAATCTTATCAAGATTGAGTTGATCAACATTTGGAGATCTTCCTAGGGCTGATAAAACACAGGCTACTTTTATACTGGGTCCTTGTTTAATTTTGATTTCTAATCCTTCATTTGTTTCAACAATATCTTCAATATTTGTATTAAATTTTATATCAATTCCTTTTTTGATCATTTCATCCTGTAGTAAATTAGTTAAGTCTTGATCAAAACTTTTTAAAATTCTTTCACCACGGTAAATTAAAGTTGTTTTAACTCCTAAACCGTTCATTATGCATGCAAATTCAACTGCAATATAGCCAGCACCTAAAATACAAATATCCTTAGGCAGTTTCTTGATGTGAAAGATATCATCTGATGTCAAAACTTTATCTTTTGCAGTATAAGCAGGCTTGTTACAAATTCCACCTGATGCTATTAAAATTTTTTTTCCTTTAAATACTTCATTGTTTATTTCTATTATCTGAGAATCTTTAAACGATGCATAGCCATCAATTCGATCAACTTTATTTTTTTCTAAAATAGACTTGTAAATATTATTTAATCGTTCAATTTCTTGATCTTTGTTTTTAATTAATGTTTGCCAGTTAAAAGGGATTTGATCTGGAACCTCCCAACCATAAGATTTGGCAGTATCAAAGTCACTATTAAACTGGGCCGCATATGTGAAAAGTTTTTTTGGTACACACCCCCTATTAACGCAAGTACCTCCATAATTTAAACCTTCTCCAATTAAAACTTTAGCTCCATGATTTGCTGCAATTCTTGCAGCTCTTACGCCACCAGATCCAGCACCAATAACAATTAAGTCGTATTCTTTCATATAAAATTCTTATCATTCTAACCTAGATAATGATTTAATTTTTTAAAATGTTATTTTTGTCGCGATTAATTTTTTTGGTTTCTGTAAGGTTCTCTTATATAAATCTATTTCTATTTTAATTCTTTACTGTGCGCTTTAAGCTTACGACATTTAATGAAAGTGCTGTATTATAGAGATATTTATAATACCAAACTTATGATTGAACACTTTAACGGAATTATTTATCTAGTTGTTTTTGCTATACATTTTCTAGCTTACGCAGTCTATGGATACAGATGTATTGTTTCTACTAAATCTTTTTTAGATCAATATGGTGTTGATCACTCAGCAGCTACAATGACTAGATTTTTTGGAGCTATGTTTTTGGGTACAGTGATAATGGCATTATATATTATTCTTATAAGACCAATGATTCATGGTGATATTGGCTTAGAGAATACCTGGGCATTTTTTAACTTAATCTTCTTACAAAATTTATCAGCTTTCTTGGTTGGATTTTATAGTATTAAAATAAGCAAACTTGGTAATAATGAAAAGACTTCTGTAGAAGGTATTATAGCTCCAGGGATATTAACGTTACTCAGTGCAATCCTTTGTTATGGATTGGCAGATAAAATATATCCTTAAATCCAATGAGGAAAGGGTAGTCCTTTTTCTTGTAAAAATTTCTTATTAAACATTTTAGTTGAGTATTTATCACTTCTATCACAAAGTATTGTGACGATAGTTTTACCAGGCCCAAGTTCTTTGCCCATTTTAATGGCTCCAGCAATATTGATTCCACAACTAGTACCTAGGCTTAAACCTTCGTTTTCAATTAAATCATATAATATTGGAAGAGCTTCATGATCATCAATAGAGTAGGCATCATCAATTTTAGCATCTTCAAAGTTTTTAGTAATTCTACTTGAGCCTATGCCTTCTGTAATTGAGCCACCCTCAGATTTTAACTCACCATTTTTTATATAGTTGTAAAGAGCAGAACCTTTAGGATCTGATAGAAATATTTTAATATCTTTATTCTTTTCTTTAAGAGCGTTACTTACTCCAGAAATTGTTCCACCAGTTCCAGATGAACACACAAAACCATCCACTTTACCTTCGGTTTGTTCCCAAATTTCTTGGCCAGTGCTCTCATAATGACCTTTAGCATTTGCAACATTGTCAAACTGATTGGCCCAAACAACACCATAATTATTTGATGGTCTTAGTTCATTAGCAAGTTTTTCTGCAACTTTTACAAAATTAGCATCATCTTTATATGGTTTTGCTGGAACTAGACGTAAGTCAGCACCCATATTTCTTAGTAAGTCTTTTTTTTCTTGAGTTTGATTGTCATTCATCACAATTATCGTTTTATAACCAAGTGAATTACCAAGTAGACATAAGCCAATACCTGTATTACCAGCTGTACCTTCAACAATAGTTCCACCTTTTGAAATTAATTTTTTACTTTCAGCGTCTTTAATTAAAGCAAGCGCAGCTCTATCTTTAACTGAGCCACCTGGATTCATAAATTCTGCTTTACCATAAATATTACATCCAGTAATTTCTGAAGCTGCTTTTAATTTGATTAGTGGTGTATTACCAATGCCTGAGATAAAATTATCGTGAGAATTTTTCATTAGTTGGAAGCATCTTTATCTGCCTCTTCAACAGCATAAGGTTTAAACTCTTTTGTGGCTGTTCCAACATTTTTAGCAGGTATTCCAACCATTACTGCATTCTCTGGAACATCTTTAGTCACTACAGCATTTGCTCCAACTTTAGCATTAGCTCCAATTACTACTGGTCCCAATATTTGAGCACCAGAACCGACCACAACGCAATCATTTAATGTTGGATGTCTTTTAACCATTCTTTGTTGGTTTGAATTAATACTTGGTGCTATTCCACCTAGTGTTGCCATATGATAAATTGTTACGTTATTTCCAATTTCAGAAGTTTCACCGATAACAACACCC
>Ga0209384_1002003_pt1 | contig 9951 bp, 9 predicted proteins | sample CoawatmetaG05DNA_FD_187511 | JGI IMG/M metagenome (GOLD analysis project Ga0209384, IMG submission 187511) | Marine microbial communities from the West Antarctic Peninsula - Coastal water metaG058-DNA (SPAdes) (version 2) | ecosystem: Environmental > Aquatic > Marine > Coastal ... | reverse complement strand
GGTGTGAAGGGTGTGTGGGGTGTGTGTGGGGGGTGTGTTGTCATTTGGATTGTCATTTAATTCGCTCGAGGAGAGTTTGAGGTGTGTCGTGAGTGAGTTTAGATTTGAGTGGAGATTTGAGTAGAGTTGGGATTGAGATAGATCACATGGTTGTGTATAATGTTTGTATTGACAACGTGTTTTAAATACACAGGACACACAGGTGCACAGCAATCAACGCCTTCGGTTTCAAAAAATCAATCAATGCAAGTCAAACGCGCAAGGAAACGCGCAGAGCTGACCAGCGGAGACGGGGTGTTGGTTGGAGTCACAACCAAAGACACCATCGCTTTGTGCGAGTAAATGCGGAGCAACATGACCTCGTGTACCAGTATGACAGGTCTTCACTTATATACTGCCCGAGAGTGTAAACAACGACAACACACACTCAGTGACGTTGTGGAGATATCCTCGGAAAAACTCCCAATCCGTGCATCACAGGCACACAAGTGGTTCACGAGAGTTCTGCAAGCTCTTTATATGCATGTGTGAGACCAGCGTCTGTGTTGTGACAGTTGGCTTGCATTGTGTTGTGTTGCGTACGCATCTCGTCAGAACAAGCCATTATACCAGCAGCGAACACAAGTACCATGATGATAATAATTATTGGCGATGCATAAACGTATGTGTCATATGGTGTGTCGTGCATGCTCTGTTGTCTTTGCGTTTGTGTTTATATATATGCGGCATTATCAATACATGCTTTCTTTGTTTTTGTCTTGCGTAAACAAAGGCAACATAACGATACTCGCGAAGAATAAAAGACTGTCATGTGACCCCCCCCCCCTACGCTCATGAATTGCCATGATCAACTTCGCTATGCACGCAGCGCAGACATGCGTTGATGAGGTGTCCCTCGACTAGACGTAAGTTGAATTTTTTTGTGTGTCGTTTGTTGAAGAGAGTGTTGATGAATGTGTAAGTCTCGGACTGTAGGTGTAGCTTGGCGTCTTCTTCATGTGCATGCTGGCATTTGTATTCTTGAGCGCCAGCTGCCCTGGCCTTTGTGTATGATTCTGTTGTGTAACCTGAGTCCAGTCGGAGTTTGGACAACACTGATTCCCCTAAATGTACAGATAGTTCGGCCAACGCAAGCTCACGTTGTCTCTGTGTCTCAAAGTCACGTCTTCGGATTGGGTCATTGTGGTGTGCGTGGCGCTTGAGATTGCTTGCATCTATAATTTTCTCTAGGTATTTATGTGTATGGGAATATGCCCCGACCAAGAAAGATCGATTTGGGGCATGCACCGGTCCCATGATGACATGATTTGGCGCGCGTGGCATGTTTGTTTCTGAGTGGAGTGACGTCCTTTATTTATATACCGCCCGCTGAGTCCACAATGTTCTCATGCAGTCGTAGTTGCATACAAACCGTCATGTTCACTGCCCCGTGTTCCGTAGTAGAGCGAGGGCCGTCGTCCATCTGCCACAGCGTCGTGAGTGGGAGTTGGACGAGCTGCCTGAATTTCTGGTCTGTGGGTGCGCCGAACAGGTCTTCTATCTTGTCTTGACAGCTGATCATCTCTGGGAGGTTCAGTACCACCCCCCCAAAACGGCCAATCTGGATTGAGAGAATACTAGGATGTGGTTTGATGAGCACAGAGGGGAAGAAACGGCGAATACACAAGGCCACAGATTCTGTGCAGTCTGGGGCGCGGCGACGAAGGACGTGCAGGCATAGATTGTACGTGCCCCGCGCTGTTGTTGCTGTGGCGTAGAGGGCAACACTCTCATGTAATGCGATGTCAAACGAAAAATTGACCATGCCTGTCTGTTCGCCCGTGGCCACGGGAGCGCTCACAATTATGTTGCTTGCGTTGTGGAATTCTTGGACATGGTCCCACATGTTGCAGACTTTGATGTTGCGCATGCACATGCTAAGCGCCGTGTCATGTAGGAACATCGGGCATTGTACGTGGCTTCCAGTACACTCTTTGGCATGCTGCACGGCCGCCGAGTTCGTCATGAGTTGTTCATTGTCACACGAACCGCACTTGAGTGCCAACTTGGTCATTAGCTCGACAAGGTCGCGGTTAATTGTTTCTTGTTTCCACATTGCTGTCCTGCACTGTGGGCATGGAGCGTCTACGCTTCCGGCCGCCATCAGCATACGTTGTGAACAAGCTCGGCAGCTTGTATGAATGTTCTTACAGATAATGACGGGCGTGGCACCAGCATGTTCCACACCGTCTGCCGCAAATATCTGCATGCACAGGGAGCATCTGAACATATCTGCCTCCCAGCTAAAGCACGCCTGCATCACGCAGACACTATCCTCTGATGAGTGTGTTGTTGTTTATATGCGACAACCCCGCGTGCGACGATTGTACACGTAGGCGGGCGAATTCTTGGAATTTTGTTGCATAGTTTGTGTTTTCATTCGCATTCCTTGAAACATGTAAATGGCAGAAGGTTTACCTATATATATGACAGTGCCACAAGCATGCACATCGAGCACACCTTCACGTCTTCTAATCAAACATAAAACACGGAATCATATGCCTGGACATCGTATAAATGGACGTTCAAGTATTTCACACAATCCACAAAGTATTTCACACAATCCACAAATGTACATGCCTCCACATTATGCAGGGCGTGGTCTAGATGACCAGAATTGTTCTGGTGGTCGTTGTCGGGAATCAGGACACAGTGTTGCACAAAATCATTGTGCTATCTCTTCATTGGGGTCCTGTAGTGATGTCTCAGACAGCATGGTTTATCCATATCCTGATAATGGTCATTATAATGCAATGAGGAATTTGAATAGGAACAGTGCCGATGTGAGGGGGGGTGAAACTAATTGTGATGCATGTGGTGGTTATAGACGTTTGAATGAGTCTACTGGGATTAAGTCCATGATGCAGAATGGAGCCAGAAAGTTGGGATCAAGAATTAGTGCACTTGCAGCTGCACCACCCGTAGCAGCTGCACCACCCGTAGCAGCTGCACCACCCGTAGCACCTGCACCACCCGTAGCAGCTGCACCACCCGTAGCAGCTGCACCACCCGTAGCACCAACACAGCCCGCTGTTGGGGGAGGCACTGCGTTTGGACAATTTCTAGGTAGTTCTGTGTATCAGGGTGCTTATTCCAATGGGGGTGATTATTCCCATGGGGGTGATTATTCCCATGGTTGGTCAGATGAAACACATTGGTCCCCCCCGCACTATACAGAGCAACCCAACCGTTATTATCACGGTGGTGGGTCTGGCTATAGTTATGGGCCCGCACCATGCCCTCCCGCACAATGCCCTCCCGCACCATACAGTGAGTATTCTTGGAGGTACTAGGACTCGTGTTTTATTACACTCAGTGCACTTGCCTCGGATTGGCAGTAATGCATGAACGAGGTGGGTTCAAACACACGTTCGTGTCTCTTTGTGATTTCTCGCCGTGTTTTACAATAAATCTGATATGCAAATGCAAATTTTGTGCCCTTGTGTATGTGTGTACTGTGTATGTGTGTGTGTGTGTGTGTGTGGGATTATAGACGTTGCAAGTTGTGCAAAAGTATATAAGCCGGTGGACATGGTATGTATATTACTTATAGTAGTCCCCTGCCAGCAATGGCAAACAACAACGGGGACCCAAGCAACGTGTCGAGTACTGGATTCTTGCCGGGGAGTAGTAAGCTGGTTCGAAATGACACGACTACGCCTTCCGTGGACGACTATGCCAACGTTTTTGGGCCAACTGCCTACAACATAACGCCTGATGTAAACAGGAACAGAAAATACAGCCGATTGCATATTCCAGACGTGTTGAAGGTATGCAACTCATTTGAATCTGATAAGAAACTAGAGATGAGCAAGAGCGTGTGTGTGTTTTGTAGTGTGTGTATGTGTATGTGTGTTTGTGTTTGTGTTAGCTGTTCTTGTGTATGTGGGGGGTGGGGGTGCGTTGGTGTTTTTTTAACTGGAATGTACAACAGGGCCCGAACCAGTGGATTACGGACAGAGTGGATGGTCTCATTACCGACGCCACCAACTCGCCGTTTACGACAGTCATTCTGCCGTATATGTACATGGACTATCCAGACAGGAAAGTCGAGTGGAATGTGTGGACGTTTGACCAAGGACTGGCGTCGCGTGTCCCGTACGAGTCGGCTGCGCGCACGCTGACACAGCGTAAACAGAGTTTCTCTGGGTATACAGTACGACAAGGGCTGGCCATTACCATGGAGCACAATTTCATGATGACCTCGCAGGGCATGGAGAACTTCCAAAACCAAATTAAGCAGGTGGTAGGAAGCATCCAGAACACCAACGACCTTGACGTGCATATGGCTCTCATCACTGCCCCGAGCTACATGAAACAAGTTCGTGAAAGATATTATCTCGAGGACTACCTACAAAAGGCGCTCCGTGACTACATTGACACGTTTGGGTTTGTACAGAAGAATATGAATGCCATGGACATTCTGATTGAGGACACAAAGTCGCTGATCAGCGGCTGGGGTGGGACAGAGCCTGATTTCCTGATGTGCAGCAACAAGCTGTGTTTCCAGTTGACAATGACACAGGAGCGTACAGCGTACTTGACACAGGGAGCGGATGGTAAAAAGTTGTTGCGTGACGGGCCAACGATGGACATGTACCGTGGCCTGAAAATCGTGAAGAGTAAAGCCTTCTCTCTGGATGAAGGAAGCGCGCCGCGGGACATTTTGCGCCGTCGTGTGCGTGTAGGCGAGTATTACACGGGGAATTTGTCTAATTTGCAAAGTGTGGAGTTGTATGACGAAGACAGTGACAATTTCGAATCGTTGAGTGTAAGTAAAATTTGGCACAGTTTAGTAGAGAGTGGTTCGAGTGCAACCGATGCCATTACTTCAAGTTCATGCCTTAGGTGTATCAGTGATAACATCGCAGCAATTAAAAATTGCATGGATGGTGAAGAGGGTCATCAAAAATTCTCTCTGCTCCTTCTCAGACCAAACATTGAGCATTATATGCTCGGTCTGGTCATTGGGAAAGGAGGCATGGACCATTTAGGAGCCACTCTTTGGGGGCAGACTGAGATGAGTGTATTTGATGACGGGCAGCATGGTGTTTGGGGAATGACATATAAGTATCACGAGCGGGCCATGGTTTTCAACGAGGTTGGTGTGTGTGTGTATGTTTGTGCGTATGTTTTGTGCATATGTGTGTGTATGTGTGTGCATATGTGTGTGTGTGTTATGATCTGAGAACTGACAATGAGACAAAACAGAGGAACTTGCATCGGATTTGGGACGTGGCGTATGATGGTTACTGTGGAGGAAAAGACATGTCAGTGATGAAATGGTCCGACAGTGGGGTAGAAGAATACATCGAGAAATGTAACAATGTGAATACAAACTTTGACGGAGCGTCCATCATTTGCGTGCCAATCCTGACAGAAGAGTGCTTCAAGTCACCAATGCCTTTGTGTAATTATCAGGATAAAGGTACTAAGTTATTGGCAACAAGTGATCTGCATATCCATGACATTCAAAATTACGCCAGTAAGCAGATATCTTGCAATATTACAAGGGAGGCTCTGGCGCAGGTACATAAGACACTGCAGATGCACAACGACTATCAAATAGTCAAAGACGCTTGCGAGGCAGTTGGTGTGGGGGAGACGACCCAGTGTCGATTGTTGTATAAGGGAACTTCGAATTTCAAGTTCAAGGATGCAACAAACAAACAAACATTTGGTTGTGGTCACCATGGTCATGACTATGTAGGAGTCGCTGCTGTGCGAAATGGTAAGTCCCTTATGGCGGCGACAGCCCCACACATCAACATATCAACTGTTGACTCTGGCGCCGCGTCCAAGCCCAAAGCTTAGTGCCTACCGCAAAAATCCGAGTGCATGTGACGTAGAATTATGTTGTTATAATAAAATCAATATTTATTGGTGATTTGAAACTGTCAGAGTGTTGTGTAGTCAGGGCAACAACGCCACGTACAGGGTGTTCGGGTTGCATACGCACGGGTCGAGAGTGTGTAGCTCTCCTGCACGTATGTCAAATTGCTGCAGCACTTCCACAATGATTTTGGAGCAGTAGCTACCATGTTTGGCGCGAGTTCTGGTTCGCAGCAAAGGTGCCAACCCAGGCAGGCTGCTGGCATACATGCCAACGTAGTCAAAACGAATGTGCATTCCTGACAATCGGACACATTCAGTAAAAAGGGCGGTGTACGTTTCTGTGTGCAAGTTCAAGGGCACACCCTCGTACTCGTCACGCCAGGACTTGAGACGCATGAAAACAGTGGTGGACTGGGTGATAGAAAACGCCATTGTGTTCCCGAGACCAAACGCATTCCCACTCGGATCCACAGGAAACGAAAGCTCTACATGCGCGTACAAGGCGTCTCGCCTGTCACCTTGCTGGGCATACACTGTTTGTCGAGTCATGTTGGCCACTGCTTTGTTGATGAAGACGTCTGATACCTGCGAGGGGATGGAGAGGGACATGTCAAGGCCACGAGAGATGTGCATGTTAACAAAGGGTGTCCGGGGAAAGAGTTGTCGTATACCTTTGGGCGGTAAAACATCAAGAACAGTGTAGTCTCGCTGTGGAGAGATGTGCATGTTAACAAAGGGTGTCCGGGGAAAGAGTTGTCGTATACCTTTGGGCGGTAAAACATCAAGAACAGTGTAGTCTCGCTGTAGTTCCTGCGCTTCTGGCGTTCGAGTAAAAGTTTCCGTGCGCTCTCGTCAGGCGTCATAGACAATTGCAGTGCATGGGATATTCTTTCTGTTTGCTGTTGATGAACGTGTCTGGCACTGGACAGAACTTTGTTCATTCATATTTATTAAACTGCGAAACTTGGTGTGTGATATATATGTTAACAACCAGCGCGCATAACCCTTGGGCGCGCGCTAGAGTGCAATGTGTAGTGTGTGCATGAAAGTGGACAGCTGCTCTTTGTATTGTTTGCGGGTCTGTGCAAACGAGCCATGTAGAGGGCGACCGGAAGTGGCATGTTCGTGCTCTGCTGAGGCCTGCACGAGTTGCCGGAAATGGTTTGCATGTTCACAACTCAGGTCCTGTGTCCCGAGTAAGCATGTTCGCAGGCGGGAAATGAGGGGCCACACGCGTGGAGTCTGGAACAAAATGCCCTGTTGTATGTGCTCGCTTAATAAAGTTCGTGCGTGCTCTATATTTTGCGTGTATGTTGGGCCTGGATGCATTCTGCGCGCGCGTAGTTCACCGTGTATGCTATTTGCGTCGAGCGCGGAGAGGTCGGCTGTGGCAGCTCTGGGGCATAGAAGCGTGGCGTATGTGTGCGATGTTGTGTTTGAAAGAGGACCGCCATAGAACACAGCAGTCAAACAGTCACATATGACTTGAGAGATCAGACACTCCCGCGTGTCACGCACAAAGTCGAAGAGTGGCGAGAGACGGGCTAATTGAGAACCAGCTTTGGCATCCGAATAATCTTGCGCCAAGAACGCAGTTGTTTCCAGGACGTGCTGCAGCCTGCGTTTGGTGTTGCTCTGAAGGGCGTCTGATCGATTGTGCGCGACACAGAATTCGCTTACGGCCAGCGCAAAGTCCAGTCCAGTGGTGTAAAGCGCCGAGAATGCGGGCATGTAACTGAGATAAAGAGCAGAGAGGTAGTCCTGGAGCGCCATGCGTGTGCTTCCATACACTAGTCGCTGAGACACGCGTTCACATAGCGGACTGATTACTGTGAAGAACCCAGCAATCGTTGTTTTTTCCATGGTCTCCATGAGTGCATAAAGTTGGTGTGTGGGCATATGCTTTGCTGCCCATGCCTGTTGACCTTTAGCACACACACCTTCCCAGTGTAAACGCTGGTGCTTCGTGGCAGTGAGGAGTGTGTCGTCTGGTCCAAAAAATGCGTGTAGGTGTCGCGGCCATCTCGCCACGTTATTTGAAAGGCGCTGGCGCGCCGTGTGCAAACGGTCAATAGTTGTTGTGTGTAGTTGCATATCACTGTTCTCGCCAAAAGGGGTCGCTGTACGCATATTGGCAACAGTAACACGTTTGTGCAGTACACCGCGTAAAAGTTGCGCCGTATGTGTGTCATGCTGTGCCCCATTCAAATACACTTGCGCGTCCATGGGCAGTCGCACGTCAAGCCCCTTGACGTGCACTGAGATAAATGGGGTGCACACATGTGCTGAGTTGTGCAACTGTATGCAAACCCGGCGGTGTGCAGATCGACACACAAAGTCTATCATTACAATGTTGCTCAATAAAACTGACAGCATATTGTCCTCCAGCTGTACCACGCCACCTTCCCCGCAGTTGTGGTTGTGGTGTGGTGGGGTGTATGTCACCAATGTTTCCCTGACTGGAGGATCAGCATGTCCCAACGTAAAGCACGCGAGCCCACATGACATTGACAAATCCCCTTGCACTCGTGCGCGTGGTGTGCGTAACATCATGCTCAAGTTTGCATCATTGTCAATCATACTCTTTGTGTGATGCATGTGCATTCCGCACCGAGCAATAAGCTGGTTGATCTGTGTGTGACACAGCTCTTCAAACTCACTGGGCAAACGGTTCTTGCAGTCCTCCCCGGGCTGCGAACAGTGTAGAGGAATAACACGCATCTGCACTTCCACACGTTCCAACACATACATACCATGTTCTCCAGGTCGGCGCACAACACAGAATATCACCACAAGACTGGACAACCCCCCGCTTGTGACTATTTCGGCGTCAGTTGCACGCATGGTGTTACACACTGAACAGTGTGAATGAAGCGTTGCATGTCGTGCACATCCCAGGGTCATTTGTGAAAACACCTGGTCAACGTGGTATGTCAGGTGGTCGTTTGTGTCCAGCGAATTTGCACATCCCTTCGTCCATGCGTACCCCGTGGCCCGCGCATGCGAGGACATAGATGGCTTGTGAATGTAGCAGCTCTTTGCGTCCACGTGCGCTCTATTTCTGTTTTGTTTTTTACGGGCGCGCAGACAGAACCTTGCAATCACACGACGACGCAGCCAAGACCACAACGGGAGCACAGGTGGACAAATTGTGGATTTTCCGGATCTATCTCTCCAATTGAGACAATATCCAACTCGCCAACTCCAAAACTCTCAACTCACCAACTCGCCCATTTTCAACTGACCAACTCTGAAATGGCCAACTCACCAACTCTAAACTGGCCAACTCTGAACTCACCAATTCTGAACTGGGCAACTCTGAACTCACCGATTCTGAACTGGCCAACTCCGAACTCACATACTCACCAACTCGCCCATTTTCAATTGGGCAACTCTGAACTCACCGATTCTGAACTGGCCAACTCCGAACTCACATACTCACCAACTCGCCCATTTTCAATTGGGCAACTCTGAACTGGGCAACTCTGAATTCGCCAATTTTCAACTCCCAATATCTCCACTCACCAACTCACCAACTCACCAACCCACCAACTCGCACTCTCAACTCGCCAACTCCAAAAACTATTGGTTAGTGCATCCTACCAACTTCCAATTTGTGATTGCTGGTGAATGTAATCAAATTATCACGAATTGAATATGAGATTTGTTGTGTGTCTTTTATTAAATTTATTGGTGGCCCGTGCGCTTACTCGCCTCCAACGCTGCATCGCTGCGCGCGCGGTAAGCGTGTAAGGCGGGGATCGAGGTGCAATTTGCAAACTGTGGGCGGAATACTGGTGGGCTTGGGGGCAATGCTGCATCGCTGCGCGCGCGGTAGTCGTGTAAGGCGGGGATAGAGGTGCGATTTGCAAACTGCGGGCGTAATACTGGTGTGGTTGCTGTTGTTGCCATCCGAGCACGAATGCGCGAGAACACCAGGTGGAACAGTGCGAAAATTGCAGACACAGTGGCTGTGCCCAGGAGTTTAGCGGTGTCAACACTGCGTGAAGTGGGGTCAGGTCTGGCATGTTCCAGTAAATCACATCGTCCTTTGTGGAAGTCATTGTGGATTAGTGA
>Ga0209384_1001998_pt1 | contig 9970 bp, 7 predicted proteins | sample CoawatmetaG05DNA_FD_187511 | JGI IMG/M metagenome (GOLD analysis project Ga0209384, IMG submission 187511) | Marine microbial communities from the West Antarctic Peninsula - Coastal water metaG058-DNA (SPAdes) (version 2) | ecosystem: Environmental > Aquatic > Marine > Coastal ... | reverse complement strand
ACTTAAGAACTTCTAATATGATAAATGCTGGAGCCATTAATGAAGTTAAAAAATTTATTAAACTAAAAATTAGAAAAGATCAGAGTGTAAATAAGGTAATTGGGATTGCCGAATTGACACAGTACCTGAATAGTGAAACCACTTTAGAAGAAGCAAAAGAATTAATATTAATTAAAACAAGACAATACGCTAAAAGACAAGCTACATGGGCAAGAACTAGGATGATGTCATGGATTAAAATTGATCCAAGCAAAATAGATAGTTATATAAAAAAATTAAAAAAATCATCCCTTAAACTTGACCAATTAACATAAAGTCCGATAGATTGCTTGAATGCCAAAATTATATTCAGGAGCAGAGATAGTATTCAAGTGTCTTGAAGACCAAAAAGTTGAACATATTTTTGGATATCCAGGTGGAGCAGTTCTTCCCATCTATGATGAATTAAAAAATCACCCAACAATAAAACATATTTTAGTTAGACACGAACAAGGTGCCGGTCATGCTGCGGAAGGTTATGCAAGATCAACTGGTAAACCAGGCGTTGTATTAGTAACCTCTGGCCCAGGAGCAACAAATGTTGTAACTGCATTAACAGATGCTTATATGGATTCAGTTCCTTTAGTTTGTATTTCAGGTCAAGTACCTACCCACTTAATTGGAACAGATGCATTTCAAGAATGTGATACAACAGGAATTACTCGACCGTGTACAAAACATAATTGGCTAGTTAAGGATATTAATGATCTTCCAAGAATAATGCATGAAGCATTTGAAGTTGCAACAACTGGAAGACCAGGGCCAGTACTAGTTGATATTCCAAAAGATATTCAATTTGCAAAAGCAAAATACTTTAAACCCAAAAAAGAAAAAAAATTAAATGGAAAAGTCTCTAGTAAATTTAACCAAAAAGAAATTGACCAATTAGTAGACTTAATGAAAAAAGCATCCAAACCAGTTTTTTATACTGGAGGTGGAGTAATTAATTCAGGACTCAAGGCAAGTGAACTTTTAAGAGAATTAGTAGCCTTAACTGGATTTCCTATTACATCAACTTTACAAGGACTTGGTGCTTACCCAGGAGACGATAATCAATTTTTAGGAATGCTTGGAATGCACGGCACTTATGAAGCGAATAACGCAATGCATGATTGTGATTTATTGATCAACATTGGTGCGAGATTTGATGACCGTATTACTGGGAAGATTGATGAATTTTCTCCAAAATCAAAAAAAGTTCATATTGATATCGACCCCTCATCAATTAACAAAATTGTAAAAGTTGATTTAGCTATTGTTGGTGATGTTAGTGAAGTAATAAAATCAACAACCAAAGCTTTAAAAAAGAAAAACTTAAATTTAGAAAAATCTAACAAACAAAAAATATCAAAATGGTGGCAACAGATTCAAAAATGGAGAACAAAAAAATCTCTTAACTTTATTAATAGTGAAAAAATTATAAAACCTCAACATGCGGTTCAAAGACTCTATGAATTAACTAAAAACCAAGACACATATATTACAACTGAAGTTGGGCAGCATCAGATGTGGGCAGCACAACATTATAAGTTCAATAAGCCTAATAGATGGATGACTTCTGGAGGACTTGGAACTATGGGATATGGATTACCTGCTGCAATAGGTGTGCAAGTTGCTCACCCTAAGAAATTAGTTGTAGATATTGCTGGAGAAGCATCAATTTTAATGACTATGCAGGAGATTTCAACTGCAGTTCAATACAATTTACCTGTTAAGATATTTATTTTGAATAATCAATATATGGGAATGGTTAGACAGTGGCAGGAGTTGCTCCATGAAAAGAATTACTCAGAAAGTTATTCAGAGGCATTGCCAGATTTTGTAAAATTAGCTGAAGCGTATGGCTGTGTTGGAATTAGAGCAGAACATCCAGGTGAATTGGATGAAAAAATTGAAGAAATGATCAATACAGATAGACCTGTAATTTTTGATTGTCACGTTGATCAAACTGAGAATTGTTATCCAATGATCCCATCAGGCAAACCTCATAATCAAATGTTATTAGGACCAAAAGATCAGGAAGAAAATAAAATTACAGGAAAAGGAAAATCTTTAGTTTAAAATGGCTAAATCTAAATCAGCATATAGCACACCTTCTAAATTAGGTAAAATTGATACTCATATAATTGTTGTTTGGGTTGATAACGAAGCAAGTGTTTTATCAAGAGTAGTCGGACTATTTTCTGGAAGAGGTTATAATATAGAATCGCTTGCTGTAGCAGAAGTGGATCAAAAAAATAATTTATCTAGAATTACAATTGTTACAACTGGAACACCTCAAGTTATCGAGCAAATTTTATTGCAATTAAAAAAGTTAATTCCAGTCCATAAAGTTGGAAATTTTAAAAGAGATGATAAAAAGGTTATATTTAAAGAGATGGCTTTGTTAAAAATTGTTGCAAATCCTAGTAAAATTAAGAAAGCTTTAAATACTTGTAAAAAATACAATCCAGTTATATTAGATCAAACAAATAAATCTGCTGTAATTCAAATAACAGCATTAAGAAGAGAAATAGATAACGTGACAAAAAATTTAAAACCATTTGGTCTTGTTAGTGCCTCAAGAACTGGAGCGGTTGCAATGACAAGAGGCGCAGAAATTTTTAATTAATTATAAAGGAGAAGAAAAATGAAAATGTTTTATGAAAAAGATGCAGATGTAGATTTAATTAAGTCTAAAAAAATAGCAATTTTTGGTTATGGAAGCCAAGGGCATGCACATGCATTAAATTTAAAAGATAGTGGAGCTAAAGAAGTTGTTGTAGCTCTTAGAGATGGTTCAGCAAGTAAAGCAAAAGCTGAATCTAAAGGATTAAAAGTAATGAGTTTATCTGATGCTGCTGAGTGGGCAGAAGTTGCAATGATACTTACTCCAGATGAATTACAAGCATCAATTTATAAAAATCATATTGAGCAAAGAATTAAAGCTGGAACAAGTATAGCTTTTGCTCATGGATTAAATATTCATTATAAACTTATTGAAGCAAGAAAAGATTTAGATGTATTTATGGTTGCTCCAAAAGGTCCTGGACATTTAGTTAGAAGTGAATTTGAAAGAGGTGGTGGAGTACCTTGTTTATTTGCCGTACATCAAGATGGGACCGGTAAAGCAAGAGACCTTGCATTGTCGTATGCTTCAGCAATTGGCGGTGGTAAATCAGGCATTATTGAAACAACATTTAAAGATGAATGTGAAACAGATTTATTTGGTGAGCAATCTGTTCTTTGTGGTGGACTAGTTGAACTAATTAAGAATGGGTTTGAAACTTTAACTGAAGCTGGATACGAACCTGAAATGGCATATTTTGAATGTCTGCATGAAGTAAAATTAATTGTGGATTTAATTTATGAAGGTGGAATTGCAAACATGAATTACTCTATCTCAAATACAGCAGAATACGGTGAATATGTATCAGGTAAAAAAGTTGTAGATAGCGAAAGTAAAAAAAGAATGAAAGAAGTTCTGGCTGATATTCAATCTGGTAAATTTACCAAAGATTGGATGAAAGAGTGTGAAGGTGGACAGAAGAACTTTTTAAAAATGAGAAAAGATCTTGCAGATCATCCAATTGAAAAAGTAGGTGCAGAGCTTAGAGCAATGATGCCTTGGATTGGTAAAAAGAAATTAATAGATAGTGATAAGAGTTAATTTTTAATAAAAACTCAAATCGGTCAAAAAATTATAGTCAAAATATAACAATTATTTTGCAATCTCTATTATAGATTGTATTATAGTTTTTCTAAAATTATTGGTTATGAGCGACAAAGATAAAATTATTATATTTGATACTACGATGAGAGATGGTGAGCAATCTCCAGGTGCATCGATGAGTCTTGAAGAAAAAATCCAAATTGCAAGAATTTTTGATGAATTAGGGATTGATATAATTGAAGCTGGATTTCCGATAGCTTCTCCAGGTGATTTTGAGGCTGTAACAGCAATTAGTAAAATTTTAAAGAATTCAATTCCATGTGGATTATCAAGAGCTAGTAAAAAGGATATAGACGCATGTCATGAAGCTTTAAAAGCTTCTCCAAGATTTAGAATACATACTTTTATTTCAACTAGTCCATTACACATGAAATACAAATTAAATAAAACTCCTGAACAAGTTTTAGATGCAATAAAAGAAAGTGTTACCTATGCAAGAAACTTCACTGACGATGTTGAGTGGTCTTGTGAAGATGGTACAAGAACCGATATGGATTATATGTGCAAGTCAGTTGAGCTTGCAATTAGTTGTGGTGCTAAAACTATTAATATTCCAGATACAGTTGGTTACACAACTCCTTCTGAATATACAAAAATAATTACAACTTTAAAAGATAAAGTTCCAAATATTGATAAAGCAATACTATCAGTCCATTGTCATAATGATTTAGGATTAGCTGTCGCAAATTCTTTAGCGGGTGTTTCAGCTGGCGCAAGACAAGTTGAATGTACTATTAATGGAATTGGTGAAAGAGCCGGTAATGCGGCATTAGAAGAAATTGTAATGGCTATAAGAACAAGAAATGACTTAATGCCTTACATTACAGGAATTAAAACTGAATTATTAAGTAAAGCATCAAAAGTAGTTTCCAACGCAACATTTCCAGTTCAATTTAATAAAGCAATTGTTGGAAAAAATGCCTTTGCTCATGAAGCTGGTATTCACCAAGATGGAATGCTTAAAAATAGGGAAACTTATGAAATTATGACACCAGAAAGTGTTGGGGTTAAGAAAACTTCGTTGGTTATGGGAAAGCATTCAGGGCGCCATGCTTTTAAGGAAAAATTAAATGATCTTGGTTATGCAGATGTAACAGATGATGTAATTCAAACAGCATTTGGGAAATTTAAAATTTTAGCAGATAAGAAAAAACATGTTTATGATGATGATATTGCAGCACTAGTTGATGATAGTATGGTTTTAGATAAATATGTAATTAATTTGAAATCATTAAAGGTTTTTGCAGGAACAGGTGAGCCCCAAAAAGCTGAAATGACTCTTGATGTTTATGGTGAGGTAAAATCAACCTCAGAAACAGGAGATGGACCTGTAGATGCTATTTTTAAATGTATAAAAGTTTTATATCCTCACGATGTGAAACTACAATTGTATCAAGTTCATGCCGTTACAGAAGGAACAGATGCTCAAGCTACTGTAAGTGTTAGAATTGAAGAAGAAGGCAAAACCACAGTTGGACAAGCTGCTGATACCGATACATTAGTAGCGTCAGCCAATGCTTATTTAAGTGCTTTAAATAAAATGATTATTAAAAGAAAAAAAACTGCTCCAATGGAGCATGAAACTCAGAAAATGAAGGGAATATAAGATGGCTAATTGGTTTAAAAACATAACTAATATTTGGAGTCAAGATATGGCAATTGATCTTGGAACTGCTAACACACTTGTTGTCTTAAAAGGACAAGGAGTAGTTTTAAATGAACCATCTGTTGTTGCTATAGCAGAGAATATGGGAAAAAAAACTGTTTTAGCTGTAGGTGATGAAGCAAAAACTATGCTTGGAAGAACTCCAGGTAACATCAGCGCTATTAGACCTTTAAGAGATGGGGTGATTGCAGATTTTATAGTTACTGAAGAAATGATTAAACATTTTATAAAAAAAGTTCATAAAAATAAAACTTTTGCAAACCCAAGAATTTTAATATGTGTACCGACTGGATCAACACCAGTTGAGAGAAAAGCAATTCAAGATAGTGCATTAGCTGCAGGAGCTAGAAGAGTTCAGTTAATTGAAGAACCTATAGCTGCAGCAATTGGTGCAGGTCTTCCGATTTCAGAAGCAACAGGATCAATGGTTGTTGATATTGGTGGAGGAACTACAGAGATAGCTGTTATGTCATTAGGAGGGCTAGTTTATTCTAAATCATTAAGAATTGCAGGAGACGCAATGGATACAGCTTTAGTAAATTATATGAGAAAAGAATATAATCTAATGATTGGAGATAGCACTGCTGAAAAAATAAAAAAAGAAATTGGTACAGCTATAGCATCAAACAGCAATACTTATGCTGTTAAAGGTAGAGATCTAAGATCAGGAACACCTAAAGAAGTAAATATTACAGAAGAAGATACAGCAGAAGCTTTAAATGATATTCTAAGAGAAATGGTGAACGGAATAAAAGATGCACTTGAAAACACTCCTCCTGAATTATCAGCTGATTTAGTAGATATGGGTCTAACGTTAACAGGTGGTGGAGCTTTATTAAAAAATATTGATAAAAGATTTTCTAAAGAAACGGGATTACCAGTTTTTATTGCAGACGATCCACTAGCGTGTGTTGCAATCGGTACTGGAAAAGCCCTAGATCAAGAAGAAACATTCTCTACTATGCTATCTGAATACTAGAAATAATGGAACCAAGCAGAGATGATTTTGTAATTGCAATAAGATCTGCTTTTTTAAAAAAAGGAGCACAGCAAAGGTTCTCATTATTAAGTTTAATATTTTTTTCAATAATTTTTTTAATTTTAGGTAGTTTCAACTTTAAAGTGACAAACTATGTGAAAATAGCTATTGAAGAAATAGTCTATAGGTCTTCATTTATAGTTTCTATACCAGAAAATTTACTAAAAGATAATTATGTTGTGGTTCAAAATTATTTGAATCTTTATAAAGTAAATGAAAAAAATATATCTGAATTAAAAGAACTTAAATCAAAGAACATATCTAAGAACATTACTGAATATGAAAATATTAGATTAAAACAATTAATCGATGATTATTTTGTAGCTGGTAATGAAATATTTGCAAAAGTATTGATTGATAAAAAAAGTCCATTTTTAAGGTCTGTAATAATTAACAAGGGAAGTAAAAATAGTATTAAATTGGGAATGGCAGTTTTAGATGGCATTTATTTCATAGGAAAAGTAGTTGAGGTAAATTACATAACTTCGAGAGTTTTATTAATATCAGACATAAATTCTAAAATTCCAGTTTCATTAGAACCAAATAATATCCAGGCAATAATGTCAGGAAATGGAAATGAGAAAGGAATTATTGAATACATTAGTGGTACTAATTTAAAAAATAAAAATGAAAAGTTAATAGTTTTTACTTCTGGAATGGCAGGACTTTTTAAAAGTGGAATTCCGATTGGAATAATTGATAAAAAAAATCTTTTATCTGACACAGGATTAATGGTTGATTTCTATAAGGATTTATCACAATTAAAATATGTTAAAATTTTATCTTTTGAAAAAGAATTTTTAAACTCAACCATACAAACTAAAGAAGTAGTTAATAAGATTAATATAGAAAATTTAAAAAATGAAAATATAGATTTTCTGAAGAAACAAAAAGAAATTTCTGAAGATATAAGAAAAAAGCTAGAGGATCAAAACAGTTTATTAAATAAACAATTGATAGAATTAAGAAAAGAAAATATAGAATTAAACAACTTAATCAAAGAAGGAAAAGATATCGTTAGTCAAGATGCGGAACGCCAGAAAGATATAAAATTTCTAGAATTAAATTTGTTGTATGGCAGTAAATGCTCAAAAAATAATTTTAAAAATATTTTAAAAAAAAAATATAGGATTGGAACTCCTGAATATAGAGCTTGTGTTTTAAACAAAGGAAAATATTAGATGAGCTCAGTCAATAAAAATATAAAATTATTCTTATATAAGAATTTTCCAGTAGTTTTACTTTTTGTTATAGTTTTGAATGAGATAGATTTTAATTATTTAGATTTAAAATACTTTTCATTTAATTTTTCTTATATTTTAATTTTTCATTATAGCATTAAGAGATCTCAAAGTTTAGGATATATTTATATTTTTATAGCAGGTTTGTTTAATGACGTCATAGTAGGAACACCTATTGGATTAAGTAGCTTAATGTATCTAATACTTTGTGTTGCAGCGGCTTATCTTAGAAATATTACTTTGAGACCAAGTTTAATTAAAGATGGTATTTTTTTTCTTATAACAATTTTAATTATAAATTCATTACTATTTATAGCTTTAAATCTTATTTTTGATTATGAGTTAGAGCTTTTCGATCAAATAATAAATATTACATTTACATTTTTATTATATTTTTTATTTTCAAATATATTTAATTTTTGTGAAAAATACCTCATGAGCAATAATAATGTTAAGTGAAAACTTTGGCATAAAAAAAATTCAGACCATCAACAGAAGAATGTTTATAATTGGTGCGGCTAAATTTATTATATTTACAGGAATAATTACTCGATTATTTTCGTTACAAATTACAGAGAATAAAAAATACACAACTTTATCTGACAAAAATAGACTCCGTGAATGGAAGTTACCACCAATTAGAGGTGAATTTTTAGATTATTTTGGAAATGTTATTGCCGGTAATTTAGAAGTATATCAATTACATGTAATTCCTGAGGAAGTAGAAGATTTTAAATACTTAATGTTAAGATTAAGAGAAATTTTAATTATTAGTAATAATGAGTTTAGTAAAATAATAAAAAAAAAATTGAATCAACAGCCATGGGAAACTTTAGTTATTTCTAAAAACTTGACATGGGAGCAGTTCTCTAAAGTCAACTACTATTTACATGATTTAGTAGGTGCAAAGCCAGTACTGTCAATTTCTCGTAATTATCCATTTAATGAAAATTATACTCATGTTTTAGGTTACGTTAGTGAGGCCAGTGAAAATGATATTTTAAATAATGAAAGCATAAAAAATAAACATGTGCCAGGACTTAAAGTAGGTAAAACTGGTTTAGAAAAAACTTTTGAAAATGAATTAATTGGAACCAACGGTATTCAAAGATATGAGGTTAATGCATATGGAAAAAGAATTAGACAACTTGATCACACAAACGGATTAAACGGCAAGACAATAAAACTTACTATAGACACTGAAATTCAAAAGTTATGTAATGAACTTTTAAAAGATGTGGCTGGCTCAATAAGTGTTATGGATATTTACACAGGTGAAATTGTTGCCATGCAATCTTCGCCGTCGTTTGACCCTAACTTGTTTCTCTTTGGAATTAATCAAGATGATTGGCAGTTAATTAGAAACAATCCTTTAAAACCACTGGTTAACAAAACTTTAACAGGTTTATATTCACCAGGCTCCACATTTAAACCAATGGTAGCTCTTTCTGCTTTAGAAAATGGAATTGTAGATGAAAAATTTAAAGTTAATTGTACAGGTAAAATTGAAATGTATGGACAAACTTATCATTGTTGGAAAAAAAAAGGTCATGGTATTGTAGATTTGAAAAATGCAATGAAACAATCATGTGATACTTATTTTTATGAAATTGCAAGAAAGCTTGGTGTCGATCGTTTAAAAGTAACATCTATGAAATTTGGATTAGGTAAAAAAGTTTTAAACAAAACATTTGATAATGAAAAAAAAGGATTAATTCCTGATACTAAATGGAAAAAAAATAAATTAGGAAAAGGATGGGTTATAGGTGAAACACTAATTACAGGCATCGGACAAGGTTACACTCAAACAACACCATTACAATTATGCCTCATGACAGCTCAGCTTGCAAATGGAGGATTTAAGATTTATCCAAAAATAATAATAGAAGAAAATAGTAAATCAGCAGAAGATATTAAGGATATAATGAATGAATACCGTAAAGATATTGAGTCAAATAATAAATTCAATACTACAACAGAACTCTTGGGGTTTTTAAATAAAAAAGAACATGAGCCTTTATTTAAAAATACTAAGAATATAAAACTAGTTCGAGAAGCAATATTTGCCTCAACTAATGAAGTTAGAGGAACATCTTATTCATCTAGAATTGAAAATCCTAAATATCAATTTGCAGGAAAAACTGGAACGTCACAAGTTAAAAGAATTACAGAATTAGATAGAGAGCTTGATTTAAAAACATTTGAAATTCCTTATAACGAAAGAGATCACGCACTATACATAGCTTTTGGGCCATATAAAAATCCAAGGTATG
>Ga0209384_1001995_pt1 | contig 9979 bp, 6 predicted proteins | sample CoawatmetaG05DNA_FD_187511 | JGI IMG/M metagenome (GOLD analysis project Ga0209384, IMG submission 187511) | Marine microbial communities from the West Antarctic Peninsula - Coastal water metaG058-DNA (SPAdes) (version 2) | ecosystem: Environmental > Aquatic > Marine > Coastal ... | reverse complement strand
TATTAATTTTTCTCGCAATCAGTGGTTTTGCTCTCAACCATTCGCCTGGCCTAAAACTTAATCAAATTAATCTTTCCAGCAACTGGCTGCTCACATGGTATGGCTTTGAAGTACCAACTGCGGAGGGATTTGAAGTTGGCGGAAAATGGTTTTATCAGGATGGCAATCAAGCGCTGGTGGTTGATGGCAATAGCGTTGCCTCATGCACAGCGCCATTGAGTGCCATTGCTCAGACTACCGACGGTGTTTTCGCACTCTGTGCCGATGGCCTAAACCTGCTCACCACTGACGGACAATTGGTCGAACAGTTTGGCACTGTAGATGGACTCCCGGCCAACACTCAGACTGTGACTGTGCTCGATAACAGAATTTATCTGACTATTGGCTCCTCTAGCATTAATTCCGTAACCATTGATTCTGTAACCATGGAATTCAACTCGGACAGCCTGGGGCTTACAGTAGCTGATATAGCGCCTCAGACTCTGAAGGATATCCAACAGACAGCAATGCCACTGCCAAAGCTCCTGCAGAAAAAGCTAAAGGAACAATCGTCAGGGCCGAGCATTTCTTTGGAAACAGTGATTCTCGACCTTCATAGCGGACGCTTCTTTGGTCAGTTTGGCGTGTTCTTTATCGACCTTATTGGCTTGTTGGTGTGCATTCTTTCCATCACTGGACTGATGGCTTGGATGAAACGCCGCTAGTAAAGCCGCGTAAAGACTGCAATCCAGCGTTGCCAGCTCAAATAAACCGCGCTACTATTTAGGTCTGGCATGAGTATTTACCTCATCCCAATGTGAATCCAAACAAATACAGTATCAATCAGGGGCAGCATAGCTGCCTTTTTTTATTATTTTTAAATATGCAAAGGATGCGAGAGAGACGATGACCAACCAGACACTGATGAATACCTATGGCACCAGAGCAGCTACCCTTGTTAAAGGCGCTGGCGCTCGGCTGTGGGATGCAGAGGGCAATGAATATTTGGACGCCCTTTCAGGTATCGCCGTCTGTGGTCTCGGCCACTCTCACCCTGCCGTCGCCAAAGCCGTGGCCGAGCAAGCAACAATGCTCACCCATTGCTCCAACTTTTTCACCATTCCCAACCAGGAAGAGTTGGGCGACAAGCTATGTGCAGCCTCGGGTATGGACAAGGTGTTTTTTGGCAATTCCGGTGCTGAAGCCAATGAAGCTGCGATAAAAATGGCCCGTCTACATGGCCATAAAAAAGGTATCAAACTGCCCACAGTGCTAGTCATGGACAATGCCTTTCACGGTCGCACACTGGCAACACTGAGCGCTTCCGGTGGACGCAGAGTGCAGGCTGGCTTTGAACCTCTAGTGCGAGGCTTTGCCCGCGCGATGTTTAATGACATGGAATCACTGACCACCGTTGCCGATAATAATCCTAGCATCTGTGCCCTCTTCGTCGAGCCGATTCAGGGTGAAGGCGGCATTCGCATGGCTAGCTCAGAATACCTACAACAGCTACGTGAGTTTTGTGACCAGCGCGGCTGGCTGTTAATGCTCGATGAAGTACAGACAGGCAATGGCCGCACCGGCAAATATTTTTACTATCAGCACAGTGGCATTGTCCCAGATGTAGTGACCACCTCTAAGGGTCTCGGCAATGGCGTGCCCATAGGGGCCTGTTTGGCCCATGGCGAAGCTGCAGAGCTTATGAAACCCGGCAACCATGGTTCAACCTTTGGCGGCAACCCGCTGGCCTGTGCCGCCGCTCTAGCCACTATTAATACATTGCAAGATGAAAACCTCAGCGCCAGAGCCGCAGTACTGGGCGACAGAATTATGGCAGGCTTTAAAACAGCACTGGCCGATGTAGAGCATGTAGTAGAGATTCGCGGCAAAGGCTGCATGATTGGCATAGAGCTCAACAAGCCCTGCAAATCATTATTCCCAGCGGCAATGGCACAGGGCTTAATTATTAATGTCACAGCCGATTCGGTAATTCGATTATTACCGCCCTTTATTATGACCGACGACGAAGCTGACCAGGTGGTAGCCATTTTGGCACCGCTTATCAAAGACTTTAAACAGGACTAACCCCTAATGGCGATTAGACATTTTCTTTCATTGCGTGATCTGAGCCCTGCGGAATTAGCCCAGGTAATCGACCTAGCCATAGAAATGAAAGCGGCCAAGCGTGAAGGCCGCCAAGAACCCATTTTTAGGGGCAAAGTACTGGGTATGATTTTTGAGAAGTCATCCACCAGAACTCGCGTGTCCTTTGAAGCGGGTATGGGACAGCTTGGTGGCAGCGCTATCTTCCTATCCCCAAATGACACACAACTAGGCCGTGGCGAACCCATTGAAGACTCTGCTCGCGTGATCTCACGCATGGTCGATATTGTGATGATCCGTACCCATGGTCAAGAGATCGTCGAGCGCTTTGCGGCAAATTCTAAAGTGCCAGTGATCAATGCTCTGACCGATGAATATCACCCCTGCCAGCTCTTGGCCGACGTGCAAACATTTGTCGAACACCGCGGCCCCATCCAAGGCAAAACCGTTGCCTGGATTGGTGATGGCAACAACATGTGCAGCTCATGGATCAATGCCGCCATACAGTTTGATTTCAAATTACAGATCGCCACACCGATTGGTTACGAACCCAATGCAGACCTAGTAGCAGAAGCGGGTAATCGTGTTAGCGTTTCAAACGATCCAGTCCTAGCAGCAACTGGCGCAGACTTAGTGACTACTGATGTCTTCGCCTCAATGGGGCAGGAAGCAGAGCAGGAAGAGCGCCTACAGCACTTTGCCGGCTTCCAAGTAAATCATGCACTGATGGCCCATGCCGCAGATAACGCGTTGTTTATGCATTGCCTACCTGCGCATAGAGATGAAGAAGTCTCTGGCGAGTTAATGGAAGATGAGACTATTTCAGTGGTATGGGATGAAGCAGAGAATCGTTTGCATGCGCAGAAAGCGCTGATGGTGTTTTTACTTGAGCAAGGCAGGCTGATGCGCTGCCCTGTATAACTTAAATCGATCTAGACTCTGCTCAGAGTCTAGATAAACTCAACATTGTCGATTTCATACTCGACATCGCCGCTTGGCGCTTTAACTACCACAACTTCACTGATCTCTTTGCCCATCAAGGCTCGCGCAATGGGCGACTGATAAGAGATCTTTTGCGCTTTCACATCTGCTTCATCATCGCCGACAATCTTGTAGGTAAAGGTCTTATCCAGATCGAGATTGATAATCGTAACAGTGGTACCGAAGATCACACGATCCCCATGGGGAATCTTATGGATGTCGATTACCTGAATATTTGACAGCTTGCCTTCGATATCCTGAATCCGTCCTTCGGTAAAACTTTGCTGTTCACGGGCGGCATGATACTCAGCATTTTCTTTTAGATCGCCGTGCTCACGAGCCGTAGCAATGGACTCGATAATAGTTGGTCGCACTTCTTTAATCAGGTGATGTAGCTCTTCGCGAAGAGCGATTTCACCTTCAACTGTCATTGGGGCCTTTTGCATTACGCTAACTCCTTGTGCAGGGTCTGGATACGACGCACAGTGGTTTCACCATCAAAGTTCAAGGCCTGACAAACTGCGTCGCCACCGGCCATTGTTGTAGTGTAGTAGACGCGATGCTGTTCGGCGCTGTAGCGAATTGCCGAGGAGTCGGAAATCGCCTGACGGCCTTCAGTGGTATTGATAATCAGGTTTATTTTGTCGCTCTTAATCATGTCGACAATATGCGGGCGACCCTCTTTAACCTTATTGACTAGCGTCACAGGCAGGCCAGCTTGCTCAATAATCTTGGCTGTCCCGGTGGTGGCGACTAACTTAAAGCCGAGATCAACGAGTTGCTTAGCCAATGCTGCAACCTGGTGCTTGTCGCGCTCGCGAACACTGACAAAGGCTGTGCCACTGGTGGGGATTTCGTCGCTCGCGCCGAGTTCGGCTTTGCCATAGGCTTCAGCAAAGGTTGCGCCTACGCCCATCACTTCACCGGTAGACTTCATCTCTGGTCCGAGAATCGGGTCAACGCCAGGGAATTTATTGAACGGGAATACCGCTTCTTTAACACTGAAGTACGGGGGAATAATCTCTTTGGTGAAACCCTGAGATTCCAGTGTTTGACCGACCATGCAGCGGGCGGCAATTTTCGCCAGTGAGGTGCCGATACATTTGGAGACAAAAGGTACAGTTCGCGAGGCGCGAGGATTAACCTCAATCACGTAGATCAGGCCATCTTGAAGTGCCAACTGCACATTCATTAAGCCGCGCACACCCAGTTCCAATGCCATCTTTTTACACACTTCACGCATTTCATTCTGAATATCTTCGCCGAGGCTGTAAGGCGGCAGTGAACAGGCCGAATCACCGGAGTGAATACCGGCTTGCTCAATATGCTGCATGATAGCGCCGATAACCACCTGTTCTCCGTCACTCACTGCATCCACGTCCATCTCAATGGCATTGGGCAGGAAGAAGTCGAGGAGCACAGGCGAGTCCTCAGAGACCTGTACGGCGGTCTTCATGTAGTGACGCAGTTCATCTTCTTTATAGACAATTTCCATGGCGCGTCCGCCGAGCACGTAAGAAGGACGCACAACCAGTGGGTAGCCAATTTCTTTTGCCAGTTCCACGGCTTGGTCAGCACTGCGGGCAGTGGCATTCTGCGGCTGCAGTAGGCCAAGCTTTTGAATCATTTGCTGGAAACGCTCGCGATCTTCGGCGCGATCAATGGCATCTGGCGTGGTGCCAACAATGGGCACACCGGCAGCTTCAAGTGCACGGGCCAGTTTAAGTGGCGTTTGGCCACCGAACTGAACGATTACACCTTTGGGCTTTTCAATGCGCACGATTTCTAACACATCTTCCAGGGTGACGGGTTCAAAGAACAGTCGATCGGAGGTGTCGTAATCCGTGGATACAGTCTCTGGGTTACAGTTGACCATAATGGTTTCGTAACCGTCTTCACGCATTGCCAGGGCTGCGTGGACACAGCAGTAATCAAATTCAATACCCTGACCAATTCTGTTGGGGCCGCCACCTAAGATCATTATCTTGTCTTTGTTGCTGGGGCGCGCTTCGCACTCTTCTTCATAGGTGGAGTACATGTAGGCGGTATCGGTAGCAAACTCTGCGGCGCAGGTATCGACGCGCTTATACACTGGGTGCAGACCCAACTCATAACGCAGTTCGCGCACGGCGGTTTCGCCACAGCCTAAAACGTCGCCAATGCGGCGGTCGGAGAAGCCTTTGCGCTTTAAGCGATAGAGGCTTTTCTCATCGAGGTCGCTGAGGCTGTGTTGCGCCAGCGCCAGTTCGTCTTTAATCAGATCTTCGATCTGCACCAGAAACCAGGGATCGACCTTGGTGCGGGAGAATACGTCTTCCATGCTCATGCCATGTCTAAAGGCATCGCCTAGGTACCAAATACGGTCGGGACCGGCTACGGCTAGTTCGCTATTCAGAACGGCTTCCGGATTTTCAGTCTCAGCGGTGATCTTCGGATCAAAACCAGAGGCATCAACTTCAAGGCCACGGAGGGCTTTTTGCAGGGACTCTTGGAAGGTGCGGCCAATGGCCATTACCTCGCCCACAGATTTCATCTGGGTGGTCAGAGACTGATCGGCTTTCTCAAACTTTTCGAAAGCAAAGCGTGGAATTTTAGTGACAACGTAATCAATGCTTGGCTCAAAGGAAGCCGGGGTTGCGCCGCCAGTGATTTCGTTTTGCAACTCGTCAAGGGTGTAACCTACAGCCAGTTTCGCTGCGACTCGCGCGATGGGGAAGCCAGTGGCTTTTGAGGCCAGTGCTGAAGAACGAGAAACCCTTGGGTTCATCTCAATAACAATCAATCGGCCATCTTCTGGATTAACCGCAAACTGTACGTTGGAACCACCGGTTTCAACGCCGATCTCACGCAGTACCTTGATCGAGGCGTTGCGCATGATTTGATATTCTTTGTCGGTCAGGGTCTGAGCTGGCGCAACTGTAATCGAGTCGCCAGTGTGGATTCCCATAGGATCGAGGTTTTCAATGGCGCAGATAATGATGCAGTTATCTTTGCGATCTCGGACCACTTCCATTTCAAACTCTTTCCAACCAATCAACGACTCATCTATAAGCAGTTCATTGGTGGGTGAGAGATCTAAGCCGCGACGGCAGATCTCTTCAAATTCTTCGCGGTTGTAAGCAATACCGCCGCCGGAGCCACCCATGGTGAAAGACGGACGAATCACACAGGGAAAACCAAAGCGATCTGAAACCTGAACCGCTTCTTCCATGCTGTGGGCAATACCGGAATTCGGTGTATCCAGACCAATGGCTTTCATGGCCTTATCAAAGCGCTCACGATCTTCGGCTTTGTCGATGGCATCGGCATTGGCGCCAATCATTTCTACGCCATACTTTTCCAGCACGCCGTGCTTGGCCAAATCCAATGCGCAGTTCAGAGCGGTCTGACCACCCATGGTGGGCAGCAGTGCGTCGGGCTTTTCCTGAGCAATAATATGCTCAACCGTGCGCCACTCCACCGGTTCGATATAGGTGGCATCGGCCATCGATGGATCGGTCATGATCGTTGCAGGGTTGGAGTTCACCAGGATTACCCGGAAACCCTCTTCGCGCAGGGCTTTACAGGCCTGAGCACCGGAGTAGTCAAACTCACAGGCCTGACCAATAATAATGGGTCCTGCACCCAAGATGAGAATGCTTTTTATGTCAGTTCTTTTTGGCATGTCTTCTCCGAAAGCGACTAGCGTCGATCTTCCATTAACTTGATAAAGTGTTCAAATAAGGATGCTGCGTCGTGTGGGCCGGGGCTGGCTTCAGGGTGACCCTGAAAACTGAATGCCGGCTTGTCGGTGCGCTGGATACCCTGCAAGCTGCCGTCAAACAATGACCGGTGCGTGGCCACAAGGTTGGCCGGAAGATTATCTTCATCCACTGCAAAACCGTGGTTCTGGCTGGTGATCATGACGACGTTGCCGGCGAGATCTTCAACTGGGTGGTTAGCGCCGTGGTGACCAAACTTCATCTTCACGGTTTTAGCACCTGAGGCCAGTGCCAGCAATTGGTGGCCCAGGCAGATTCCGAAAACCGGAATATCGGTTTCGAGAATTTCGCGGATCGCTTCAATAGCGTAGTCACAGGGCTCTGGATCGCCGGGACCGTTAGACAGGAAAATGCCATCTGGCTGCATGGCCAATACTTCGCTGGCAGGCGTTTTAGCTGGCACAACAATCAACTCGCAGTCGAGATCAACCAGCATGCGAAGAATATTGCGTTTCACGCCGTAGTCGTAGGCAACCACTTTGTATTTTGTGCTAGCTGGATCCTGAGGCTTGTGACCTACACCCAATTCCCAACTGTGTTCAGACCATTGGTAGGTAGTTTCGGTGGTGACCTCTTTGGCCAGATCCATGCCTTTGAGACCCGCAAAACCACGAGCCGCTGCTAGAGCAGTTTCGTCGTCTACAGTGCCGGCCATAATGCAGCCGTTCTGTGCGCCACTTTCTCGGAGTATACGAGTCAGCTTGCGGGTATCTATATCGGCTATTCCTAGGATATTGTTATCCTTGAGATAGTCATCTAGACCTTGTTGACTACGAAAGTTGGAGACCATTAAAGGTAGATCACGGATCACCAAACCAGCCGCCCAGATTCTATCCGACTCAGCATCTTCGTCATTGACGCCGACGTTGCCGATATGGGGATAGGTTAGGGTTACGATTTGTTGAGCGTATGAGGGATCAGTAAGGATTTCCTGATACCCGGTGAGGGCAGTATTGAAGACTACTTCACCAACAGAGATTCCATCCGAACCGATGGCAGTTCCTCTGAAAATTGTTCCGTCTGCTAGCGCAAGTACGGCTTCCCGGTGAGTCTGGGAATTCACACAACCTCCTAATTATTTTACGTGTAACGTAGACCTGAAGTCAGGCAACTCCGATTACGGCATCAGTAGCTTGTGAATATGTGCAAAAAAGCGAGATGAAACTCTTAGTCTCACCTCGCTAAATATAATATTCTGCTGTGCTCTAACCTCTCGGAACGAGACCACATGTTAGCAGTGGTGTTAGGCAGGCATTCTATGGAAAAGAGCGCATTTTGTCCATCACTCATGTAACTATTTTACACCTGTACGAGGCGACTATTTAAGCCCCAATACATCCTGCATATCAAACAGACCGGAGTCCTTTTTCGAGAGCCACAGGGCCGCTCTCACTGCGCCGCGGGCAAAGGCCAAACGGCTAGAGGCTTTGTGGGTAATCTCTACGCGTTCACCTTCGCCAGCAAATAAAACGGTGTGGTCGCCGACAATATCGCCGCCGCGCACTGTGGCAAAGCCGATAGTCTCGTGATCACGGGCACCGGTGTGGCCTTCACGACCGTAGACAGCAACCTTCTTGAGGTCGCGGCCCGCCGCAGTGGCTACTGCTTCACCCAGAGATAAAGCCGTGCCTGAGGGGGCGTCGACCTTGTGGCGGTGATGGGCTTCAAGAATTTCAATATCGGTTTCATCCGCGAGGACTTTTGCGGCTAATTCGGCCAATTTGAAGCACAGATTAACGCCAGTGGAAAAATTCGAGGCCATGCAGATAGAACTACTGGCAGCAGTGGTGCCAATAACCATTTTTTTATCGTGCGCGGCACAGAACGCGGCATTGGCTGCCGTGGCACTGGGTACACTGAAATCGATAAGTACGTCGAACTGATCGGCAACATCGCTAATCGAGCCCGCCACTAAGACGCCATTTTTACCTACACCAGCCAACTCTCCGGAATCAACGCCGATAAGAGAGCTTTCTGGACGCTCAAGGGCTACTGTAAGTTGAGCGCTGTCATTCAACAAAATAGCGTCAATCAAGGCCTTGCCCATGCGGCCGCCGGCTCCGGTAATCGCTATTCTGTTCATGGTCTTATCCTATCACTGGTTTTATTTGCGTCTCTAACAAGCTCTTTAGATAAAGAGCCCTGCATATTACGCGGATCGATTTTAGCTGGTCAAATTATCGAAGAATTTCTTTACGCCATCAAACCAGTTACTGCTCCGCGGCGAGTGCTTGCTCTTGCCGTCTAAGCTCTCTTCAAACTTCTTCAACAGCTCGCGCTGCTCAGCATTTAGATTGATCGGCGTTTCCAATACGACTCTGCACAGCAGATCACCGACTCCACCACCACGAACTGGGGCAACGCCCTTGCCACGCAGACGGAACAGTTTGCTGCTCTGAGTTTCCGCAGGAATTTTTAACTTAACCTTACCCGACAGAGTCGGCACTTCAAGCTCACCACCAAGGGCAGCCTGAGCAAAACTAATTGGCACTTCACAGTGTAGGTTAGCGTCATCTCGAACAAATATCGGATGATCACGTACTACCATCTGTACATAGAGATCCCCTGGAGGACCACCCTGAGGACCGGCTTCGCCCTTACCACCAAGACGGATTCGATCACCAGTATCCACGCCGGCAGGAATTTTCACTGACAGAGTTTTTTGTTCTTCAATAACACCTTGGCCATGACAGCTGCCACAGGGATCGGAAATCATCTGACCGCGACCGCGACACTTAGGGCAGGCTTGCTGTACTGAGAAGAAGCCCTGAGACATACGTACCTGACCGGCACCACCACAGGTAGTACAGGTCACCGGGGAAGAACCTCTGCGAGCGCCGGAACCATCACAGGGATCGCAGGGACTCAGAGTGGGTACGTCGATCTGTACGGTTTTACCGCGCACTGCATCTTCGAGATCTAGCTGCAGATCATAGCGCAGATCAGAACCGCGGGCTGGGCCCCCACGACCTCCTCCGCCGCCACCAAAGATGTCACCAAAAACGTCACCGAAGACATCGCCGAATCCACCACCACCGCCGCCACCGCGCTGACCGCCGCCACTGTTGCCATCGACACCAGCGTGACCAAAGCGGTCATAGGCCGCTTTCTTGTCCTCGTCACCAAGAATCTCATAGGCTTCTTGGGCTTCTTTA
>Ga0209384_1001992_pt1 | contig 9993 bp, 9 predicted proteins | sample CoawatmetaG05DNA_FD_187511 | JGI IMG/M metagenome (GOLD analysis project Ga0209384, IMG submission 187511) | Marine microbial communities from the West Antarctic Peninsula - Coastal water metaG058-DNA (SPAdes) (version 2) | ecosystem: Environmental > Aquatic > Marine > Coastal ... | reverse complement strand
AATATAAAAAATATTAAAAAAAAACATTAAAAAACTAAATGCAAATTATTTCTGTAATAAATCAAAAGGGTGGGGTTGGAAAAACAACAACAGTAATTAATCTTGCAGCTGGTTTAGCTCAACAAGAAAAAAAGGTTTTAGTTATTGATCTTGATCCACAAGGAAACGCTACTACAGGATTGGGTCTATCCAATTTAGAAAGTTCAACTGAAACTATTTATGGAGTGTTGAATGGAACAAAGGCAATTTCTGATGTGATTAAAAAAACAGAGTTCCAAAATTTAGATATTATTACTTCGAATGTAGATTTATCTGGGCTTGAGGTCGAGACAGCTGATGATAGCATGAGAGCCTTCATTTTAAAACGCGAATTAACCGCCTATTTAAATGATTCTAGAGCAAGTTATGATTATGTGCTTATAGATTGTCCACCATCACTAAGTTTGCTTACAGTCATGGCCTTGGTGTCTTCTCACTCACTATTAGTGCCACTACAGACTGAATTTTTTGCGTTAGAGGGTTTAACCCAACTGATGAAAACCATAGAACGAATAAAAGTTAATTTAAATCCTGAATTAAAAATTAGAGGCATACTTTTAACAATGTTTGATAAAAGAAACAAGCTATCTACTCAGGTAGAAAAAGAAGCAAGAGACTATTTTAATGAAAAAGTTTATCTAACAGTGATCCCAAGAAATGTTAGGCTGTCAGAGGCCCCATCGCACGGCATGCCAGTCTTAATGTATGACAAATCTTGTCCCGGTAGTAAATCATATTTTAATTTTACAGATGAATTTATTAATCAAGAACAAAAAATAGGGAGTGCAGCATAATGGATTCAAACAAAATAAAAAAAGGCTTAGGTAGAGGATTGTCATCTTTAATAGGAGAAACAAAAGTAGAAACAAACATTAATAAAGTTTCAATATCTGATCTAGTAAGTAATAAATTTCAACCGAGAAAAAAATTTGACGAGGGTAGTTTACAAGATTTAACAAACTCAATAAAAGAGAGGGGCATTATTCAGCCAATTATTGTTAGAAAATCTAGTGATGATAGTTCAAAGTATGAAATAATTGCGGGAGAGAGAAGGTGGCTATCAGCACAAAAAGCAGGGTTACACGAAGTTCCAGTTGTTGTTGCTGATGTAGATGATTTAAAATCTTTAGAGTTTGCCATTGTTGAGAATGTTCAAAGAAATGATTTAAATGTAGTAGAAGAAGCACGTGGCTATCAACGGCTCATTGAAGAGTTTTCATATGACCAAGAAAAAGTAGCACAATTTATTGGAAAAAGTAGAAGTCATATTGCTAACATTTTAAGGTTATTAAACCTTCCAGAAGCAGTTTTAAGGTTAATTGAAACTCAAAAATTAACAGCTGGACATGCAAAAAATTTAGTAGGCCTGGATAATGCAGAGTTTGTTGCAAATAAAATAATTGAAAAAAATCTTTCAGTTAGACAGTCTGAAAATTTTGTTAAAATTTTTAAAACTAAAAAACATTCCCTTAAACCCTCTAAGGATACAAACCTACAAGCTTTAGAAGCTTCAATTAGAGAAAAAATTGGTCTTAATGTTTTAATTAAAAACAAAAAAAATAATTCAGGATCCCTATTGTTAGAATATAAAGATTTAGATCAGTTAAATAAAATAATAGAAATAATAAAATCTAATTATTAGTTTTTTTTGAATTATTAATTATAAAATCTGATAATATATTTTTTGCTGCACTAGTGTTTTTTTTAATTAAAAGTTCAATTTCATTAGTTTTATAAAGTAAATCTTTTAAATGACTTTCCTTCCAAGATTTTATTTGTTGAGTAACTATTGGCTTATCTTTCCAAAAAATTGGCGGTTTACATGCGGAAATTGCTTTCTCAATATTGTTTTTTTCGTCAACTAATTCATGAATTTTAATCAATCTTTTCAGTTTAGCCAATAATGTTCTAATGATTATAATATTATCTTCATCAGAGTAATTGTTTTCATTTAAAATAGCGATGGTTTTCCTTGTGTTTTTAGCAAGAGAGTGGTCTACAAGTTCTGAGGCACCATAGTTATCTGCAAGGTTAGTTAGTTTTATTATTTCTTCCAGATTTAAACTCTTTTTATTTAACGAAAAATTTTCAATCTTTTCCAACTCATTATTCAAATTTTTTCTATCGCCCCTACTTCTTTCTATTAAAATATTTATTAATTGTTGAGATATTGTAATTTTTTTATTTCTAAAAAAAAAACTTATTATTGAATTCAATGTTTGATTATTATCTTCATAAAATGGGACGCATATAATCGATTTTTCTTTTTCAAAAATTTTTCTTAAACTAGATTTTTTTTCAAGATTTTTAGAATTTAAAATTATTTTTATATCTTCTGGTTTTTTTTCAATTAACTCTTCTATAATTTCTTTAATTTTGTCAGTTGTTCTGTTAATGACTATGAGTTTTTCGTTATCAAAAAAAGATTTAGTAAGAATACTATTAAAGAAATTATTACTGTTATCTAGTATTTCTTTTTCTTCATATCTATAAATTTTATCTGGATAATTTTTTTCAAATAAATTTTTAATAATCTCTTCTTTAAGACCCTCATTACCACCATAAAAAAGATAAAAAGTATAATTATCTAATTTTAATTTATTTAGCTCAAATGATTTTAGTATCATTAAATATTTGATAATTTAAAAATTAATTCTTCAGAAATCGTTTCAGCTAAATTTATCTTTAATTCTCTTTCATAGTTTCCAAGGTCATATTTATTAGCAATATTTTTATACTTGAAACTTTTTTGTATCATTATATTTTTTCGAAGGTTGCCTTCAGTGAAAACTCGGATATTAACATTTATGATATTTTCAAAATTTGTTGCATCTCCAGCTGCATTTTTTGCTAGAATTGTTTTTTCTTCTACCGTTTTTATATCAAGATCAAATTTTTTATTTTTTTCAATTAAGATGTAATTATTTAGCTTTTGTTTAATTCTTAAATTTATGTTTCTATCTCCCTCAAAATTTATACTGGTAATAGAAAAATCATAATTCACTGAGTTTTTTTTTGAGTAGATAGCTTCATAGCCACATGATGTAGTAAGTAAAAAAAAGATAATCAGGATATTTTTTCTTAACATTTTCATATTATAATATTTATTAATCTATTTGATACAAAAATTGTTTTTTGTATTTTTTGATTTTTTAATAGTTTTTCCGTTTCCTCGTTTTCTTGAATTTCTTTTAACAAATCTTTTTCATTAATATTATTTTTTACTTTTAAAAGTGCTTTCTTTTTCCCATTGATTTGAATAACAAAATTTACACTTTCTTCTTCTAGTTCTTCGGCCACAATTGTTGGCCATTTTATTTTATCCTGATTTATTTCCGTTAAACATTCACTCGTAAAATGAGGAATTAAAGGACTCATTGATATAAGAATTTTTGTATAGTTTTCAATTAGAATGCTTGATTTTATTGGGTTTTCTACCTCTTTAATCAAAAAATTATACATTTCATGAAGGTTTGCAATTATTACGTTGTAATGAAACTTTTCTAAGTTTTGAGTAATTTTGTAAACTAATTTATTGGTGAATTTGGTTAGTCTTTCATTGCTGTTATCTGATCTATTGTCAGTAATTTTCTTTAGAATTTTAGAATGGAGCACCCATAATTTCTGTAAAAATTTATATGATGCCATCATTCCTTGATCTGACCATTGTACATCTTTTTCTGGTGGACTATCTGATAAAATAAATAATCTTACTGAATCTGCTCCATAATTTTCTATAATATTTTCTGGGTCAATTGTATTTTTTTTTGATTTTGACATAGATTCTATTGGACCTACAATTATTTTTTCTTCTGGACTTTTTTTATTATAAAAGTTTTTTTTATCATCTGAGAAAACCTCCTCTGGACTTAACCAGTTATTTCTTTGATCTTTATAAGTTTCGTGACAAACCATGCCTTGTGTAAATAAGCCATCAAAGGGTTCCTTTAGATTAAATTTTTCATTTTTATATGAAAGGGCTTGCATAAAAAACCTAGAATATAAAAGGTGTAAGATTGCATGTTCAACACCCCCTATATATTGATCAACTGGCATCCAATAATCTGCTTCTTCTTGAGTAAATCCATAATCAGAATTTTTTGAAGAGCAGAATCTTAAAAAATACCAAGATGAATCAACAAATGTATCCAGGGTATCAGTTTCCCTTCTATATTTTTTTCCATCAAGAATGAAATATTTCCATTCTTCTGCCGAGTCTAGAGGATTGCCTGCATTTTGTAATTTTTCTATTTTAGGTAATTCAACTGGAAGCTTATCTATAGGAATTTTAATTGGTTGATCATTTTCGTCATATGCAATTGGTATAGGACAACCCCAGTAACGTTGCCTTGATATTCCCCAATCTTTTAATCTATAATTCGTTTTTTTTTGTCCTAAACTGTTTTTTTCAAGAAATTCTATTGTCTTAATTATTGATTCATTTGGTACTTTTAAACCATCTAAAAACTTTGAATTATAAAGATATCCATCTCCAGTGTAAGCTTCATTATTAATTGCAAAATCTTCATCTTTGTTTGGTTTTACAACGGGCATAATTTTTAAATTATATTTTTTTGCAAAGTCCAAATCTCTTTGATCATGAGCAGGACAACCAAACACGGCACCAAGTCCATAATCCATCAAAACAAAGTTTGCAAAATAAACAGGAACTTTCATGTTTTGATCCAGTGGGTTTATCGCTACTAGGTCAGTTTTAAATCCTAGTTTATCAGCAGAGGCAATAGACTCTTCAGTTGTACCAGCTTTTGAACACTCTTTTTTAAAATTTTTAAAATCTTCGTCTTGTTCATAAAATTTAGACAAAGGGTGATCAGCTGATAACGCAAGAAAGGAAAAACCAAATAAAGTATCTGGCCTAGTCGTATAGCATTTAATGTTATCAACAGGTTTATCACTTTCAATTTTAAACTCAATTTCACAGCCAAAAGATTTTCCTATCCAATTCCTTTGCATCACCTTTACTTTATTTGGCCAATTATCTAATGAATCAAGGCCTTTTAATAGGTCTTCTGAAAATTTTGATATGTTAAAAAACCATTGATTTAATTTCTTTCTCTCTACAACCGCACCTGATCTCCATCCTTTTCCATCAATGACCTGTTCATTTGCCAAAACAGTTTCATCAATTGGATCCCAGTTTACATAGTTTTCTTTTCTATAAACTAATCCCTTATCATAGAGCTCTAAAAAAAATTCTTGTTGGTGTTTATAATAATTTGGTGAGCAGGTTGAAATTTCCCGGCTCCAATCTATTGATAAGCCAAGCTTTTTAAGTTGAGATTTCATTGTCTCAATATTTGACTCAGTCCAAGTCTTGGGATCAAGGTTGTTTTGTCTTGCTGCATTTTCAGCTGGCATACCAAACGAGTCCCACCCCATAGGATGCAAAACATTATACCCTTGTAACGCTTTAAATCTTGCTAGAACATCGCCAATTGTATAATTTCTTACATGGCCCATGTGTATCTTACCTGAGGGGTAAGGAAACATTTCTAAGCAATAAAATTTTTTCTTGTCTTTATCTAATTGGGCTACAAATGTTTTGTTATTATCCCAAAAATTTTGCCATTTTTTTTCAACAGTTTTGAAATTGTATCTTTCCATCTTAATGAAGTATATTTCTAATTATAATTATTTGGTGCCGAAGTCTGGTCCTTTATAATCTGGTCTTTTTGTTAATTCATCATTTTCAATTAAAGCAGCTTCTTTTAGAATAGCTAATTTTATTTCATCAGCCAATGATGATTCTACTTTAGATGTTTTGCATCTATTAAGATCATCACAAGTTTTTTTATAAATAATCACATTAACACCGTCAGCCCTAACTTCGTTTGAAAAAAATTTTACAGTAATTTTTGTATATATATTTTCTGTTTTTTCATCTGAAAACCAATCTGTAATTATCATTCCACCAGAATAATCTACATTGCTTAGTGGTGTAAATTCTAGCAATTTAATGGAAGCTCTCCACATTGGGTTAGATGAAGCAAATTCAAAAACGCCACTATTATTTTTATCACCACCTAATATTCTATATCCTCTTCCTTCTTTAATATTTTTTTGAATTCTATCACTTACGTTTGGAGAGGTTTTTCTAGCATCAACGGGTTTGTATATTCCACAACCTGAGATATTCAAAAGTATTGCGGTAAAAAGAATTAATTTTATAAATTTCATTATTTTATCTATTATCATCAAAAAAAAGCCTAATTAACACACTTATTGCTGTTATTAAAAGGAATTATAGTGTGATATTTTTACAACAATTATTAATAAAAGAGCTTTTATCTTTTTAAGTTGTAAGAAATTAAGCAATTGTTGATATTTATAACACATTATTAATTAATAATAATTAACAAACAAATAGGAGACAAATATGACAAACCTAAAAAAATTAGGTCTTTCAGCTCTTGCAGGTTCGCTTGTAGCATTCTCAGCGCAAGCTGGTTCGCTAGACGTGAGCGGTGGAGCTAAATTTACTTACACTGGAGACACTGGTGCACAAGATCTAGAAGCAGATGGTAATAGATTTGGTATGCAACAACTAATGTCTTTCACTGGTGGTGGAGAATTAGATAATGGACATTCTATTGCTCTTTATCATGGTATGACAGCTAACGGTGGAAAAAGTTCTTCATCTTTAACTTATGATATGGGTGCTATGGGAGCATTAAAATATAACCAAGATTCTGGTTCTCTAGGAATTGGTATTATTGATGATGTTATGCCAACTGCTGATGAAGAAGTATGGAACGGCCTAAATGCTGATTCAATATCTGATGGAACTGAAAGTCTAAACGGAAGAGTATCTAGTGGAACTACTGGTTTCAACTATTCTTACTCTGTTGATGGTTTAGCTGATGTTAACATTGGTTACGGAATCAAAGGTACAGATAACTCTACTGACGACGGTGGAAATTCAGGTACTGGTGCTGTTGAATCTGCTACATCAATCGCTCTATCTCTAACACCTATGGACGGTTTAAGAGTAGTTATGGGTACTGGTGAAAAAGGTGCAACTAATGCTACTTCAGATGATCACACTACATTTGGTTTCACATATGCGTGGGGTCCAGTAACTGTTGGTGCACAGCAATCAGAAATTGATTATGCTGCTTCTGGAACTGCAGATCTTGAAACTGACTTGTTTGGTATATCGTTCGCAGTGAATGATGATCTTTCAATATCTTACGGTGAGCAAGAAACTACTGCAGAAGGTGACACTGACGTTCAAAAAGTAACTGGTATGTCTATTGGTTACTCTATGGGTTCAATGAGCATCAAAGCGCACAAAAACAAAGCTGAGAATATTCAGCAAGTTGCTGATGTAGCTTCTGAGCACACTGAGATTGCTATATCTTTTGCATTCTAATTAGATAAAAAAAATATTTAAAAGGCCCCTTTATGGGGCCTTTTTTTTACGCTTCAATTTTATTGAGGAAAAGTAAATAATCTTTGTAATTTTCACTAAGATTTACTGAAGTCTTGTAAATTGGTTTTCTTGCCTGAGCAATACTAACAGTTTTTATTGGCGAACCCTTTTTTGTAAAATTTAGACAATCATCTTCCCAGTCAAGGTTACAGAAATTAATAATTTTACGTGTCTCCGCGGCTTGATTATTAACTAATTGTTCATACTCACAGTCATAAATGTAGTTAGGTATTTTGGTATGCCAAAACCTCATTAGATCTTTATAAAGATTAATAAAGTTTAATAAATTTTCCTGGTTATAGCTCCAAGTCAAGGTAGATCCGTCAAAAATATTTTTATAGATAGAAAGAGCAGTATCCTTCAAGTTTCTTTTACAATGAATTATTTTTGCTTCAGGAAATAGTAATTTAATAAACCCAATCCATTGAAAATTTAATGGTGATTTATCTAAAATAATTAAATTTTGATCAAATTTCTTAAATAAAGAAAGGATTTCGTTGGATAAATTGTTGATATAATTTTCATTAATTTTTGTACTATCAAAAATTTTCCTAGATAATATAGAATTTAGTACAGGTAATTCCCCACCACCGTATACTTCAGAGTGTGAGGATATAATTTGATGAGTGAGTGTGGTTCCAGATCTGGGCAACCCAACAACAAATATTAAGTTTGGTATTTTTGGAGATCTAATAGAATCAAATATATGGTTATTAAATTTTTGTTTAATTGCATTAAATAAGTTTAATTCTTCATTAAAATTATAGTTTTTAAATATTTTAGATTGCTCATTATTTCCTTTAATAAAATATTCTGAAGATTTTTTGTAATTTTTTTGATCTGAATAAGATTTTGCTAACGCAAAGTATAAAGGAATTTTATTTTCAGCTATCAATTCAGGATTATCAATTTTTTTTAACATTAATTCTTGGTGGTTGTCATTTTGATCATAAAAGTTAATGTTACTAAAAATTTTATCAGCAATTACATTATTGGGAAATTTTAATTGAAGTTTATTTAAAACATCTTTGGATTTTTTAAATTCACCGATAATTTGGTAAGTTCCAGCTAAATTTATAAGCAAGATTTCAATATTATCATTTAATAGCACAGCTTGTTCATATAATTCTAAACATTCATCATATTTGTTTAAATCTCTCTTTAAATTAGCAAAATTAATTAGGATGTTCGTATCTTTTGGATTGATTTTTAGAGCTCTATCAAAAATTATTTCAGCATCTGAAAACGATTCCATTTGTCTATAAACTGAACCTAGGTTACAAAGTATACTTAATGCTTTAGGGTATTTCTGGAGACCTTTTTTTAAAATATCCTCTGCTTTCGCTAGCTCACCTAGTTGTCTATGAGACAAACCAATATAATTATAAAAAGTAACTTGTGTTGGATCTTTTTTGAGTAATGCAGATGCTTTTTCTATAACTGTTTGATAATTACCAGATATAAAAAAATTGTTAATCTTATTTAATTCTTTTTGGAGATACACTCGGTCTATTTTTATAGTCATATTTAAACTGAAATTCTTTTATTTTTAAATAATGAAATTGAGGCAATTCCGTATGGATTTATGTTTTTAACTTGATTTAAATTTTTTCTTTTAATACCGCCTAAGCATATAATTTTTTTTTCTGTTTTTTTCATTAAGTTCAAAAATTTATATAATCCTAAACAATTTTTATTTTTTTTTGTACTAAATAAAGGTGATAAAAAAATATAATCAACATTTTGTCTTTCTTTTTCTTTAATTTCTGCAAAATTATGCGCAGAGCCCAATAGTCTAAATTTTTTTTTGAAATTATAAGAAGTAAACATTTTGTTTTTATTGAAAGAGGGGACATAAACCCCATCTAAATCGAGTCTTATGGCCAACTTTACATCATTACTAAGGTAAAACTTTAACCTTCTTTTTTTGCAAGCATTTTTTATGTCTATAATTGTTTCTAAATTTTCTTTAGCTTTATAATTTCTATATATTACAGAGGTATTATTTGATAGTTTATTTATCATATTACTATCAAATTTATCAATGTAACAAAAAAATTTAAAATTTTTAAAATGCATAACTCACTTAATAACTTAATTAATATTGAAAACCAATTGAAAGATTTAAAATTAGATAATAAAAAAGATAAATGTGAAATTATTGCAGTCAGCAAAACACATCCAATAAATGATATTTTACCGTTAATAAATTATGGGCATATAAATTTTGGTGAAAATAAAATACAGGAAGCGATAGAAAAATGGAGTGATATTAAAAGTGATTTTCCATTATTAAAATTACACATGTTGGGCAAAGTTCAAACCAATAAGGTTAAGTTTTTAATACCACTATTTGATTATATTCACTCATTAGACAATCTCAAACTTGCACAAAAAATTGCACAAGAGCAAATTAAAAAAAATAAAAAAATAAAAATTTTTATTCAGGTAAATATTGGTAAAGAAGAACAAAAGAATGGTATTGATATAGAAAATTTAGA
>Ga0209384_1001991_pt1 | contig 9995 bp, 10 predicted proteins | sample CoawatmetaG05DNA_FD_187511 | JGI IMG/M metagenome (GOLD analysis project Ga0209384, IMG submission 187511) | Marine microbial communities from the West Antarctic Peninsula - Coastal water metaG058-DNA (SPAdes) (version 2) | ecosystem: Environmental > Aquatic > Marine > Coastal ... | reverse complement strand
GGCTTCAATTCAAGTTTAGAGCGGCCCATTATGGTATTCTTTATGTCATAAGCACCCACAAAGATCTGTTTGAGAAAACATCATGACTGTAAAAGTTTCCACCCCCGTTGTATTGGTAGACGGTTCCTCATACTTGTTTAGGGCATACCATGCGATGCCACCGTTGAATAATAGTAAAGGCATGCCGACGGGGGCCATCAAAGGGGTGGTGAACATGATGCGCAGCTTGGCGAAGGATTATGCCAATGCTAATATTGTGGTGGTATTTGATGCTAAGGGCCCAACCTTTCGTAATGAAATGTATGCGGAATATAAAGCCCACAGGCCTCCCATGCCCGATGACATGCGCCCGCAGATTGAGCCAATACACCAAATTATTAGGGCTATGGGCCTGCCATTACTGATGGTCTCAGGGGTGGAGGCAGATGATGTGATCGGCACCCTGGCAGCCCAAGCTACGGCTCAGGGCATTGATACGCTTATTTCTACGGGTGATAAGGACATGGCTCAGTTGGTGAGCCCTCACGTTGGTCTGGTCAATACCATGACCAATACCTACCTCAATGAAGAGGGCGTCGTTGCCAAGTTTGGCGTTAGGCCAGATCAGATTATTGACTATTTGGCTATTGTTGGCGACACGGCGGATAATATTCCAGGTGTGCCAGGCGCTGGACCCAAGACCGCTGTAAAGTGGTTGGCAACATACGATACCCTCGAACAGCTCATGCAAAATGCCGATGAAATTGGTGGAAAAATAGGTGAAAAGCTTCGTAACGCCCTCGAGTTCTTGCCCCTTTCTCAAGCGTTAACGACCATTAAATTAGATGTAGAGCTTGAGCACACCTTAGAGCAGTTGGTGCCCAAGCCTGCAGACCAAGCAGCCTTACTGGCTTTATATGAAGACTTAGAGTTTCGCTCATGGGCCAATGTTTTACTGCAACACGGCGTAGCAGCTAGCAGCCTGCCACAGGGTGTTGCCAATGCCCCAGCTGCGCTTGAAGCCAAGTCTAAGGTGGCGGTGCCTGTGCCTGCCGTCGTGACGACTAAGCATTATACCACTGTGGCCACTTTGGCTGAGCTTGCCCCTTGGTTAAAGGCCTGCAGCGAGGCACCGGTGTTTGCTTTTGATACCGAAACCACCAGTCTGAACTACATGGAAGCCCAACTGGTGGGGATCTCATTGTGCATAGAGGCGGGTACTGCAGTGTATGTTCCTTGTGGCCACGACTATGTGGGTGCCCCTGAGCAAATTAGCCGGCCAGATCTTATCGCCGCCATAAAGCCTTTATTAGAAGATGCCAAACAAGTCATTTGCGGCCAAAATCTAAAATACGACATTAACGTATTAGCTAATTATGACATTACATGGCAGGCCCAGATTATTGACAGCATGGTGCAGTCTTACGTGCTTAACTCTACTGCGAGCCGCCATAATATGGATGCCTTGGCGCAACACTATCTGGATTATCAAACGGTTAAATACATAGATATTGCTGGCAAAGGTGTTAAGCAACTGACGTTTAACCAAATAGACATAGAGCAAGCTGGGCCTTATGCTGCTGAAGACGCCGACATTACCCTAAGGTTGGCGCAGTATTTCAGTCAATGTTTAGCCTCTGAGCCAACCTTAGCTGCAGTTTATGATGCTATAGAGCGGCCTCTGGTTACGGTTTTGTCGCGTATGGAGCGCATTGGTGCTTTAGTTGATGCCAAAGTTTTGGGCGAGCAAAGTCAAGTCATTGGCAAGCGCTTAATAGAACTCGAGCGAGATGCCTATGAGCTTGCTGGAGAAGTCTTTAACTTGTCATCAACCCAGCAGTTAGCTGCAATTTTGTACGATAAGCTGGGTATCCCCGTGACCAAAAAAACCCCTAAAGGCAAGCCATCAACGGCAGAAGCGGTGTTGCAAGAGCTATCCCAAGACTATGAACTGCCTAAACTGTTGCTGCAATACCGTAGTTTGAGTAAGTTGAAATCAACCTACACCGATAAGCTACCCCTAGAAATAAACCCCGCCACTGGCCGTATCCATACCTCCTACCATCAAGCAGTGGCAGCCACAGGGCGTTTGTCTTCTAGTGATCCTAATTTACAAAATATTCCTATCCGCAGTAGTGAGGGCCGTCAAATTAGACAAGCCTTTATTGTGCCAAAGGGTCAGGTGATGGTAGCCGCTGATTATTCACAAATAGAATTACGGATTATGGCCCACCTTTCTAAAGATGAAGGCTTACTTAAGGCATTCGCTGCGGGTCAGGACGTACACAAGGCTACTGCAGCTGAGGTATTTGGCGTGACTGTTGACCAGGTCACCAGCGATCAGCGACGCAGTGCAAAAGCCATTAACTTTGGTTTAATTTACGGTATGTCAGCCTTTGGATTGGCTAAACAGTTGGGTATTAGTAGAGCTCAGAGCCAAGATTATATTGGGCGTTATTTTACCCGCTATCCGGGCGTACAAGAGTACATGGACCACACCAAAACAACAGCCGCCGAACAGGGTTATGTAGAAACTCTTTATGGCCGTAGGCTTTACCTGCCAGACATTAAAGCAAGTAATGCGATTGCCCGCCAAGCGTCCGAAAGAACTGCGATTAATGCGCCGATGCAAGGCACGGCCGCAGATATTATCAAGCGTGCGATGATCAAGGTTGATGACTGGTTGGCATCGAGTGGACTCAATGCACGCATGACAATGCAAGTGCACGATGAATTAATTTTTGAGGTGGATGCCGATCAAGTTGATGCTTTAGTGTTAGGTGTAAAAGCAGCAATGGAAGGAGCTGCAGAGCTTTTAGTGCCACTTATTGTAGATGTGGGAGTGGGTGAAAACTGGGATCAGGCGCATTGATGGTTAATTTATTTGAAAAAATTTAAAATTAACAGGAACTAAATGACATCATAGGCGTCTCAGTATGTAACTAGCCTAGCGTCATCAATACAAGACATAGACGCCTGCCCTGAACACCGTTCCCCTCGGTCTTCAGGGTTTTTTTTGGGCCAGGTTTTATGAGCGCTAGGAGCTCAGGCGCTAAACCAGGCAAACTAGTCTTCGCTCGGGCTTGTCTGGTGAGTAGGTGAAATAATCTGTTCATGGTTTATTGTTGCATTGGAGTCGGTTGCGCCGCTGATAGCATTAATAGCTGGCTTCATCCAGAGAACGAGCTGGCGCTCTAAATCGGCGATGCCATCACCTTTAGATGCAGAAAAGCTCTGCATGCTGATCAAGCCTTCTGGATGTTCAGGTAGACCTTTTTTCACTTCCATCTTCGCCTTCATGATGCCATTCTTCTTAAACTTGTCAGCTTTAGTTAAAAGTAAATGTAATGGCAGTTCTGAGGCAATACACCAATCAATAATCATGCGATCAAATTCTTTCAGCGGGTGACGGATATCCATGACCAATACTAAGCCTGATAAACTTGCGCGCACTTCTAAATATTCATTAAGGTGCTTGCGCCACTTTAATTGCATGGCGACGGGCACCTTAGCGTAGCCGTAGCCTGGCAGGTCCACCAACCGACATTGGTCAATGTTGAGGTTAAAAAAGTTTAGCAGTTGGGTACGCCCAGGCGTTTTACTGGTTCTGGCTAAACTAGGGTTACGAGTGAGAGCGTTAATAGCGCTAGATTTGCCAGCGTTAGAGCGGCCGGCAAAAGCAACTTCTGAGCCAATATCTAGGGGGCATTCGCTCACTTTACTTGCACTTGTTGCGAACTCGGCCGAGCGGAATTTGATGTGTTGTGTGGTCATGAGAGCTGTCATTTATAAATTAGCCTGTATTTTACATTATTTTTACGAAAATAAACGCTGCTAAAATAGGAGATCTGCGCCCAGACCGGTGTTGAGTCATTGTAGTCACGTCACCTGCACCTTATAATGCGGTCGTTAAACAGTTTATTTTATATAATTACGGGAAACCCATGAAGAATCTAATTGTATGTATGATGATTGGCCTTGGCTGGATGAACTTTGCCTATGCCGCTGGAGATGCAGCAGCAGGACAAGGTAAGGCCGCGGTGTGCAGTGGTTGCCATGGTGCTGATGGCAATAGCATGATCCCAAGCTTTCCTAAGCTGGCTGGGCAAGGTGAGGTGTACCTTGTGAAGCAGCTGATAGACATTCGCGATGGCGCTCGAAATGTGCCCCAAATGACTGGCATTTTAACGGGCCGCAGTGACCAAGATTTGGCAGACATTGCAGCCTATTACAGTTCCAAAAAAGGCACTGTGGGTGCAACCGATCCTGACCTAATGGAGTTAGGCCGTCAGATTTACCGTGCAGGTATTGCCTCTAAAGGTGTTGCTGCATGCACAGCGTGCCACTCCCCTACGGGTGCGGGTAATCCACAAGCAGGTTTCCCTGCCTTGGGTGGGCAGCATGCAGACTATACCATTAGCCAACTCAAAGCCTACCGCACAGAGACGCGCAACAACAGTCAGGCCAAGGTTATGCAGCAAGTTGCAGCAATCATGAGTGATAAAGAAATTGAAGCCGTAGCCAGCTATATCCAAGGTCTATCTGAATAGTTAGATGAGTTAACAAAAAAGGTGGCTTGTGCCACCTTTTTTTATTTAACAAATGTTGAGTTGAGTAAAGACACTGTAAATGAACTTAACTTGATGGCCTTAAAGGTTATTATTAAAAATGACCAGTCCATCTTTCATGTTACCTAGGAGCTAAATCATGTTGAAGAAAATTATCGCTGTTATAACACTAGCCAGTTTGCCAGTGTTTGCTTTAGCGGCAGACTACCAAGCGGGAACACATTACATCGTGCTTGATGAGCCGATTAAATCATCACGTACTGAAGCCGTGGTGGTTAATGAATTTTTTGGTTATACCTGTCCTCATTGCAATAGCTTTGAATCACAGTTGCATGCCTGGGCTGGTAAGCAAACTGATGACGTAAGTTTTATGCCTATTCCCGTGATTTTTGGTCGTAGTTGGGAGCCTTATGCTAAGGCTTACTTTGTGGCACTTAGTTTGGGTGTGCTCGAGCAGACGCACCAAGCTATGTACGATGCCGTCCACATCGATAAGCGACGCATGACCAATCGTCAAGCCCTAGCGGCTTTTTTTGCTGAGAATGGCGTTAGTAAAGCTGATTTTGACAGTGCTTATGATTCCTTCGATCTGCAAAATAAATTGCGTCAAGGCAACCGTTTGGCAGCAAAGGCCCAAATAACCGGTGTGCCGTCCATGTTAGTCAATGGTAAGTACATGGTTAATGCCACTTTGGCAGGTAGCAGTGAAGGTATGCTTGCGGTAGTGGATTATCTAGTCAATCTAGAAAACCAATAAGCCACATTAAGGCCACGACAAGGGCATTGTAGCAGGGTAGAATGGGGCCATAGGGCGTAAGCCTGATTATTCAGACGGACACACAAGCACATGAGCGATCAAGGCCCCAAGCCAACCACGCATTTTGGTTTTAAAGAAGTACCTATGGGTGACAAAGTAAGCCAAGTGGCTGGCGTGTTCCATTCTGTAGCGGCTAAATATGACGTCATGAATGACCTTATGTCGATGGGTATTCATCGTTTGTGGAAGCGCCAAACGATTGAAATGAGTGGCGTGAGGGCAGGGGATTCAGTCTTGGATCTAGCAGGGGGTACGGGAGACCTTACCATCCGCTTCAGTAGCCTAGTGGGGCCTGAAGGTCGAGTCATTTTGGCTGACATCAATGAGTCTATGATTAAGGTTGGGCGTGACCGTTTAATCGATAAAGGTGTCGTTGGTAATGTCAGTTATGTACAAGCCAATGCAGAAGCACTGCCATTCCCTGATGACAGCTTTGATTGCATCACCATTGCCTTTGGTCTGCGTAACGTCACCGATAAAGATAAGGCCCTAGCGTCAATGCGGCGGGTATTGAAGCCGGGTGGACGCTTATTGGTGTTAGAATTCTCCAAAACAGATAACCCGTTACTCACCAAAGTCTACGACACCTACTCGTTCAATATATTACCTAAAATTGGTAAGCTCATTGCTGGCGATGAAGACAGTTATCGCTATCTGGCCGAATCTATCCGTATGCATCCAGACCAAGCGACCTTAAAAGGCATGATGGAGGCGGCAGGTTTGGTTAACTGTCGCTTTCACAATATGACTGGCGGTATTGTGGCTCTGCATTACGGCGTTAAACCGTAAGTAGTGGGAATATAACGCACCCATGAAAGCCATCTTTCGTAGTTTCTCTATTCTTCGGATCATTATCCGTTATCGCTTAGACCTACCCTTATTAGGCTATGCCTTACCTCTGCCAGTGCGATTTATATTTTGGTGTGTGCCATGGCGCTTGCTGGTGCCTGTGCGGGGCACGGTGTCTCAGCGTATCCGCTTGGCGTTGATTGATTTGGGTCCCGTGTTTGTTAAATTTGGTCAGTTGTTATCTACCCGTAGGGATATGTTAGATGACGAGCTAGCTGAGCAACTGGCAACCCTGCTCGATAAGGTCCCCGCTTTTGATAGTCAGCAATCTAAGCGTTTAATAGAGCAAGCTTTAAAGCAAACTGTGGTTGAGGCGTTTGCCGAATTTGATGATGAGCCCCTAGCTTCTGCCTCCGTCGCTCAGGTCCATAGTGCGCGTTTAGTGACCGGTGAAGCGGTTATTGTGAAAATTATTCGTCCTGGTATTAAGCGTACTATTGAGAGCGATTTAAGATTGATGCGCTTAGTGGCTAAAGTGATTGATGCAGCGGTACCTGATCTTCGGCGTCTGCGTTTGCAAGATGTGATTGATGAATATGAAAAAACTATTTTAGATGAGCTAGATTTGCAGCGTGAGGCGGGCAATGCCAGCCAGTTGAGGCGTAATTTTGAAAACTCTAATCTGTTGTATATTCCCCAAATCTATTGGCACTTGAGTAACGCTTCGGTGCTCGTGCAAGAACGCATCTATGGTCTTCCTGTGAGTGATATTGAGGCTATTGAAAATGCCGGTATTAGCCGCCAGGAGTTGGCTGAGCGAGGCGTCAAAATATTTTTTACACAAGTTTTTCGGGACAGCTTCTTCCATGCTGACATGCACCCGGGGAATATTTTTGTCAATCCTGCATTACCCCACGATCCCCAGTATATGGCGGTGGATTTTGGCATTGTTGGTAGCCTTACGCAGGAAGATCAAACCTATTTAGCACGTATTTTGCTGGCCTTTTTCAATCGTGATTACCGCCAAATCGCCCAACTGCACGTAGATTGCGGTTGGTTACCAGCAGATACCAAGGTGCATGAGTTTGAAGGTGCAATTCGGGGAGTGAGTGAACCCATATTTTCAAAACCCTTGGCTGAAATTTCTTTTGCTCAGGTGCTGTTGGGATTATTCCAAACTGCTCGTCGGTTTAATATGCAGGTGCAACCGCAGTTGGTGCTGTTACAAAAAACCATGCTCAACATCGAAGGACTGGGTCGTCAGTTATACCCCCAACTGAACCTGTGGGACACCGCTCAGCCGATTCTGGAAGAGTGGTTTAAGCGCCAAGTGAGCCCCAAGCAGGTGTACCGACAGCTGAAACAAGAATGGCCAGACCTAGCCCAACAATTACCCTTTTTACCAGGGTTAGTACACGATGCCTTGCAGCAGTCAGCGCGCCCCCAGTCTGTGCCTGCTGCCACCAAGCCAGAACCGAAAGGCAAAGGCCACTGGAGTGGCCTCATAGGCCTAGCTCTAGTTTTAGGTGCTGCTGCATTGCATCCTATACCCTTGGCAGATCAGGTGTGGGTGGCGCCAGTGAGCGTGGTGTTAGCGCTTGTGGGTATATTGATATTATGGACTAGAGGGAACCGCTGATGACTACTGAAGGCTGGTTGGATCAGGTTATGTGGGATGACAAGGGCTTGGTGCCTGCTATTGCTCAAGATTACAAAACAGGGCAAATTTTGATGATGGCTTGGATGAGCCCTGAGTCTTTAGCGTTAACGCAGCAAGAGCAGCGCGCCGTGTATTGGTCGCGTTCGCGGGCGCGTTTGTGGCGCAAGGGTGAAGAGTCCGGCCACGTACAAAAACTACATAGTCTGCACTTAGACTGCGACGCCGATGTTATTTTATTACAGGTGGAGCAGGTAGGTGGTATTGCCTGTCATACGGGCCGCCCGCACTGTTTCTTTAGGCGCTTACAAGCCGATGAGTGGCATGAAGATGTTGCAGTAGCTAAAGATCCGAAGGAGATTTATAATCATGAATGATGTATTGAATGCTTTACAGCTAGTGCTACAAGAGCGCAAACAGGCAGCTCCCGAATCTTCCTACGTAGCAAGTTTGCACGCTCAGGGTTTAAATAAAATATTGGAAAAAATCGGCGAAGAAAGCACAGAAGTGATCTTGGCAGCGAAAGATGTGCAGCATCTGGCTACGACTAAAGACGTTATTGCCGAAACGGCTGATTTATGGTTCCATTGCCTAGTGATGTTATCGCACTTCGGTGAGGATCATACGGCCGTATTGAAAGAGTTGGAGCGTCGATTTGATCTGTCAGGTTTAGTAGAAAAGGCTAATCGTAGCCAGTAAATTTTTTATCAGGAGAGAAGGTATGGGTATGGGTGGAATTAGTATTTGGCAGTTAGTGATCGTGTTAGCCATTATTTTGTTGTTATTTGGCAGCAAAAAGTTGCGTAATATCGGTGGCGATTTAGGCAATGCGGTTAAAGGCTTTAAGTCGGCTATGAAAGATGGCACAGAAGAGCCCAAAGCCATTAACGACAAGCAGGATGCAAGCTTTACTGCAGCAGACACGACTGCTGACAAAGAATCAGCAAAAAAAACTGATAAGTAACGGTCCAATCTATGTTTGATATTGGTTTTACAGAGTTGGTGCTAGTGGCGGTGATTGGGCTACTAATCCTTGGTCCAGAGCGTATGCCCGTAGCTGTGAGAACCATTGGCCTGTGGGTGGGCAAAATAAAGCGCACTGTGGGTGGTGTGCAAAAAGAGATACAAGATGAGCTAAGGATCGACGAAATACGTAAAAAAGCCGATGAAAACCGTAAAGCCATTGAAGACCGCATGACTGAGTTAGCGGCAGAAACTGATATTATGGAAGCGCCTGTAGAGGTGGCCCAAGAAAATCGGCCTGCCAACAAGACTGAAGCCAAACCTGCAAGCAAGGCTGCAAAGAAACCCGCAAGCAAGCCTGCAAGTAAACCTGCAAGCAAAGTTGCAAAGAAACCAGCAAAGAAACCAGCAAGCAAGGCTGCAAGTAAACCCCCTAGCAAAGCCAGTAAAAAAGTTGAACAAAAAGAACCCTCAATTGGTGGCTCTTAACCGTTTTTGGAACACACGATCACTATGAACGACGCTAAAGCCTACACCACTGAACAAGAGTCAGAACTGCCCTTAATGGGGCACTTAATAGAGCTGCGTAATCGGTTGTTAAAGGCAGTGGTCCTGGTGGTGTTGTTCTTTGCCTGCATGTTCCCTTTTGCTAACGATCTTTACCTTTACCTATCCGATCCCTTGCGCAGTTTACTGCCTGAAGGCTCGACCATGATCGCGACTCAGGTTGCCTCGCCCTTTTTGGCACCTTTTAAGCTGACCATGGTATTAGCCCTATTTTTGGGTATGCCATTTATATTGCATCAAGCTTGGAGCTTTATTGCCCCTGGCTTGTATAAAAAAGAAAAGCGTCTGGCTGTTCCTTTGTTGGGATCTAGCATTCTGCTGTTCTATTTAGGCATCGCTTTTGCTTACTACATTGTCTTCCCCCTCATTTTTGGGTTTTTTACCGCCACGGGCCCCGAAGACGTCAAAGTGATGACCGATATTTCGGCTTATTTAGATTTTGTGCTAAAGCTGTTTTTCGCCTTTGGTATTGTGTTTGAAATCCCTATTGCCACCATATTACTCATTTGGTCTGGAGCTACCACAGCCGATGACCTAGCCAAAAAGCGTGCTTACGTGTTGGTGAGCTGCTTTGTCATTGGTATGTTGATTACCCCACCGGATGTGATCTCCCAAACTTTATTAGCGGTGCCTATGTGGCTGTTGTTTGAAGTAG
>Ga0209384_1001989_pt1 | contig 10005 bp, 9 predicted proteins | sample CoawatmetaG05DNA_FD_187511 | JGI IMG/M metagenome (GOLD analysis project Ga0209384, IMG submission 187511) | Marine microbial communities from the West Antarctic Peninsula - Coastal water metaG058-DNA (SPAdes) (version 2) | ecosystem: Environmental > Aquatic > Marine > Coastal ... | reverse complement strand
TTATACATGTTCAAATATAAGTCAATAGTTCTAGAATAATATATTTTTTATGTAGTTTACTTGAACTCAGAACCTCAAACCAACACAAATAAAATGTATTTACAGCAAAAACATGCAACAAATCCACACAAACTGAAAAAAAATAATTTTCTTTCAAAAAGGGCATACATCTTGAGGTTCAAAACGACGGAATACGCTTCAGTCGTCAATTTGAATATTTAAAATCAAACTATATATATGCATGGACATGTGTGCGCTGTAAAATGCGCCAACTTTTACAAGTTGTGGGGCTCTCTCTTGTATTGACAATCATTTTATCTGTTTTCGCAGCGAACACTGTGTCTTTGTATTCAGTGCCACGCGACATGACAAACAGTTCGCAGTGGACAGAGTTTGCTTCTGACGTCTCGGTATGTCTTCAGGCTACAGACACATCCACACGAATCGTCTTGCTCATGAGCCTCCATATCATGCACATCTACATATGCTTGCCAATGATTCATATAACCAAGGTCCTTTATGGATTCTGGCTTGGGGTGGGGGTCGGTTGGTCCATATGCTGTGTATGGGAACTTGTGCTCTTCTACGCATATGCTCGTTTCGTGCGCAGAGAACGCCACGATGCGATATTAAAGTACTCGTCAACAGCACGCCGCGACGGCACGCTCTTGCGCGAAAATATGATCATGGCCGTGTCCTCGCTCCCGCTCCAAGCCGCCGCCTCTCTTCTTCAATTTGGCGACGTCACCACGGGCGAGTTCATGATGGCCAACACCATCGTGACAACCGTCATGTCCATGAAAAACGTAGTGTGCGGGGCAGTGCTCGCGTCATCCCCAAGTACCGAGCAGCTCGTGCTACTCGCCTCTGTGCTCGCGCTTTCTGCTGTCGTTCCCACGTTGTCTACGGTGTATGTGTCGTCAATGACAGTGCTCACCCTTGTACAAACTCACTGGGAGACTGTAACGTCAAAGCAACTGCATGAAACAGGAAAGCAGACTGACAATGAAACTAAACTCATTAATGCGATCGCCTCAGGAATTCACCCGCCGATCATTTCTCCACTGGAATCCACTATAGAGTTCAGGAAGGAATCCACCGCAAAGCTCAGGAATCCAACCGTAGAGCCCCCCCCCGAAGGAATATTTTTCGTGGAGAAACAAACACTTCTACTACCCATCCTCAAGCATTGATGGCTTGAGGTTTTCCAGACAAACTGTGTGTATATATCTATTCATTTAGACAATCTCGCATGTCTCCAAAATGTCTCACGAGAGCTTTCCAAAGAATAATTTCCTGTAAGTGAGGTAAACTGAATGAATCCCATCCACATGCAATATATGCAGACACTAATGCAATTCTTATTGCATTTAATGCAGCATATGATTGGTTTACACAATATTTATAGCAAACTTCTCCAAGTACACAAAGCAGTTCATTTTCTATGATACCTCTTAAGGAAAAGTCTTTAAAATTAGTTTCCATATTTCCACTTAACCCACACCAAATACAATCATTAGCCGTATACAAAGGATCTGCAGCCTCTGATTCAAAACGCACTGGTGCTCGTCTTTCATGTGTTGAATTTTTCAAATCAAACCATGTTTTTATTTTTTGCACTAATTGTACTGGGTTTATTGCATTTGCCGCAATCGATGGTTTATACTGGAGAATTTGTGTTGTGAGATCATTCACTTGTTTTTGTAGTATAAGTGTTTCGTTTTGTGAGAATATTTGGAATGCGTCTTGGCATGTCAAACCTAACGCAGCGCTATTCATATTTGATAATGTTTGTGTTTATTGAATCATTAAATATATATTGTGGAGAATTTATTTTTTTCGAGTCAATGCCTTCCGGTAGATTCAGATCAAAACATTTCAAATATATTCTCTGTGGAAATAATTTCTTGATATAAATCATACCTTATAAATTCTTTACACATCACACTTACACTCTAAATACTGGATGTAGGCATACACATTAGCTAGTTGGTTTATATATATATATATATATATATATATATGTATAGGCATGGATCTGTATTTGAAGGTCATTCTTCATACATATCGTGCCCTCTCCCTTTATATTAGCCATATATTGATGGACGTTCCATTTATTACTTGTACACTGTGTTAGAGAAAAAAAATTTGCCGAGTCAGTACAATGTCTCCAAAATATATTATCATTTAATTTTTACAATGCCAAACACACATATTCTACCGCACTGTCACACATTTTCATGCTATACTTTGATATCTTTTGTATTTGATGTTTTCAGGATACAAAACTATATAAAAGACACGATGTGCTTTTACACAATATTAGTTGTTTAGAATATATGCTTAGAAAGGAAAAGAAAACAAATAAACCACGCATAACTCTTGAAGAGTTGTATACACATAAACAACCAAATGATCTGTGGATAGCAATTGAGGGGAAAGTGTATGACCTATCAAAATGGGCTATTTCACATCCGGGAGGTGAGCATTTGCTATTGAATATGGCTGGGCAGGATGCTACTGGTGTCTATAACGCTTTTCATACACCACACGGCTCTGGGTTCAAAGCAGATAAGCTCCTAAAACATTTATTGTATGTTGCTGATCTTGTTTCTCCGCCCGAGTCTGCACTCTCTAGAGATTTCCGCGAGTTGCGAAATGAGGTTGACAGGGACGGGCTTTACGTAACATCAGTCACTTATTATACTATTCTGTGCTCTTGGTTAGCCGTGCTATTAGTCACTGCGATTTATCTCACTATACACGCCATTGACGTACCAACGACTTGTTTAAGCTTGTCAGTTGTTGCACTCTTCTTCCAGCAAGCGGCATTTGTTGGCCACGACTCTGCACACAATGGAATTACCCATCACAGAAAGACGGATATTATAATTGGTATGGTAGTTGGTCCATTACTTTCGGGTATTTCCACCGCATGGTGGAAGAGATCTCATAATGCACATCATGTGGTGACTAACTCAGTCACCCATGATCCAGATATTCAGCATGTGCCGTTCTTCGCAATTACTCCTGATCTGTTCAAAGGAGGCGCTATTTGGTCTTACTATCACAGGCGCGTGTTTCACTTCAATACAATTGCCAAATTCCTTCTTTCATACCAGCACATTTTGTACTATCCTGTTATGAGTTTCGCGCGATGGAATTTGTATGTTCAGAGTTGGCTTCTACTTCTAGACTTCAAGACAAAGACTGATTTTCGTATTCTTGAAATCTTTTGTCTTTTTACTTTTTGGACCTGCCTGTTATACCTACTTTCATTTCTGCCTACATGGCCGCTCCGTGTGACGTGGCTGGTGGGCTCACATATGTTAGCTGGTATTTTGCATGTGCAGATTACAATTTCTCATTTTTCTATGCCCACCTATACGGGCCCGACGTTCCCTAGAGCGCCGCATGGCGAGGAATTTATTAGGCAGCAATTGTTTACAACCATGGACATCAACAGCGGGCCAGGCAACAATTGGTTTTATGGTGGTCTACAATGGCAAGTGGTCCACCATATTTTCCCACGTGTACCCAGACACAATCTACCAGAAGTCAAACGCAGGCTGCAGAAAATGTGCAAAAAACACGGTCTAGTGTACAAGAGTATGGGCTGGTGGGCTGCAAATAAGGAGATTTTAGACACACTTTACAAGTCATCTATGGTGGCTAGAGAACAAAAGGTTGTGAGTTTCAAACATAGTCTACTTTATTCTGGTCTGAACGCTGAAGGCTAACTCTTCTGCCCATGCATACACTTTGCTGGTTTTTTAAAGTTTTGTTTCCAAGCAAATTGCACAAAGATATAGTATTCTTCAGTTGACAACCCATGTTTCAATTTATTTGAGTTTTGGATATTTTATTGGTTCCTAGGGTCCAAATTAAAAAAATGATATAAATTCCTGGAGATAATAACCTGACCTTCAATGTGTGTCAATATTCGAGTTATCAGGTAAATTTTTTTTGATTCATATCATTTTCCGTTTTGAAACAATTGCACCTCCATATTTTTTACATATCGAAATATAAAATTAAATGGCAAGAAATGATCGTACAAGGCTGAGACCATGAGCAAAATGACGAGTAAAGTGAGATATATTTTTATATGTATGTCGAAATATATAGAAAAATCTAAATTCTTAGTTGTTTCGGTTTAATCGTCACATTTCGAGACTTTTGGCGTGTTTCGGTGTATATGCAGATAGTATGCAGATATTTTATTGGTTCCTAGGGTCCAAATTACAAAAATGATATATATTCCTGGAGATAATAACCTGACCTTCAATGTGTGCTAATATTGGACTCACGAGTGAAGTATCATTTGACTTGTGGAATATTTAGTTTTCAAGAATTGTAACCCCCAATTTCTCCTGGGAGGTGAAAAGGCTCAATATAAATGTAAATCTGTATGTACACATATGTAGGGGCCTTCAGACGGGGTGTTTGGATGCATACCAACCCTTAATTGTGCCGGGCCCGGATCCCTTCCAGTCGTGCTAGGCCAGTCCTGGACTTTCAACCAACCCACCGTGACAGCCACTGAATGGACTCATCCTAGGAGGTGAAAGACTCAATATAAATGTAAATCTGTATGTACACATATGTAGGGGCCTTCAGACGGGGTGTTTGGATGCATACCAACCCTTAAATGTGCCTGGCCCAATTTGATCATGATCAATTCACACCTGTTTCCCCCTTGATAGTCTGTTGCCTCAGGGAACTCCTTCTCTCCCCTAGTTTAGGGTAATTTGTTGGCCAAGCAATTCGCTTTTACCAGCCTCCAAATCGGGTGTCAACGCCAGGCATAGAGACATACCCAGCTCTCCCACATCAGTATAGCCTTTAGCTATTAGGCTCGAACCTTTCTAAGTCAATAGTGTCAACACTGTGGATGGTAGCAGAGGGCCCTATTAGGTGGGTTGGCGTCTCAGCAATTAGGCTAGAACCCATCTAAAGCTTTAGTGTTGAAAGAGGTCGTTAAGTGGATCCTGGGGGAGATGGACAAGATGTGGCTGTAGGCTTCAAAGCTGAAAAGAGAGGGGCAAAGGGACTTGATCACTACTATAGGTAGTGTCTTAAAGGCCACTGACAAAAGAGACCTATGGATGCTAAATGTGATTGAGCAAAGATTCTTTTCAAATATTTGTGTGATTTCTGTGTATATTTGTGTGTATTTTGTATGTATTTAATTGTGATATTTCCATTTATTTGGTAGAGGGCAGGAAAATTGAAAAATGGGCATTTTCGTTTGCATTAGAATTCCCTTTTTCTCGCACGACCACTTTCTGGGGCTCATATCCAAAAACTTTCAAAGAAAACTGTTTCTCAACCTGCCGTTCGTAATCATCTACAAAAATATGTGTAGTGTTAGTTGAGAGTAACTTTGAAGTATAAATAGATTGATAACGGCCCGGACTAGTACCACAACAACCAAGCGGAGCGTCCACAAGTATTACATCCCAATCCATCAAAGTCACATTGGAAGGAAGTTGTTTACGAATATCTAAATCAGAATCCCAGAACTCGGTGTTACGCATATATCTGTCGAATGATTTCACTGTATGTGTCGAGTAGTGAACTTTGTATGCTTCTAAAAAATTATATGCTGTAATGATCTTATCATACCACAAAGTTCCGCTTTTTGGCAGTGGGATATCGTCCTCGATGAACACTACCCTTCCAAGTGTACTATCGTGCCAAAATGGACTATCATTTCCGAGGCCCCAGACAAGTAAGTTTCCGTCAACTGGTAACACATCCAAGATTTCTTTAATTTGCTCGTTTCCCATTTGTGTTCCACGTGGAGGTCTTGTGAACCGTTTCTGAGTAGTTATGTTCTTTTTCGAAACAACGCCCAAAGACCTGTAAAGGGCCGGATACGACGCATTGTGCAACTGGTATATTTTTTGTATCTGATTTGCACGAGTTGCCAAAACGGATTTGGAAAACACGCCTGGAGGAGTTTGCCTCTGATGCGTTAGTGACATGTAAAAAGTACTTGATAGGTAAAAGATCAGAAAGAATCCAAGACAAGCAAGTGCAAAATGTCGAAGAAGCATCTTTTGCAGGGACTGGAATAGATTTGTTTATTTACGCCGCTAACCGGATCAATTTCAAAAATACTTATTTATGTAATGGATATACATATGCATTTTGTAAGTTATGAATATCACGTCTGCTTTTTATATGTATTCAAGTATACAGATTTAGAAATGTGCGTTGATTGTTACTTCATCGATTATGATATTGGCAGGAAATGGTCGAAATATTCTTGTATACTACACAAAACCCAGACTTAGTACTAAAAATTGTAGATCGAAATCTGTGTATATAGACATAAATACATAAAATAAAGCTGAGACAGGAGGGGGAGGGAGACGAGATTGGTAGTGTCTGAAACAGAATTTTATTCACACATGAAAAAATGGGATCCAGAAATGCTTTGAGATCGAGTAATTACCTTTTGTGTTGACTATTGGAAAAAATGAAGCACCTTGATTATACCAAATCAACGCCAGCTTCCTGTTTGAAAGCCAACTTTAAGAAATCGGAGAAAGTCATAAAGTTCTCGAGATGATTGCATGGAACTAGGCCAGCCTCCGATATCTTAGACCCCGTTTCAAGATCAAAGCCACAGTCTCGCTTTTCGACCCAAATCCAATTTTTGTCCTGATAATATGAATGAGCACGAATCTTGTCCCCAATTGAAAGACTCATTTCTTCAAGAGAATTGCCATCATCAGCGGCGGTCGGTGCGTTTGGTTCGGGTTCACGACACTCGTAATAAGCAAGCACATTCAAATCATTAAGTTTCTCCACCGAAACTATGCCACGTTGGCCATACTTATTTTCCATTAGCAATGATCCGTGTTTTTTGTCGCCGTCAACCATCAAGGCAGATAAAGCTAAATATTCACCTTGCTGTTGTGTATACATAAAAACAGAAACAAATAGTCAGATATATTTGATTGTATACACATGCCTTCAAAACTACATACAAAAAAATATGGACTTTGCATTCGCTGCAAATATGACATTATGTATAAGATTACTTTGCTTGATTCGAATAATATCACTTCGTACAATTCAGTTACATAATGTATTACCTCGAACTCTAAATCGTCGCGGGTTTCAAATTTGTCGCCGTTCCTCACACTCTTACAATTTGTGCTCATCACTAAAAATCCGTTGCGTAGCCGTGAATCAATTTCTGCATTCAACTTATTGATGGCAATTCTACCATCGACACTTGAGTGTCCAGCATTGATTCCTTCTGGACCACCATCTTCCCATTCAGCGTCGTCGAGCAGCTGCGAAGGCACTGGCGGAATCGTAGTGTCTATGCATCCAAAATCACCGAGTTTGCGTTTACCAAGTCGCTTCTGCGCTCCACCACCAGACATGGTAGCTCGAACAATTTCTTATTTTCGAACGGTTTATATACTTACTATTTTGAAGTGAAACAAAAATTTGACCGTTTTTAGAGGGGTCAAAACGGACCGGAGTTTGTATCTTTTTAGTAAAGAAGTTTCCACCCCTCATTTATAGAAATGAGTCGGGACTAACTCGTAGTAATATTTGTGTAAGTACGAGTTTCGGGGTCGAAACCCATTACATTTTGTAGCCTCGATTTTCTCGGAAGTGGTCGAAACACATTGCACTTCGCAAAAACTTGAGCATCATGAGCATAAATATTACAAATGATAATGAGTGTATGGGCGTGTGCAGAGGCGGTTCGTTTATTGTGTTCGTTCCTAATTGTGACGAGAATGGTGCCATCCTCACCACTGAACTCGACTCTGAAGCATCTTTGTTAAATTTTTCTAATGTTGTGATGTGTGCATCATCAGACAATTTCGTCAGCACTCATTTATCAACTGAACGGAAGCACGCAAACAGCATATGGGGAGACCACCCACACAATCACAAAGCCATCGTCGATTATGAAGGCAATATTTTCACGTGGGGTAACAACGTAATTGGTCAACTTGGCCGTCCAGCCAACAGTGACAAGCAGATTTCACCTGACTGCTTCAGTAGCAAGATTGCTAGTGTGTGTTGTGGGGCACAACACACAGTTTGTGTGACTCGAGGTGGACAGGTGTACTCATTTGGGTCTAATTCACATGGACAACTTGGCCGCGGAGAGCTAGGACTTGTAAGAACAGAACATCCACATAGGATAGAGAATTTACTCGGTGAAAATATCACAATGGCAGCAGCTGGCTCGTCTCACACCATATGTGTAAGTGATAAAGGATGTATTTTTACTTGGGGTTCCAACGGCTTGGGACAATTGGGCATCGGTGATTTGGTGGTAGTGAAAACAGAAACACCAGTATCCGTTTTTGGCTTTGATATTCCAAGTGATATAGTCTTTGTGTGTGCTGGACCTCAAAATAACATGGTAATGAGCGACAAAGGCGTAGTTTGGGCGTGGGGTGACAACATATACGGTCAACTTGGAATTCCCGATTTGCATGTACTTTCTCGTGCAAAGCGTGTTCGTTTTATCAACCATAAACAGCACATGGTAATTTTTTCTGTAAATCAAGATCAATTTGGATGCAATTCACAAATTAAAAGTGCATTATCACTCACTACATACAAGAATTTTGAACTTTCAAAATATATTTCGAACATATTATAATCTGGATGTGACTGACTTTTGGAAATCTTGTAGGAGGGTGATGGCATAAATGATGACAAGATACGAATGATTGACTGCTCGGAAGTACATAGTCTGTGTGTGAGTGTAATTGGTGATATTTGGTGGAGCGGATGTAACCCGCTTGGTGATAAACAAATAATGTGGTCAGATAAGTTTAGACAATTTTACACGAGTGTTGATGATACCAGTGACTACGATGGCTCTAAATTTGTGAGTGTGAGCACATCACATAAAAAATCCATGGCTTTGACAGAAAAGGGTATTGCATACATTTTCTACAACTTTGGTTTTTTTGCAATTCCACACAAAGTTGAAAAAATGTATGGTACATATTTTAAGAACGAAAAACTAATTGGGGCGTACACAGTAATTAGTGAGCAATTAGTCTTGGCATTTGCAATGGGCACGCATTGGAGACTTGGGTCCTCTATGCACGATTTGGAGCAGAAATCATGCGCTTTCTTTGAATTACCCTCCGACCTTCTCAAAAGTTTGATAGAATTGGGCAATGTTGTACCAGTAAAACACAATCGTGGTATTGAGCTCTTGCTTGGAGCAGTTTGCCATGAGTGAAAATAAATCTCGTCGATTATACCAACAATATACACTGGAATTTACGGACAAAGTAACATTTATTCATAAAAAAACAAGTCGCGAATCTAATGAAAAGACTCAAGTACGTATGGTTTGGAGGAAAAATACTACAAGCTGTTTCTGAAAATAATAAAAAGCAGAATTTTGTGCAATTGTGATCATATTCACCCAATACACTTGTGTCCATGCTCACACACCAGGCGACGTTTTATCAGCATACAAGTGGTACAGATGTTGATGCTCTATTAGATTTATATGCAAGTGGTATGGATCCTCCGCTGTGGGACTGCTCGGCGCAGTAGCATGACTTTGAAGCAATGCTGCGTGACGGTGTGGCAGCTGGCGAAATATGATTTTTCAAGGTATTTTTTTTCAAAATCCTGCTACAGGGCTGGAAAAATTAGACACATGCTCCTAAAAATTTTCAAAATCTAAAATACATGGCTAAAGTAAAATGTTATTCTTATTCAAGTTCAATTTGCTAAGTGCAATCATATTTACTCAATACTCTTGTGGCAAAATATGATTTTTCAAGGTATTTTTTTTCAAAATCCTGCTATAGGGCTGGAAAAATTCGACACATGCTCCTGAAAATTTTCAAAATCTAAAGTACATGGCTAAAGTAAAATGTTATTCTTATTCAAGTTCAATTTGCTAAGTGCAATCATATTTACTCAATACTCTTGTGGCAAAATATGATTTTTCAAGGTATTTTTTTTCAAAATCCTGCTATAGGG
>Ga0209384_1001986_pt1 | contig 10016 bp, 15 predicted proteins | sample CoawatmetaG05DNA_FD_187511 | JGI IMG/M metagenome (GOLD analysis project Ga0209384, IMG submission 187511) | Marine microbial communities from the West Antarctic Peninsula - Coastal water metaG058-DNA (SPAdes) (version 2) | ecosystem: Environmental > Aquatic > Marine > Coastal ... | reverse complement strand
ACACAAACCAAAAACGATCAAGACCAGATAATATAATAAACCAAAACAATGAATATATTTTATTTACACGAAAACCCGCATGAGGCCGCTAAACTTCAGTACAACAAACACGTTGTCAAGATGATCTTAGAATCAGCTCAAATGCTATGTACCGCACATCACGCTGTTATGGGTGAAAATGCTAACGTACCATATAAAGTTGCACATCTAAATCATCCATCAACCGTATGGGCTAGGCAATCAGCTAACAACTACCAATGGTTGTTTCATCATTTCGTAGCATTATCTAAAGAGTATGAAAAACGTTACAATAAAGTGCATTTATCTTATACTAAATGTAACCAACGGTTAAGTTTAGTACCAAAAGGATTATCTTATACAGGATTAACAGATATGCCACAGTGTATGCCTGATGAATACAAAGACGACTGTAGTATCCAAGCATATTGGAATTATTACATAGGCGCAAAAAGCAATATTGCAAACCTCAAAACCGAATCATTATATGAAACCAGACCTAAGAAAACGTATCAAGCAATTTAATGAAATTAAATTTGCAAAAGACAAGGATAAAAGGATTATTATTGCAACTTTAAAACCAGACAGTGTGACAATAGGCCATAGAATAAGAAGAGTAGGGGGCTAATGTCACAGTTTGAACGAAATATGGACGTACTAAATAGACATCGACTGATATATGTAAGACCACCAGTTACAGACGAGCCAACAGAGGTTTTTGATTGGGGTAACTACTATGACTATGGCACACACCAACACTACGCATTGTTTAAAAGTAAGGCTAAGATAAACACTTACAAGTCTTTAAAGTGGCATCTACTAGTTTTGTGGTATTTAAACCCTAGTTTAGATCAAGACGATCTTGAGTCACTAGCAGAGCGTATATGTTTAAAGCAAAATGGCTTTGTAACTTTTAAGGTGTCAGACCAACTATTAAGGTCTATAATATACGACGTTAGCATGTGTGACTTAGAACAGCCGCCCGCTAACAAGGCTCGCAAAATAATATTCAATTGGAACTGCGGTTTGACTCAAGAACAAAAGCTTAAGATTGTAGGCCAAATGGTTGGTCGATCTAAAAAGATCAACCCTGATGATGTCTATAACGTTATGCTACAGTTACACGACGACAATAAAAAGATCACGATAGGATCGATCTCTGCAGCGTTAAACGTATCAACACGAACTGTGCATCGTTATATGTGTAATGAGTTAAAGAAAGAAAAAGAATTATTAAACCAACAATCATGAACGAAGAAGATTCAAATATTATAGTAGTATGGCCAAGAAGGTAAAAAAAGATATAAACAAGGGTACTTTAGTAACTTTCTGGCCATCTTAATGTAAAAAAACGTATATTTGTGGTATGAAAAATTATGATAATAAAAACTACAAGAGATATAAGTCTGATTTAAAAGCTAATCAACCCGATCAAAAGCCTTGGGATCAGTACTCTAAAGATGAGCTTATAATCAAGTTTCTTCCTCTTGTAGAGAATATTGCTAGAAAATTTTCTACATCAGACGCAGCTTCAGGAATAATGAATATAACTGATTTAATCTCTATTGGTTATGGTGGCTTAATAAAAGCAGTAAACAAAATAGTTTGGCCTACAATTATGTTTTCAGATGACCCTGAAAAGACTATAAAATCCTTTTTAGCAAAACGTATCAGAGGCGCAATACGTCGCGGTACAGATATTAATAGATCTCCAATGCGAATACCGGAACACAAGTTAAATGAACTACGCAACGGTTTTGAAGATGATAAAAACAAACAAGCAATGTATTACAATTCAATGTTTGACAGCATAGACGAACAGGTAGGAGAAAACATGTACATGCAGATTGAAGATAAATCTGAAGATCCACTTAAGTTAGAAGTGTTGCATCAGAAAATATTTGATATTATGCTAAAGCATTTAAACGAAAAAGAATTTCACATACTTAGGTATAGCTTTGGATTAGGCTGTGACAAGTTATCTGCAAAACAAATAGCAAAAACGCTAGAAATAAAAGGAAGCTCTTCTTACGTTAGAGTTTCTCAACTTAAAAAACAAGCATTAGAAAAATTATCAAAAGTTATGGATTACTCTAAATTTTCAGAGTATCTTTAAAATTAATTATTAACCAAACCAAACACCAAAAATGAAAGATTTAACTTTAAAGTTAGCTGACGTTCAGACAAAAATGAAAGCTAAAAAGTCTTCTTATAATAGCTTTGGAAAATACTATTTCCGTAAAGCTGAAGACATTCTTGAGGCTATAAAGCCTTTTCTATTACAACACAAAGTATATGTTACAGTGAACGAAGAGATGATCTCTTTTGATCCTGTACCAGTAATGAAAACTACCGCTACGTTTAGCGACGGCACAAGTGCTATACACGCAACTGCTATAGTTGGCGTTGACCTTAACCAGAAAGGTATGCAAACTTCTCAGCAGTTTGGTGCCGCGTCTACTTATGGTAAAAAGTATGCTCTTGGTAATTTATTCTTAATTGATGATACTGAAGATGCCGATGCTACTAATCAACACGGTAAAGGCGTTGCTGCTAAAGTAGCATCTGCTAAAACTGCAATAACAAGCGCTCAAATAGTTAAAGCTATGGAGTTTATAGCTGGCGGAGGTGATATAAGTGCTATAAAAAGTAAATATACTTTAACTCCTGCACAGGAAAAACAATTAACTAAATAATGACTAAGGAAAATTACCACAGACTAAAGAACGACAAGGATTATTACGGAGAGTATGGTCAGCAGTTTTTAAGTAACTCTAACATATCTACGTTACTATCAAATCCACTGGCATTACGCGAGCCACAAAAACCTATACCTGCGTTTTTGGTTGGTGGTTATTTTCATACCGCGATACTAGAACCAGAAAAGCTTAAAAGCTTTAAAATTGTAGAGGCAACAAACAGAAACACTAAAGCATATAAAGAGCTTTCAGGTGGAGAGATGTGCTTGCTGCAGTCTGAAGCTGATAACGCTAGATTACTTATCGATACTGTTCTTGAAAACGACGTCTGTAGAGGTTTAATACATGGCAGAGATTGTATATTTGAAGAGCCAAGTGTTACTGAGTTGTTTGGCAACAAATGGAAAGGTAAAGCTGATATTATTAACCATGATGAAAAGTTGATTATAGATCTTAAAACTACGGCTGATATAGAAAAATTTAGATGGTCAGCATCTAAGTATAACTATGATAGCCAAGCTTACATATATAGTAAGTTGTTTTTTGGATATGAAATGTTATTCATGGTTATAGATAAAACAACCAAGCAAATTGGTTTGTTCGACTGTTCACCACAGTTTTATGAAAGAGGTGCAAAGAAAGTTGAAGCTGCTAGTGAACAATACGACTTGTTCTTTAACAACGAAACTTTTGACCCTAAGCAATATTTGAAGACAGAAACGTTGTAACACAAATTGATTACGACCACTGTTAGATAATATAAATGTAATTAATTATTAACCACTAAACCATTAAAATATGGCAAGTATTATTAAAGCGTCTATTAATCTTAATGAGATTCCTAAAGACAAGATCATTGTAGGTAAGAAAGGTAAGTATTTACCAATTGCTATCACAATAAACGACGAACCTGATCAGTTTGGAAACCAAGGACCAGTTATCGTTGAGCAATCAAAAGATGAGCGTGATGCTAAAGCTGCTAAGACTTACTTAGGTAATGTTAAAGTTGTTTGGACAAACGGAACAAACGTTGATGCTGCGCCAAGAGATAACATGCCACCAGCTCCTGCTAAAGCAGAAGTTGCTGACGATGACCTGCCGTTCTAATTATGGAGAACAGAGAGATCAATGGATTCTTGATTGATAGTTTCAATCAATACGGTTTAGAAGCTGGCAAGTCGCAAGGGGTTTGCCCTTTGTGCTCAGTTGATAGACAACCTAAAAATAAGAAAGCTAAATGCGCTTCTTACGACTGGGAACGTGGTCTCGGCACCTGTCACAACTGTAATACTAGTTTTCAACTTCATACGTACCAGCGTAAAGGTGCTTCTGAGAAGATCTACGTTAGACCTTCGCAACCAGAAACATTATATACACCGGTACAAACTAAAGTTCAAGAGTGGTTTGCAACAAGAGGTATTAGCAATAAAACTCTACAGGATCTTCGGGTTATTGAAGGTCCTGAGTTTATGCCTCAGACAGGTAAGTCAGAGAATACAATTCAGTTCAACTACTACATGGGCGATCAACTTATCAATGTTAAGTATCGCGATGGACGTAAGAATTTTAAGCTTTACAAAGGCGCTGAAAAGATATTTTATAATATCAACAGTATTGTAGGTTATGATTCTGCTGTAATAGTTGAAGGTGAAATGGATGTGCTAGCAATGCACGAAGCGGGAATTAAAAACGTAATATCAGTGCCTAATGGTGCTACGTTGAATTCAAACAACCTCGATTACTTAGATAATTGCATCGATTATTTAGAAGACAAGACTAAGATTATCTTAGCCGTTGATGCCGATGAACCTGGTCAAGCTCTTAAGCAAGAGTTTATCAGACGTCTTGGCGCTGAAGTCTGCCATTTAGTTGATTTTGAGGATTGTAAAGACGCAAACGATTATTTAGTTAAACACGGCGCTGACAATCTTAAGATTGTTATAGATAGAGCTAATCAAGTACCTTTAGAAGGTGTATCAACATTAAAAGACGTAGAGGATGAACTTGTGGACTTTGTTAAAAATGGTTTTAAACCTGGCTTTCAAATTGGGATTGAAAACTTTGATAAGATATTTTCTACATATACTGGTCAGTTTATTACTGTTACTGGTATCCCTAGTAGTGGTAAGTCTGACTTTGTCGATCAAATGTGTGTTGGATACAATCAAAAATACAGTTGGAAAACTGCGTTTGCAAGCCCTGAGAATCAGCCAACGTATCTCCACGCTCATAAGCTAATGCGTAAGGTCTGGATGGATATGCCAGACGCTAGTGATATTGGTAATGATAAATGGAATACGGTAACTGAGCATGTGAACGACAACTTCTATTTTATTGATATGGATAAATACAGTCTTGAGGCTGTGTTAAGAAAAGGTGCTGAGCTTGTGAAGCGTAAAGGTATTAAATGTTTAGTTATTGATCCATTTAATAAGGTTAGAGATGTAAATGCTAGCTCTGATGATGTTAACCGTTACACACTTGAGTATCTGCAAAAGATCGAAGTGTTTGCTAAGAAGTTTGATGTATTAGTTATTGTTGTTGCTCATCCTACTAAGATGTACAAAGGCTCAGATGGTAAAATTGAAGAGCCAACTATGTACAATATTAAAGGTGGTGGTGAATGGTATGATGCTAGTTATCATGGCTTGTTAGTTCACAGAGATTATGAGGCTAAAACAGTTAAGGCTAAAGTCTTAAAAGTTAAGTTTCAGAACCTTGGTGAAAACGGTGCTGAAGCTCACTTCAAGTGGGAATATAGATCTGGTAGCTTTTTACCAATAGCTGCTGATGTTGCTGAGGATGAACCAATGCCTTGGGAGAACTAATGGCTAGAAAAACTAAGCCTTTTAAACCAGGCTTTTTGCCTCTTACAAGATTAGATTATAAAATGATACAATGGTGTATTAACAATGGCATAGCTTGCTGTGTTGTAAAGTCTAATGGCTTTGCAGATATTGGCAAAGATTTTTGCGTTGAGATCATCATTAAAGACAAGTCAAATTTTAGTCCTAACTTTGAAAAGCAGGAAGTCTTAGAAAAACAATTAGAATATTATAAATATTATTATGACAAATATAATTAAAGTACTATCAAATAAAAGAATTTCATTAACAATGAACGGTAAAACTAGAGTTTTGCAAAAAGTGTATGAGACTGCTAAAACTAAAGAGTGGTTTGTTTATAACGCACAGGCTTATGCTTAGTCCTACAACTAAAACATCGTTCAGCTCTGCATCAGAAGCGTATGATTATTGGTACTGGAAATTGTTTCGTGATGGCGTTGAATTTGCAAATACAAAAGCTTTATTTAATGTAGGCTTTTATATTACTAACCCAAAGAACAACTACATACTAAACAAAGATCGCAAGTGGTCACAAGAGTATGCTGAAGCTGAATGGCAATGGTACTTATCTGGTGATCCTAACATATCAAAGCTAGGCGAGATATACGGTAAGGTTCCGGTTATATGGAAAACAATGGCTGATAAATACGGTCAAGTTAATTCTAACTACGGTTATCAATGGAATAGATTTAAACAGTTAGATAAAGTTATAGAACAATTAAAGCAAAACAAAAACACTAGGCAAGCGGCAATATCTATATACGATGGTAAAGAGCAGCAAATGTATGACACAGACACACCGTGTACTTATGCTGTTCAATTCACAGTTGTAGACAATAAGCTTAATATGTCTGTTGTAATGCGTTCTAATGACATCTGGTACGGCTTCTGTAATGATCAGTACTGTTTTTCATCTTTACAAATGTTAGTTGCATACGAGACAGGATATGAACTTGGTACATACTACCACTTTGCACACAATTTACACTTATATAACGATAAATTACCTGAACAAACAATTAGAAATTACCACTTATGATAAACAAAACTTACGCATTATACCACATACCTGGTAAAAAGGTTGGTGTAACAAACAACATTGAAGAAAGAGTTGTAAAACAACAAGGATACCAAGAGGGTGAGTTTGAAATATTAGCTTGGTCTGACGACATAGGCTACATATCAAAGCTAGAGCATGACATGCAAGACTCTTTTGGTTATAAAGTTGACGAACAACTATATAAAGATTTATGTATTAATAATTCTAAACAATTTAATAAAATGAAAATAAACGTAACAGAGGCAACAACAACGTTTCCTTGCCCTATCAACAAGTTAAAAGGCCAGTTAATGGATGAAATTGGCATGCAATGGCAAACCGAGCACGGTGAATTTACTATCACAAGCCAAACAGTGAACTGGATAATGGCTAATGTTAAATCTTCTCAGTTCAGCAGTGAAAGGTGTTACATATACAACAAAGCTTTTAGTTTGTTCTATGACAAAGATCCGCACAGAAACATTATCGTTGGTACAACATACGATGCTAAGACTGATCAAGAAGCTTTAGTAGATCATTATAATAATGAGTCTACAAACAATTGCAACCAATGTGATGAAAATATATTTGAGTGTATTAGAGAGTGGGCTGATGAAAGAGGCTTATATGATAAAGGCGATCCTAAAACTCAATACATAAAGCTTATGGAAGAAGCTGGCGAAGTTGGTAGAGCTTTGTTAAAAGATGATATTGACGAAGTAGTTGATGGTATTGGTGATATGGTTGTTGTATTAACTAACTTAGCTGAACTTTGTGGCGTGCCTATTGAAGAGTGTATTCAAGAAGCTTACGATGTAATATCTAAACGTACAGGTAAAATGGTTAATGGAACATTTGTAAAAGACAACTAATATGATAAAGCAAACAATTGAATTTAGAGATCCAGTAGTTAGAAACGTTGTAAACAAGTTTGTTCAGCGTTCTGATTTAGGTTTTGAAAAGTACGGCCAAACGCTAGATGCTGAGAGAAGAAATCGTATGAAAAATCTAGTTGGCTACTTAAATGATATACAAGAAGAGCTAATGGATGCAGTGCTATACATACAGGCTGCACGCGAAGAGCTTCAGGACTTGTCTGAAGAAGCTTTAATCAAAAAATTTAACGATGAAGAAACGTTCTAAAAAACGAGGACCAGTTCGTGCTAAAAAAGTTATTTGTGACGGAATACAATTTGCTTCAGGACTAGAAAAGTATATGTATCTAGCCTTAAAAAAAGCAAAAATCAAATCTGTATACGAAGGACAAACGTACGTACTGCAAGATAGCTTTGAATTTACTAACAACTGCTATGAAAAACAGTCTAATGGTAAAGGCGAATATAAAAACAGAGGTAATAAAAAAATACTTAACGTAAAATATACTCCAGACTTTGTAGCTAATAAATTTATTATTGAATGCAAGGGTAGAGCAAACGAAAGTTTTCCAATGAGATGGAAAATGTTTAAAAAACACGTAAAAGATAATTTAACTCATGTAACTTTGTATAAACCTCAAAACCAGAAAGACTGTGACGAAACAATAGTATTAATTTTAAAACAAAAATAATTATGAGTGAATGGGAATTAAGCTTTGGAACTTTTCCAGGCATATTATTTGGTGCTAGAACGTACCAAGAAGAATCAAAAGCAAACCATGTAATTTACATCGGTTTTATAGACATCTGTATAACAATTTATAAAAACTAGAAAAAAAATGAATAACATACTTTCAGATATTACTGTACACATGAAGTACGCCAAGTACAACCCAGAGCTTAACCGCCGAGAGACTTGGTCTGAACTTGTAGACCGTAATATTAAAATGCATAAAAAGAAATATCCAGAACTAATAGATCAAATAGATGAAGTATATAAATATGTCTACGATAAAAAGATTTTACCAAGCATGCGTTCGTTACAGTTTGCAGGTAAGCCCATTGAAATATCTCCTAATCGCTTATATAACTGTTCATATCTGCCTGCTGACCATCCTGATTGTTTCTCAGAGATTATGTTCTTGCTGCTGTCCGGTTGTGGAGTAGGTTACTCAGTACAACAACACCACATTAAAGATCTACCAAACATAACTAAGCCATTTAATAAAAGAACTAGAAGGTTTGTTATTGGTGATTCAATTGAAGGTTGGTCGGATGCTGTAAAGGTTTTAGTTAAGTCTTACTTAGGCAACAAACGTACGTCTAAGGTACTATTTGACTACACTGATATTAGGCCAAAAGGTGCTAGGCTAGTCACGTCTGGTGGTAAAGCTCCAGGCCCTCAGCCGTTAAAAGAATGTTTAATGAAGTTAGAAGGAATATTAAATGCGAAAGAAGACGGATCGACTCTCAGTTCTATTGAGGTCCACGATATTATATGTCATATTGCTGACGCTGTACTTGCTGGCGGTATACGCCGTGCAGCCTTAATTAGTCTATTCAGTGCGGCTGATGATGAAATGATCTCCTGTAAGTCAGGTGATTGGTGGGAGAGTAACCCACAGCGTGGTAGAGCTAACAACTCTGCTGTGTTAATGAGACACAAGATCACAGAAGACTTTTTTATGAATCTGTGGAAACGTGTTGAACTGTCTGGTGCTGGTGAGCCTGGTATTTATTTAAACAACGATAAAGACTGGGGAACAAATCCTTGCTGTGAAATAGCACTAAGACCTTTTCAGTTTTGTAACTTATGTGAGGTTAACGTCTCAGATATTGAAAGTCAAGATGACTTCAACGCTAGGGTGAAAGCTGCTGCGTTTATAGGAACGCTTCAAGCGGGTTATACTGACTTCCACTACTTACGTGAAGTGTGGAAAGAGACAACTGAAAGAGATGCATTAATTGGTGTGTCAATGACTGGTATTGGATCAGGCGCTGTGCTTGACTTTGATATGTCTGATGCGGCTAAAATAGTTAACAAAGAGAACGCTAGAGTTGCTAAGCTAATTGGCATAAACAAATCAGCACGATCTACAACCGTTAAGCCTGCAGGGACGACATCTCTGGTGCTAGGAACGTCTTCGGGTATTCATGCATGGCATAATGATTATTATGTCCGTAGGATGCGCGTAGGAAAAAATGAGGCTATATATACTTATCTTTCTGTAAATCATCCTGAGTTAATAGAAGACGAGTTCTTCAGACCTCACGATACAGCAGTAATATCTGTACCTCAAAAAGCTCCTGAAGGATCTATTATGAGAACTGAATCACCATTTGATACGCTTGAACGTGTAAAACGTGTAGCTACTGAGTGGGTTAAACCAGGTCACAGAACAGGTTCAAACAGCCATAATGTTTCGGCTACGATCTCCTTACGAGAGGATGAGTGGGATGAAGCTGGAAAATGGATGTGGGAGAATAGAAACCATTACAATGGTTTATCTGTATTGCCTTACAACGGCGGTACATACAC
>Ga0209384_1001985_pt1 | contig 10021 bp, 21 predicted proteins | sample CoawatmetaG05DNA_FD_187511 | JGI IMG/M metagenome (GOLD analysis project Ga0209384, IMG submission 187511) | Marine microbial communities from the West Antarctic Peninsula - Coastal water metaG058-DNA (SPAdes) (version 2) | ecosystem: Environmental > Aquatic > Marine > Coastal ... | reverse complement strand
ATTTACCTACTGCCTCAACTAAAGCATTGACTAAGCCTGTGAGTACATTACGATCACGTACCCTATGCTCCGCATCCAGTGAGGTAACCTCCTGTACTGAATAAATGTTACGCAAGGCAAGATACTCACTCTCTGTTTCCAACGTGATCTTTATAATCATCGGTGTCCACACCTGTGCTGACTCGTCTAGTTCTGCTTTCATACGTTACTCCTTAGAAAAATACTTCTTCTTCAATAATCTGTAGTATATTAGCTACAAACTTAGTGTGAACTTGATTGATTACATGCGCCCCTGTCTCAGGTTCATGCTTCATCATATGTACAAAGCCTAACTCCTGTATGATGTTGATCTCCTCCAACATATCAAAGGTTAGAACAACATGCACTGGTGTAAAGTCTTCCGTGTTCTTATATAATCTTTCTGCTCTCATAGGTACATCCCCGTTCCTGTTATTACACCTTCCTCTACTAGCCAGTTAAGGCACATTAATCCTACCTCTCTATCATCATAAGTTTCAAAGAACTCAATCTGTTTATAGGCTGGTGCTGGTTTCTTACGGGCATCCTCAATAGGCTTGAACACATCAATGATGCAGTCACCATACCACTTGAAGGTATACCCCTCACACTCATACACTTTATAAAACTTCATACTCATTACTCCTTGCTGTCCCATCTGGCTTGCATAGCCATGCTGGATGATTTTAATGTGTTCTTCATGTAAGGCTTAACACTAGCAGGATTGGCATGACCTGTCACCGACATGATCTGGGGTAAGTCTACCCCTGCATCTACCATCTCCACTGTTCCTGTCCTACGCATGTCCCTGATCTGTAATGTATCAGAGATACCTGACGCATCCCTTACTATCTTAGCCTGTACTGACAAGCCTCGCATAGTATAGGGATGGTACACACTGCTCACTGGCCTTGGTCTGGGGGCTACCCACTTCTGAAACCCAAAGTCCTCATGTTGTTTCTTGAGCATGACCTGTAATCCTGCTGATGTAGGTAGGGTAACCTCGGCACCTCGCTTGCTCTGCTCCAGAGTAAGTATGCCTGTCTCCAGATCATACTGCTCCCACTTTAGTAGACGCATGTCACCCTGACGTTGACACCACTCATAAGACATCTGAACTATGAGTCCTAAGTTACGCCACTTAAACTGACTGTACGCAGTAGTGAGGTAGTCCTTTATGTCTTGCTCAGACCACACCACCTTTCGGTGAGCCGAAGTCCTACGCTTGATGTGGGTGAAGGGGTTATGGTTCACAGTGCCTAGCCGTATGCTATGACCAAAGACTATAGACCCCAAGCCTACCACATGGTTAGCCATTGATACCCCACTGTTTAGTAGGTACTCGTAGGCTTTCTGTGCCATAGGAGTGTTGATCTTTTCCACATCATGGAATCCAAACAGTACACCATTGATAGGCACACTACCAAGACGCACTGCCCAGTATAGGTAGTCACGTTGAGTGCCAGACTTACAGGCATTGAAGTCATAGGATTCCACATACTCAGCAGATAGATCATTGAATGTTTTCATGCTTACCCCATGCCTTGTTAAGTTTACGATCATCTATTATGTGGAGAAACTTATCGCCAGCAATAGACTTGTACCATATGCATAAGTGAGGCTCATTACCATCAGGGATTAACCTAAGATAGATGTTATCCTCTAACACAAAGTTAACAGTGTTGGCGATCCACTTGTTACTTGATTCAACTTCCATTGCCTACCCCTTAACCTCATTCATTATGTTGTCCACTTCATTGAGGGTAAACATACCAGCCAAGGCACAACACTCTAACTGCACACGTATCTCCCCCCAATACTTTGAGTTCTTGTACTGACGCAGGTAACCTAATGGATTCCTACGTTTGGGGGACACCTCTGCTACCTTGACTGAGTTAACATACACTCGGACATAGCTATTGTTATCCTTAACACCATTGGTATTACTTACTTTTATGTTCATCACTACTACCTCTGTAAACCAGTATGGCCCCACGTTAATGGGGCATATTTTAATTAAGCGAATGCTAACTCTTTAAAAGCATCACTCTTAATGACAGATCCAATCTTGTCTTCCATTACCAACTGCTTCTTGGTAGCACAAGACCTAGACTCTACATGAGTAGACATGTGAGTAAGCACATTGTATAAGCGGTACGCATTGTTACCTAAGCGATAGCTATCATGAATTCCCATGATACGATCCAACATAGCCTTGTTTAGCGTCATACCAGTACGAGTCTTGTGGCTTGCAACATGATTTGAGTAGAATATTTGAGCCTTATCCCTAGACACCTTAACCTCCCTCATATGCTGCATCTTAGAGGCATCACCCAGTAATAGTTCGGGCCACTTAGATGCCACCTTACCTATACGCTCTGGATCTGCACCCAAAGTATGTAGCTGTGAGAGGCTAGTATTCTCTGCCATAGACACCATGCCATTGAGACAAGCAAGACGCATAATCATAGCCTTGATCTGCCTACGCTGTGACTGATCGTGTGAGTCCACAATACGAATCTTCAAGCAACTAGGCTCACCCAATGCCTTAACAAAGTCATGATTGGGTAGGACAATCTCGGCTGTCATACCTGCATTGTTATTATAGGAATTAAATTTCGTAGTTGCAGAGTCCAACTGTAAACCAGAGTGGTACAGCCCCTCTCGTAGAGAATCCCACATGAGGGAGAAATTCTTAGGAGAATGATTGCGCTTACCATCCCCGATAACTTCATCAGTGTTGGGATTTACAGTCCACCACTTGCCATCAACCACCACCCCATTGCGAGTCTGTTGCTCACGCTTAGGATCAAAGTCTAGGTACTCAGGTAGTGCTGGTAGTGTTGCGATATTAGTTAATGCGTTCATAGTTACTTCCTCAAATTAAAATTATACTTTAACAGTCTGGACACCCTTGTCACTACTGATAAGAAACACAGACCCCTTAGTCTTTTTTGCAATGTAAAAAGAGGTAAGCCCTACATGTATGCCACGAAAGCATGGCCCATTGGTTACTTCTGTACGCATCTTTTTAATACGTACATATGTATGGCAAGAACGCCCAAACAATCTAATAGGCTTGGCAGTCATTGCTTTGTTAATTGGTAAAACTTTTAATGCTAGATTTAAAATGTTCATGATTACTTCCCTAAGTTTAGTTACTCAACTGGTCGGGGATGTCCCCAACCTATGTTTGGCAAGAACCCTTGCCCTGATTACTGATTACCATTCTACAGTGTACAACTCCACTTGTCAAGTGTAACACTGTATCACCCCACTAGATTGAACAGTACACAGGCTAGCACCCACCACCTCGTCACCCTCTGGAGTTACAAAGTGTGGAGCCTTGTATGGATTGTAACTTACCTTAGTAGTAGTCACCAACATGCTACCCCGTTGTAGCTTAGTAGAGTTACCCCATGCATAAGGTGAATCATCTTCAATGCCCTCACCCCTACCCTTGAAGGGCTGGAAGTTAACAACATCGACAACCTTACCTCGTACAAAGGCATGTACATTCTTGCGCTTTTCTTTTATTACCTGCTGCCTACCTGCCTCCCTTACAATAAAGGTAGCATGTTGCAGATCAACGGCACTGGCATGGCCTAGCACCAAGCCTGTACTCAGGTCTTGTATGCTGATCAGGCCGTTGTGTAGGTTACGATACACTTGAACTTTCATAATGTTCCCTCTATGAATTTCTTAAACTCTGGGACAGTACCACTAAATATGCTATCGTCCCACTCATACACTACCACCTTAATAACATCACCCTTAACCACAACGGCATAGGTGAAATTATTCTCAAACTCAACACCCACCATAGGAGGCTCAATATAAATACCACCTACCCCTACTTTAAAGTGTGCCACCATCTGTGCAGCCAGACAGCCTGCGCCATTGGCTTGCTTAATTTGGCTGTTAGTAAAGCCATTAACTACCTCAATAGGTTCAAGGAATTTCAGTAGCTCCATACCATGCCCCTCTGGATAGCCGTCCATCTGGCGATACATATTTAAAATCTGTACATCCTTGGTGCCTTCATAGCCAACGTCATATTCGCCAATGACAAGTGTGTTTGATCTAGTACCCATTACACCCACCCCTCACGCTTTAAGCGAATCAACATTAATTTATCTTCAATTTCATTACGCAAACGAACCTTATGCTTTGCTTTAACTTTCAGTGCAGCCGTCTTGATAATGCACCAGTTCTTAGCTTGTTTTTTGGTGTATACAATTTGTTCCATGACTACATCTCCACTGATTTGTAATGCTTCAAGTACAATTCCGAATGCTTAGGCGAATCGTTCCTATGCTTACGGACTTTGTTCATACCATCACTGCCCTTACGATAGGCCCAAGAGTCTTCTGACATTTGGTAAGTCCAATCTTGGTTGATAAGAACTGTCTTATACTCAGCTACAGTTAAAGTTTTCATACACACTACCTCTATATGCCTCTCAGACCTCATACAAAGCCGTCTAAGGCGTTTTTAATAGCCACCCCTAACTAGGGTATGCCTTTCGATATACAGTGTGGCACTAGTCCATTAATGCCACCTAATATATCTACGCTGCTTTTAGTGTAGGAATGAGTCCGTTCCTAGTATCTACTACAAACTCAGACTTTTTAATGTCAACCTTTGGTTCACCTTTCTTACGCTTCGCTACCTTGTAGGTCAGTGCCACTATCTTGTTCCGTTGGTACAAGTTGAGTATGTCGCTATCATCCCCATTTACTGTGCGTCTTCCAAGGAATACATCAGGTATAGGGCCAAGGAATACAACTGAGATAGGTACATCTGTTTTCAGTGCTTGCTCAACATACGTTTCATAATCCGCAGCTTTACTGTAGCTAAACATCAACTGATAGTTGGAGGGTAATTTGTGATGCAATCTCTTAGCAATTTTTGTATAGTCGTAAAAGTTTACGTTAGGAAAACGCTGAGGTATCGACCCGTTCTGTTTTAATTCCCATCGTACATCACTCAACACATTGAGTCGTATCCAACACTCTACCCCATTTTTTAGGCAGAGTTTCTCAAAGAGAGCAATCTCTTTCACAAGCTGTGCAATGAATGACTCACGATCCTCATGATACCAATCAGTCTTGGCTTGCCGAGCCATCTCAACAGCATCGAATATACCTCTACCTGAGAACCTCAAACATTCTAAGGCACAAGCTGCAATCCATCTCATGGCACAGACTATATCATCTGGCATCATGGACAACCCTGCCACTCGCAGCTTGACATCTTTATTATTTTTACGCAGCTTGTTATTGCCGCCACTAGTATCCAATAACTTTTTAAACCATCTCATACACTACTCCAAACTAGGTTAAACTCCGAGGTTTTCCCCGAAGCCATTACATTGTTACACTTATCAATTACACTTGTCAAGTCGAACCTTTTGACTAGTAGGTGAATCCAACATACAGGATAGTGGACTTCTTCACCCATACCTCACGACTCACATCATCGGTGTCTACTAGAGAGTAACGCTTACTAGCCTTATCATATTCACCTCTAGTGTATACCTTTTGTGCATTAGCACTACGCTTGACAAATTCTCCAAGCCGAATAATCCCTACAGACCTCACTGATACATCCATACATCCTCCATTTACCCTAAAGGGTAGCTGGTCGGGGACATCCCCAACCAAAATTGTTAGCCTAATTTGTACTCAGCAGCACGTTCCAGCATAGCATCCCATGCATCCTCTATCACATGATGTAGCATGAAGGATTCTACCCTGCAAAATTCCTCCATGTTAGTAGATTCAAACATTATTTTTTCCTGATATGAGGCTGGATAACCATCAAAATGCTTTTTAATAGTCTCAGGTGTGGATATTGAAGTGTAAATATTGTCAGGGTAAAACCCTCCAAACATATTCGGTGCGCCTTTGTAAGATGTGCGAACTTTATACTTGCCATCCTTACGCTTTTTGCCAATTATTGTGATACGAACCATACTTATTCTCCTTACCCTAAAGGGTAGTTGGTGGGGATATCCCCGACTAGAACTGAGACAACCTCAGTGCCATTACATAGTAATACTAAGTGGAACCTCTTGTCAAGGTAGCTTCCTAGTACATGGCTTAGGTGCAAGCACCTCTCTGTGCCAGATCATTTGCTGCTCACTCATTACATGTTCAGGGTATTCATAGGCATCATCCCCAACTTTAACGATGATACCATCCGCTATAGCCCATTCTAGCAACTGAGAATCAGTCGCTTGGAACAGGTATTTGGACGCATTTACGGCACAGAATTGTGCAGATGTGAAAGGTTCTCTCATAGTTATGCCTCCATTTCATGCTGTTTAATTTTAGAACGATTTATGTCATCTATTTCGGTGTCAAACCAAGCACTTTGTTTCTTGTCCGACATGTGAACTGTCATCATATAGTCGCCACAATCCCTACAAGAACTCACATCAGGCATCTTGCCTAGAATAACGTCCAGTGTAGGCTTAGGTATACACCAACCAAAGGTTTCTGAGTAAAAGTGTTCACCCTGATTTATGTCCTCACTATCACAATTGCCACAGGTGATACCTATCGCCATAAAACTACCATATTCACGATACTTCATAATTATTCCTTGCTTACTTTGTAAGCTGTTGGTCGGGGATATCCCCAACTAAAGGTGCCACTATCCCACTTGGAAAGTGACTTAAATCCCTGCTGACATGGCTATAGCCACAAGCACAAGCATAGACAGGATTCCTGTGAGTACCAGCTTAGATACGATCCTACGCCAGCCCATCATAAGAAAATTACCAGTGGAATTGCCATTGCAAGCCACATTAATGTGACACCCATCATGAGAATTTTTAACTCATGTCTACGTTGCTTCTTTAGAAGCCGCTTTTGATGTGCTGTTACAAACGATGATCTGTATTTCATAATTATTCCTTTACCCTAAAGGGTAGTTGGTTGGGGATATCCCCGACTAAAATTCCCTAAAAAATTCATGTACTGTCACTTCAGTGTAAGACATATAGCACACACCAAAAAACCCGCAATTAAGCAGGTTAGATGGGTCATGCTATGTTGCTTACTTTGTAAGCTTCAACTCAGCTTGCAAGGCAGCAATCAACTGTTTCACAGTTATGTTATTATTATTGCACTCTGCAATGACACCTTTTGCGATATCTACGATATCTCGTTTTGGGTGATTGCCACTTTCAGTGGTTTTGCTGTCATTAGATGTTGAAGCTTCCTTGCCACCTTCGGTGTCTCCATCGACAATATTAAGCTTCGCTTCCTCTGCTTTTTTGTCGGCTTGTCTCATCTTCTTACGAAGATAATCAGGTGATGAGGATGTAATGTCATGGCTTTCCTTGAAAGCAGAGATTGCTTCTTTGTTGGCTGAAAGCCACATAAAGTCATTCCGATCTCTTGCACTTATCTTCGATAAGACGGTTTTCTTTATTGCATCGCCAAAGTCTTTGTCAGAGAGATGTTCATCTCGCAAGACATTGAGAATCGACCCAATTTTGATGAAAACCTTTAGGTTTCTGCTACGTTGCTTCGTGATTTTTTCATAGTCTGATGCAGCATCTTCGATGGTATAGACCTTCTTTTCGGTATTCCCTTTGGGAATCAACACAGTGCTGATCTTAGTCGAAGAAGCTGGGTTACCCTTTAGGGTAGTTGAAGTTGCGATTGCTTGATTTTTCATGGTATAACTCCGTTATTACTCGTTGTTGGGCTGAATTGCCCTGCCGTTTTGGCCATTACATAGTAATACTAAGTGGAAGCCGTTGTCAAGTTTTATTTTCCACTTATTTTCTACCCTAAAGGGTAAGGTCGGGGATATCCCCAACCAGATCGACCTTAACAATATCATTGTTCAATACATGTGTTGCATCTTCGATGACCGATGCCATTTGGGGGGTAGTATCTGTAACACCTTTGGTGGGGTCTATTTGTAGTCCCACAAATCTCAAATCTCTCTCACATGACACACGGCACCTTTGGTGCGGCACTGAATATGTTCCATGTTAGGTAATCACTTACCATATACAGAGTATATAGGGGCTGTGGAGCATATAAAGTGCAACATCTTCGATGTTTAAGGCATGTGTATGCGATATCCTATGCATAATGCGCACGATATAGCGAGCGATCAGCCACCCGTGGGCAGGGGCCACCACCCCTACATGCGTTATTATATATGTGCTAATACACAGAAGGTGAAAAACAAGCTGTAAACCACTTTAGGTAAAACACAGGAGTTATACACATAGTTATCCACATACACACAGACTTATACACAGAGAAGCTACGATCATAGGAGGTTCACACGGGACATGTTCATACCTAAATGCGACATGCTAATAAATAGAGCTTGACAATTTCAATACCACATGATATAACTGATCTGTTAGTTTCACTTAAGGTGTTCATATAAGGAGATTACCTCCTAGCACTTAAATGCCTTTAACTAACTGCCCCTAGTAAAGGAAAAAGCACTTAAAGTACCTTCCTCTAAATGGCTTATCTGCCAAACACCTTAACTGGTAGCCTCTAGTTGGCTAAATCGCCAACACCTAAGGTGCCACACTCAAAACCCTAGATCGCAAACACTTACAATGTATTGTAATTTGAACTAATTACTTTGAATTGTAAAATAATGCTTGACATTTAACTTAAAATGGATATAACTGTATAACATGATTGAATCAACAGATGTAATGGATATACGAACTGATGATCTTCTTCTTGAAAAGATGTACAAGATGCTCAATCAGAACAAATTGATGCAAGCTAACCTGCCTCACTCTACTACGTACTACGTAAGAGAAGCATTACATGAAAGGACAGGCAAACGCTACACATTCAAACAGATCACAATGGCTATTGCCCTATTTAACAAAAGAAAGAACGAGACTTTATGAGAACACTATCAGAACAGCAGCAGTTATTTCTACAGGTACTCTTTGAAGAGGCTAATGGATCTATTGTGGAAGCTAAGAAGCTGGCTGGCTACTCTGCTAGTACCTCTACCACTTCAATTGTTAAGTCTTTGAAGGATGAGATAGCAGATCACACCCAGATGTACATTGCCCGTAACGCACCTATGGCTGCAACAGCTATGGTGTCAGCACTACGAGATCCTACACAGCTAGGATTGAAAGATAAGATGAATGCTGCTAAAGATATGATGGATAGAGCAGGATTTGCCAAGACAGAGAAGGTGGAAGTTAAAACAACAGGGGGCATAATGCTCCTACCACCTAAACAAGATTAGCAGGAACACTAAGCACTTACGCCTAAGATAATATAACTATAATGAGTGGCCTATAGTGTTCCTGCTTCCCCTACAGGAAGTAATAACATGGAAGCAATAGCAATGCCCAGTGCAGGTGAGTACGAATTACCTGACATTGATATGGATTCATACGAATGGGTGCCTATACCTCGCATAGGTAGGACAGTACCCTTTGGATACATGCTATGTGAAGATGATAACGATATACTTATACCTATACCCGATGAACTAGAGTTACTAGAGCAAGCTAAGAAGCATTTGAGGATGTACTCCTACCGAGAAGTATCGGCATGGCTAACAACTCAGGCAGGTCGTAGCATTTCACACATGGGTTTAAAGAAGAGAGTAGACAGTGACAGGAAAAACAAGACTAAAGCTAGAAGCGCAAACTACTGGGCCGAAAGGTACGCCAAAGCCAAAGCAATTGCGGAAAAGTACGAAGCGCACCGCAAAGGTGCAAGAAACTTTGCAGACAGACGATTCACCTAGCCCTATAGCCTTAGCAGAACAGCTAGAACAAGTAGATGTAGCTGATCAGAATATAATCTTCTCACCTAACAAAGGGCCACAGACAGATTTCTTGGCTGCTGGCGAGAGAGAAGTACTATATGGTGGTAGTGCTGGTGGTGGTAAGTCATACGCAATGTTAGCTGACCCACTACGTTACATTACACACCCACAGTTCTCAGGTTTAATACTACGTCACACTACAGAAGAA
>Ga0209384_1001984_pt1 | contig 10021 bp, 7 predicted proteins | sample CoawatmetaG05DNA_FD_187511 | JGI IMG/M metagenome (GOLD analysis project Ga0209384, IMG submission 187511) | Marine microbial communities from the West Antarctic Peninsula - Coastal water metaG058-DNA (SPAdes) (version 2) | ecosystem: Environmental > Aquatic > Marine > Coastal ... | reverse complement strand
AATAGACGATGACCTATCAGGGACACTTAACGAAAAATTTAAAGTTGCATTAGCAGAGTTTTCAAAGCTTGGTATTAAAAATGTATTGCAGGGTGACCTTATGTTCACCAATGATGTGAACACAGATACCATTGATGGTGTTAATTACTATACTTTCCAACCTAATACTATTGTTTATGCTGCACCTGTTGATTCTGATCTTGGTAAGAGTATTAACAATGCAAAAGTTGGTATCGTTTGGCATACCACATACACAGGTAAAGCATTACAAGATATGAAAGCATCATTTGGTGCAGACATTAGAGGACTGAAAAACCTGTCTTCAGTTTGGATGGACGATGCAACTTATAAAGATGTATCAGGTAGTGCTACAATGAACTCAAAAGAAACAGCTGCGGTAACTGCTGCATTGTCTTCTACTGGTTCTACTTTCAAAAGAATTAACGCAACACAACTAAAGAAGTTTCTTAATCTACAGGAAAGTATGACAGGTGCAATCGCTGGTGCATCACTCAAGACATACAATAACAGCAAGGTTCGTGCGGGAGAGAAGATTACTAATCCCAAAGCACACGCAAAAGGATATGAAAAGTGGGTTGAGATGTCAATCCAGAAACAAATTGATAAAGCAAAGAGTGTTGCTGGTAAAGATAAATATACTAAAATACAGAAAGAATATGTACGAGAAGTAGGAAAACATACTAATAATTTGATACAAATCATTACATTTCAGAACTATTTGGTTGATGCAAAATCACAGATTGTAAATAAACTAAATAGTGTAAAGGGATTAACAAATACCTTTATTAAGACCGCAAATGGATTTAAAGTAACTAACCCAGAGGGTTATGTTGCTATTGATAGAGTCAGTGGTGGTGCTGTTAAACTAGTGGACAGAATGGAGTTCTCGTTTAACAACTTTAGCGCAATTAAGAGCTGGGATAAATGAAAAATTTTAGAGATATTGTAGAGGTTCGTGGGGATATAGCTGTATTTACCTTTGGTAGATTCAATCCACCGACTACGGGCCACGAAAAACTCATAGATGCACTTGCAAAACAACAATCTAATAACGCTGGTTCTGCGATGTATGTGTATCCATCACATTCGCAAAACGCTAAGAAAGACCCATTACCTCATGCACTAAAAATTGCATATATGAGGAAAATGTTTCCAAAATATAAAGGCAATATCACAGTAAGCAAATCAAGAACTGCTCTTGAAGCCGCAGTAGAGTTGCACAAAAAAAGACATCGTTCTATTGTAATGGTTGTTGGTTCTGATAGAGTCACAGAGTTTAATACTCTCCTCAATAAATATAATGGTGTAGATTCTAAACATGGTTTTTATAGTTTTGATGATATCAAAGTTGTGTCTGCTGGTGAACGCGACCCAGACGCAGAAGGTGTTTCGGGTATGTCTGCGTCTAAGATGCGAGCTGCAGCATCTTCTGGTGATTTTGATTCATTCAAAACTGGTGTTCCGTCTACCTTTAAAGATTCACTAAAACTCTATAACGATGTTCGTAAGAATATGGGCATTCGTGAAGAACGAGATATGGGTGAGATGACAGACTTTGAAACACTCAGAGATTTGTATCTTACCGGCAAACTTTGGAATGTGGGTGATATTGTAGAATCTCATGGTCACGAAGGTAAAGTTATTAACAAAGGTACAAACTATTTAACATTTGTATCAGAAGATGGTAAAGTGCATAAGACTTGGTTACACGATATAGTGGAACGAGACTATAAAAAAGAATACGCAAATTATCAAGGAACACCAGAACAGATTGCAAGACGCTCTTCAAGAAACAAAGCTCGTAGAATTATGGGTGACAAAGCAGTAGAGGGTAAAGATGTAGGACATAAAGACAATAATCCTCTAAACAATGACCCCTCTAATTTGAAAATGGAAGACCCATCAAAGAATCGTAGAGAACCAAGATTAAGAGAAGTAAAACAAGACAAAGAGATTAAAGATAAGAAAGGTACTCAACCCGCAAAGTATTATAGTGATATGGCAAAGTCTACTAAAGACAAACGTGCCGCACACTTCAACAAAAAGAAAGCAGGGCCAGCGCCCGGCGATGCATCAGCTAAAACTAAACTATCTACTCACACTAAAGACTTTAAGAAAATGTATGGTGAGGCCTCTATAGATGAAGTAAGAGCAAAACAAGCAGTCAATTCTCGTGGTAAGGTTCAGAAACTTGTAACTGCACATGGTCTTAAATTTAAAGGTAAAGTATATAAAGAAATAGACATGGAGTTGGTAAAAATTAACAACTCTACTGAAATAGTTACATTTAATATTATTCATCCAAAAGAAATCTTTGGTAATGAAGTTAAACTTCCATTTAAAACTATTAGAAGAGGCCCATTTATGGCAACCGATACTTCTAAAATAAATGAAGTTCTTGGTAAAGACGCAGACATGGGTGATTACATTGATGATTTCGAGAAGTCTGATTCTCCACAGTTTAAAGGTAAGTCTAAAGAAAAACGCAAAGAAATGGCAATCGCTGCATTTTTATCAAAGAATGAAGCAACCGACTATGGTATGATTCCTAAGAAAAATAAAAAAGGACACGAAGTACTTGGTACTGGAGGCCCTTTTGCTGCTGGTGAAGAACTGACCACAGAAGCAATAGAAGCTCTTACAAAGAAAGCTAAAAAAACTGGTATGTCATACAGCATTCTGAAGAAAGTATACGATAGAGGAATGGCTGCATGGAAGACAGGACATCGGCCCGGCACAACTCCACAACAATGGGCATTTGCAAGAGTTAACTCTTTTGCTACTAAGTCTGCGGGTACATGGGGCAAAGCAGATGCTGACCTTGCAAAACAAGTTCGTGGAGAATCAGTAGAAATATGCTGTGATGATTGTGTCACCGAAGAAAATCCTTGTTGGGATGGTTTTAAACAAGTTGGTATGAAAACAAAAGGTGGCAAACAAGTACCAAACTGTGTTCCAGAGGAAACAGAAATATCAGAAAAAACTTTAGGTAAGATGGTATTTGATGCAATTTACAAAATCTCTCATCCACAAGAATATGACGCAGTTGTTAAAAGATATGCAGAGTTAGTAAGGGATAATCCACAAAAAACTCACAGTAATGCTGCTGCAACTGCGGTTAAACAGTTTAAAACAAAGATAGATGCAAGAGCTTTAGTTGCATATATTAACAAATTAGTTGTTCAGAAGAAATTACCGAAAGAACTAGCCGCAAGTTTTAAAGTCAACCAATCAGAATCCCTAAATAGTTGGGGTGAAATAACAGAAACCGACAAGAATAGTGGTAAAGAACTTAATAATCCCACAAAAGGTGATGTTAAGAAATACAAAGTCTATGTTAAAAATGATAAAGGAAATGTGGTCAAGGTAGAATTTGGTGATCCAAATATGGAAATCAAACGAGATGACCCAGAAAGAAGAAAAGCATTCAGAGCTAGACACAATTGCGATCAGAAAAAAGATAAAACTACAGCAGGATATTGGTCTTGCAAGTTTTGGTCTGGCAAATCTGTAACCGATTTAATGAAGGGATAGGAATATGAGCACAGTTAGAATGTCAGAGTTATTGGAACAAGCGAGATCGTTTGATTCCAGTAAGTTAAAACCACAAACAACATCGTGGGCTCCTTTACAAGAAGGTGTCAACGAAGCAGTATCTCCTGAACAACAGGCTGCAATTGCAATCTCTAAGAAAAATAAATCTAAAAATAAAGACGAAGAAACTGAGATTGAGGAAAGTGGTCATACAGATGTTGCTTCTGCAATAACTAATGTTAAGGTTGCTATGTCAGCTCTTACAAAGATGTCTGGTGAACTTTCTAAGTTGAGTCCAGAAGATTCGCTTCCCTCATGGTGGACAAACAAAGTCGCAGTCGCAGTTGATAAACTAGACGGTATGGCAGACTACCTTGATGCGAAAGTAGAATCTGTTAAACTTGATGAGTTAGTGCCTACAAGTCGACACGTTGGCAAGAGTAAAAAGAATAAAGACATGTTCGCTGTGTTTGATACAAATGGCGAAGAAGTAAAACTATTTAAAGATGAAGATGATGCTAGAGAATATTCTCTTAAAAACCATGATAAGTTGATGGGTCATGATAAAAAACCATTTAAGAAAGAAGAAGTTGAACCTGATACTATGAATCCAAGAGATCATGTTGCTAAGAGTAAAAAGAACCCAGATATGTTCTGTGTGTTTGATACAAAAGGTAATGAAGTAAAACTATTTAAAGACAGAAAAGATGCTGAGGAATATGCAATTAAGAATCACGATTCATTAATGAGTGAAGAAGTTGAACTTGATGAAGTATTTAATGGAACTAAAAAAGATATTCGTAAGATTACAAGAGCAACAGATAATGCTTTAAGGAAAAGATCAACACAAATTCAAAAAATGTTGAAATCTAAAACTAATGAAAAAGGTAGAGGACTAACAGATTTTGAGTTTGACCATATTAGTGATGAAGGTGATGCGATTGCTGCAGAATTAGTATATCGTAAGAAGCGTGGTAAAGACCCCATTAGTGATGATATTCCATCTCATCTCAAGAAATTTGTTAATGAAGAAGTTGAACTTGATGAAGCAGTTAAGATTTCGCATGTTCTTGTTGACACCGCTAACCGCAACGAAGTTGTTTCAATGGCGTCTAGTGAAGAACAAGTAAAACAGTCTAAAAATTCTGCTGAACGTCCACCTATGTCAGTTAAAAATAAGAACACTTTGAAGGTAGTCGCACTGAAGAAACCTTTAAGTCAAAAAGCAGCTGATAAGTTGATGGGTCAATCTTTTAAAGAGTCTGCTGAACTTGACGAAGCTAAGTCTTCTACTGGTTACGAACTATATCACAAATCATTCTCTGATGCAATGCAACACTCATATGCCTTTGCAAAGAAAAAGTTTGGTATCACTGTTGACCCTAAAGAAATTGATAGGGAAGTTGCATCTGGCCCTAAAAAACCATCTTCTGGTAAGACAAACTCTTATCGTTTAGTTGGAACAGATGGCAAGAAAGCAATCCAAGTTCAAGTTGCTAATCTTGATAATAAAAGATATGAACTTAACATGTATAAAGAAGGAACTGAATTTGATACTATGAAAGCTTATGCAAGTGGTATTTCAAGAATTTTAGGAACTCAAGGTATTGAAGTACCAATCAATGAACTCATTGATCCTGCTGATGTTGATGACGATGCATCATCAAAAGATGTAGCACTAGCTTCAAAGAATATTATTCTGCAACTTAAAAAGTCTGTTGATATGAATGGAAAGAAAGATGTAGAATTTGCAAGTGGAAAACAAAAAGTTCCAGCTGCAATCGCACAGAAAATATTAGATGTACACAGTAAAATGAAACCTCAAGATAAAATGAAGTTTCAAACAACAATCGCTAAGTCATATAAAGGCTTACTCAATGCTATAAAGGGGAAATAAAGATGGCATATTTTGATACAAAAACAGGTAGTCTTGAGGAAGCAATTAAGGCCGCAGTTGGTGGTAAACTTGATGAAGGACAAGTTATTTTTGTTGACCACGATACAGATGATGATGATTTTAAAGCCTTAGTTAAAAAACTCCGTTTAAAAGTTAAAACAAAAAATGATGAAACAACTGTTAGTGGCAATGATTCAAATATTGATAAAATGCTTAAAACCATGCGTATGAAAAAAGATAGTGATGGATATGCAATATTAGAAGAAGTTGAACTTGATGAAAAGTTTTCACCAAAAGAAATTAAGATGGCAATCGGTATTGCATCAGATAAGAGATATGCTGGTGGTAATATGACAGGTGCTATGAGTGCAATTGAAAAAATTAAAAAAGGATTGTCTAAAGACCCTAAAGTTACAGCTGTTATAAGAAAACAGAATGAAGGTAATGATAAATTTAATCCACATGACGCAACTACTCTTAAAGATAGTGACGGCAAGAAGTTATACGACACTGGCATCAAAGAAGAAGCAGATGAGTTCAAACCTCACATGATGTATGACCCAAAAACTGGTAAAGGGTTTAAAGCAGACACTATGGCTGACCATCTAAGAATGAAGAAGATGGGATACGACCATGTTGCTCCTAAGAAAGAAGAAGTTCAGGAAGCATCTGGTGGAAAAGAAGAATATCAAAAGTTCTTTAATGCTACTATGAAAAAGTTTGGTGTTAAATCTCCATCAGAATTAAAGGGTGACGATAAGAAGAAATTCTACGATGCTATTGATGCTGGTTGGGAAGGTGACAACGAGAAGAAAGAATCTTTTGAAGCTGGTACACCAGAACGCACAAAACACACACTAGACACAACTCCGGGCCAGTCTGAGGAATTGTGGAATGAAACAGTTGGTGCAATGCAGAAGAAAAATTCATCTATGCGTGAAATCATGTCTAAGATGTGGGGTGTTGATGAAGGACACAACCCATTTAAGAAATTAGAAGATGCTAAGAAAGAAGAAAAAGATGCTAAGAAAGAAACTAAAACTATGACAGGCAAACCTATGACTAAAGTTGACATAGAACCTGATATGAAAGAAAAGAAAAATTAAATATTGACTTTATTTCTGATTAATGGTATAATAGCGGTAAGAAATGAGGAATTTTAATTAATGAAAAGTTTAAAGCAATTAACGGAAGTAAGTAAAGATGAATTGCCTCCGATTTACTGCGACATGGATCAAGTTTTATGCAACTTTATGAAAAGAGCCGATGAAGTTACTGGTGGATTTGTAAAGAGCAACAAAGAAGAAAAGTGGAAAGAAATTTCCAATACAAAAGATTTTTGGGCTGATTTAGATTGGATGTCTGGCGCTAAAAGAATGTATCAAATCATTATTAAATATGATGCACATATTCTTTCAGCTGCCTCTGGTAGGGACTCAAACTCTAAGCCTGGCAAAATGAAGTGGATCTCTAAAAACACTAAGTTTCCTAGAGGTAAAATACATTTGGTTAATCGTTCACAGAAACAGGCATATGCTATGACTGCTGGCAAACCAAATATTCTTATTGATGACTATATTAAAAATATCAGAGAATGGGAAGCAAAGGGTGGAATAGCAATACATCACACTAATGTTTCTAAAACAATTAACGAATTGAAACGATTGGGTTTCAAATAATTATAAATAGTAAGAAATATATTCTTATTGAATAAGGAGAAATAAAATGAGTCTATGGGGAACAACAACGGCCGCTGAAGACAAACCAAAGTTTCTGCCAGTCGATAGTAATGCTGGCGGTTCATCTGGAGCAAGAGAACACGCAATCGCAGTAGCTGGTGGTTGGGGATTAACTCCAGGCTTAGCCGCATCTGGAAACGATAATACTGCTGCAACACCAGAAGTTCTGGTTTGTGTCAAAAACATTGCCGCATTTATGGGTTCTGCTTCAATTATCGGTATTGATTGGACAGATCAAACAGTTGGAAATGTTGGAACATTTGACATAACAGTAACATTTGATGAAGCTGTAGATATTACATCAGCTACACGAACTGCAAACCAAACAATAACAAACAAAGCATACATTCTATTATCAAGACTTGGTAAAACTGACATGGTAGAAGATAGCACAATGGCTTGTCAGTACTTCTCTGGTACTGGTAGTAACCAACTTGTGTTTAGAGGTTTAGCTGCAACAAACGCAGCAGCTGGTTTCCTTGCCTTCAACGGAGAAGGTGTTGGTGATACAGGTGTTATTACAGGAATTAACTTTGACGGCACCGCAAACATGACAGAAGAAGATGGTGCATCTGCAATTGGTCTTAGATTAGAATCTGGAACCGCATCTGCTGGTTCTTCTGGTGGTAGTTTAATTGCAGACGGAAGTGCTTGTACATCTGTTACTGTTGCTGGTGCGATAACCGCATCAACCGCTTTTGTTATAGATGCTCTTTCTGGTGCAACACTTGTTGCTGGTATGGTTGTCACAGTTAATGGTGCTGGTGGATCTCCTGCTGCTTCAATTACTGATGCAGATGGAGAAACAGGTATTTCAACTGATAATACTCTGACGATTGCTACTGTTACTAACCAAACAACCTTTACAGTTAGTGAAGCAGTTACAATTGCAGACAATGTTGTTCTTCTTGCCTCCACAAATGGTGGTGAAGAAATCATCTCTGATTCACTTGACTTTACAGTTGGTGGGCCATTGTATGATACTCGTTCTGATGTTAAAACTATTACAAGAACTGGTGAAGACGATAGTGTTGCGCTCCAACTAGAAGTTGGAACCACAGACTTAGACGGAATAGGTGGTGGTCAAGGTACAGACTTTAAACTTGTACAAGAAACTGGCAATGCTGCTTCTCTTGGTACTGGCGATAACGCTACTAGAAACATAGAGGGTAAAACAACATTTACAGATCCATATGTTGTTGAAACTGCATTGAGTGATGCTGCTACATTCTTAGAATCTGGTACTTCAAGTGGTTCTGCAAATATCTTAAATGGTATTGATGTTGCTGCCGCTTAACGACAAATAGAATAACACGAGGGGTATTGATTTACCCCTCATTAAGAATTACGATGGGTCTTTAACTAGACTACTTGTGATGTGAGATAGGATTCGTCTGATTTCTCACAGTAGTATTCCCCAATAAAGGGGTTTAAATAAAGGAGAAGCCTAATGGCCGATTTAAAAATAACTGGATTAACTTCAATCGCAGCAGCTGCTGCAAGAGAAGATTTGCTCCATGTAATAGATGATCCATCTGGAACACCTATCAATAAGAAGGTAACTATTGCTGAAATGTACAACGCAATGGCTGCACCAGTAAAACTTGCTGCTGGAACTCAAGCATTGACTGAAGCAACTCATGCTAATAGAATGTTAATTGTACCAAACCAAACTGGTAGTTCAGTTTTGACATTACCTACACCAAAAATTGGAATGACTTTTAACTTTACCTATGGTGGTATTGCTGCTGATGTACAAAATACTGCAATATCTGCTGGAACTGATAATTCACTTTTCTTTCTGGGTGGTCTATACCATCTTGATATTGATGGGAACACAAGTGCCTCTGTATTTTCAGATAACGATTCAAATGAATTGATTACTCTAGTTACACCACAAAACTTTAGTATTCTTTGTACTGGAATCTCTGCAACTACATGGCAACTGTCTGGTTTTGTATGTTCTGCCACAGTACCAACAATCGCTGACTAATAAATCGAATTAAATAAAGGAGAAGCCTAATGGCTGATTTAAAAATAACCGCTATGACATCATTAGCAGCCGGAACTGCCAGAGAAGATGTTTTACACATAATTGATGATCCTACAGGAACACCAATCAACAAAAAAGTTACTGTTGGTGACATGGTAAATTCACTAGCCGCACCAGTAACACTTGCTGCCGGAGCAATAACAATAACTGAAGCACTACATTCTCATAGAATGTTAATTATACCAGATCAAACAGGAAATTCTGCTTACACATTACCAGTACCAAAAGCTGGTCTAGTTTTCAGATTTACTTATGGTGGTGCAGCTGCTGATGCTTCAGACACTTCAATAGCACCAGTAGGAGCTTCCGAGTTCTTTAGTGGTAGTCTTTTGTTTGCTGACACTGATGGTAACGCTTTATCAGTTGTTCCATCTGATAATTCAGCTGATGATTTGCTTACTATTATCAAACCACAGAATATAGATATTATATGTACTGGAGTATCAACTACTGAATGGCACTTGTCTGGTTTTGTTTCATCAATAACAGCACCAACCATTGCATAACTCAAATAAATAAAGGAGAAGCCTGATGGCCGACTTAAAATTAACCGCCTTAACATCTTTGGGGACTGCAGCTGCTAGAGAAGACTTGTTGCACCTTATTGATAATCCAAGCGGAACACCACTAAACAAAAAGGAATCACTTGGTGATTACTACAATGCTAATAATAGTGTTGTTGTGTTAACAAACGCTAACCAAAACTTGAATGAAGCAGATCATGCTCATAGAACTTTGACATTTGCAGATATTTCATCTGCTGATAAGACTTTTAAA
>Ga0209384_1001982_pt1 | contig 10031 bp, 14 predicted proteins | sample CoawatmetaG05DNA_FD_187511 | JGI IMG/M metagenome (GOLD analysis project Ga0209384, IMG submission 187511) | Marine microbial communities from the West Antarctic Peninsula - Coastal water metaG058-DNA (SPAdes) (version 2) | ecosystem: Environmental > Aquatic > Marine > Coastal ... | reverse complement strand
AGCTTGAGGATTCAGCCAACCGCGCTGAATTTATCTTAATGGCAAAATACGCAAGAGGAAAAAAATCCTACGCAATAAGCGACAGAAGTGGTCTTAGGGTCAGATACTCTAAGCTGAAAACCACTTGGGATGGCTTGCGTGTTTCGCCAGAAGATTGGGAACCAAAGAACCCGCAGCTTACGCCTGCTAAGAATGTCGTTGACGCAACGGCACTGTTTAATCCGCGCCCAGATACAGATCCTGAGAACGTAGCAATTTTTATTGGTTTTACGCAGGATTGGACAATAGATCCACGGCTCCTGCCTCCTATTGGAGTTCTTGGATATGGTGGAACTGGTTTTATATCCATTGCTCTGAGCAGCGTACCTAACCCATCAGGACTGGGTGGAACAGGCGGCACGGGCGCAGAACTACTACAGATGTCAATTGATGAGGCTGGCGTTGGCGGCACGGGCGCAGTCGGTACTATAACGCCATTTTCAATTAAGGGTGTAGCTGGTTCAGGCGGTGCAGGCGCAGTCGGCGTAGAGGCTCTGAGCCTATCTATTAATGAAACTGGCGTTGGCGGTACGGGCGGCGTTGGCACAGAGGATGTTAATGTTATGGGCTGGGGCAACATGGGCTGGGGCGAAGATACATGGGGTGATGGACGATGAATTACGCAACATTAAAAGCAAGCATCCAGAACTTTTTGGAAGACGATTCCGCAGAGCTGGTTGCGTCTATTGATACAATCATAGGTCAGGCCGAAGACATGATCTTTCAGCGTCTGCCCAATCTGCCGTGCTTCAGGCAGACATCTTCAGCCGCCGATTTGGTTAAGGGACAGTCTGACTATGTCGTGCCAACTGCGCGGATGATCAGGCAGGTTTCGGTGGTCAGCTCAGATGTTACGTCGTACTTGGATCACAGAGTGGATTCGTATTTACGAGACTTCTGGCCAAACGCTAAGCTGGAATCCACGCCAAGGTTTTACAGCACAAAATCAGCCAGCACGTCTGGAACCACGATCACAATCGCCCCAACGCCAGATGCGGCTCATCCATACTTAGTGGACTTCATTGCCCCAGAGGCAGGGCTAAGTTCTAACAACCTAAACAACTGGGTTGGCGACAACGCAGAAAACGTGTTACTATCAGCATGTTTATACGAGGCATCTGCGTTTCTCAAAGCTGGCGAGACATTGGCGCTTTATAAAACGCAGTTCGATGAGGCAGTCGCTTTGTTGGTTCAAGAAATGCAGCGCGACTATGCGGCTGAATATAACGGAGGTCTATAATGTCTATTACACAAGCGATGTGTACATTGTTTAAAAAGGATGTATTGCTGGGCGATCATCACCTTGATACAGATGTCATCTTTATTGCATTGTACACAAGTTCAGCAACTTTGAATGCAGATACAGATGCATATATCACAGCCAATGAAGTGAGTGCTAGTGGAACAAATTACCCAGCAGGTGGGATTACACTACCAGGAACTAAATCAGTTGTTGAAAACAGCACCAGCGGTTGTTTTACTTCGGGAAATCCAGAGTGGGCTAGTGCTACATTTACTGCGGCGGGTGCATTAATTTATAATAAGACACTATACACCGCAGATAATAATAGAGGCGCAATTGCTGTCTTGAATTTTGGTGGTAATTTTACTGTTACTGGCGGTACGTTCAAGATTGTATTCCCTGCCCAGACCAAAGACACCGCTATAATAAGGATCGATTGATATGACCAGTACCTTTGCAAATGACCTTCGCCTCAATGAGATGGCAACTGGCGATCAGTCAGGCTCATGGGGAACGGTTACAAATAAGAACTTAGAATTAATTGGTGATGCTTTGGGCTTTGGCACAGAGGCAACTTTTAATCAAGATCAAGACAAAACCACCACTGTCTTAGACGGTGATCCCGACCCAGCACGGGCCATGTACTTTAAGGTTACATCAACCGTTTCTGGCGGTTTAACTGCAACGCGCAAACTAACAATTGCCCCAGACACGATCAATCGTTTGATGTTTATTGAAAATGCGACCACTGGCGGTGAAAGTATTACAATCAAGCAAGGGTCTGGGTCGGGCGCTGCGGTAACTATTCCTAACGGCTACACTAAAGCTGTCATTCTATCTGGTAGCGGTTCTGGCTCAATTGTTCTTGACGCCTTTGCCTCTTTGTCTGTTGATGATCTTCTGGTTGATGACGATCTGACTGTTACTGGATTAGCCACAGTCACTGGTGGGGCTTTGTTAAATGGCACTACTCCCACGCTTACTATTGGCGATGCTGGGGCTGAAGATGCAAAGATTGTATTTGATGGCAATGCAGCAGACTACCATGTTGGTTTGGATGACAGCGAAGATGCTTTACAGATTGGTTTAGGTGCAGCACTTGGAACAACACCAAGAATTACCATCAGGGGTACTGAAGTTGCTGTTAATGATCTTGGTATTGACCTAAACTTCCGTGTTGAGTCAAGCAATACAGCCCATTTGTTGTTTGCTGATGGTGGTGAAGATGTAGTAGGTATTGGTACGCCTACACCCGTACCAAGTGCCGCAGCTTATAAAAGAGCAGCCTTGCATATACATCAAGAACAAGGCGGTTCGACTGGTTCACAAATCCACATGACTAATGATGCTACTGGTGCCGCTGCTGGAAACGGAATGTTTATAGCAATGTGGCAAGACGATGATGTTTACTTCACTAACCAAGAAAGTGATGGAAACATAAAGTTTGCTACGGGTGGTAATAATAATGTTCTTGTCCTAGATGCTGCTGGTGCGGCTACTTTTAGTAGCACTGTAACAGCTGACGGTGGTATTGATGTAGACAACTTTCATATAGATGGAACCACAGTTGCGTTGTCTTCTGGCAATCTAACGATTGATGCAGAGGCTGGAGACATTGTTTTAGACGCCCACGGTAATGATTTTATTTTAAAATCAGGAGCAACTGGGATAGTTCTTGTAGCGGGAGACAACACTTCTGGCGATTTTTTCATGAGGGTTGAGACAGCGGATAAGAATTTTCTAATCAATGGTACTGACGGTTCAACTGCAATTACTGCCCTAAACCTTGATATGGCTGACGCTGGTGATGCCACTTTTAACCGTAACATTGGTTTAGGCGCTTCAGATGTCTCCATTGATACTAGATTACATATTGATGCTTGCCCTGACGGTAAAGTTATAACTCTTGAACAAAGTGGTAGAAAAAGTGCAATAGGTACTTTCTTTTCGCCCGGGTCTACCCTTTCTAGATTAGACTTCTTTCTCTCAGATGGAAACCAAAATGGTGGCAATAACAATAGAATGTCTATCCTCTCTAGCGGTGATGTTCAGGTAAAAACCGGAAACCTAGTAGTCGGCACAGCGGGTAAGGGCATTGATTTTTCTGCTTACGGCGCTGGTGATGATATTGATAACAATTTGCTAAACGACTATGAAGAAGGGACTTTTACTCCTGTGTATGTGGCAACTGGTACAGCTTTTGGTGCTATTACGCATGATACTCAATCAGGATATTATACAAAAATTGGAAATGTAGTAAACTTTTCACTAGTACTAAGAACAGATGCTTTCACGTTAGGAAGTGGTTCCGGTTCTGTGCAAATAAATGGTCTGCCGTTTCCTGCGGCTGGCATTGACACATTTCCAATAGCAATTAATGCTCAATCTGGTTGGACAAACTATATGCCTTTTGGTGGGTGGGTTAGTTCTACTGTTATAACATTAACAAATAACGCTGGAGGGTCAGATAGAACGGGTTATCGCACAATCCCCGTTGCAAACATGACTGATGGATTAGACAAAAACCGAATATATCTTACTGGAACTTACATAACAAACGCATAACCCACTGCATATCTTTGGGTCGGACAGTCCATAAAAGGAGATAAAATATGGCAAACGGTGACATTACAAAAGTAATTGAATACGACAAAATTGAGGTCGTGCAATCTTGGAGCATACAAGTTCGCAAGTCTACTAAAATCATGGAAGAAGGTTCTGCTGGCGCACTGACTGAAATAAGTCGCAGCTTCCACAGACACGTTCTTCAACCATTTAGCTCAGTCTACACGCCTGCAGTAGTTGCTGTTGAGGCTGTAACAGCAGTAACTGAACAGACAGACAGCGATGGCAATGTGACCAGAGAAGCGGTTGAAGCTGTAACAGCGGCAACTGGCGTAGATGCAAGCTGGGCGCATACCGCCACAGACATCTCAAGTGAAGCCGCAAGCGTACAAGCTATAGCTACAGCAGCTTGGACAGACGATGTTAAGAACGCATACAAGGCAATGCGTGAAGCACAGACTACTTAACCCCAACCCCGAAAGGAGATCACAATGGCTGAGAAAAAAACAAACACCATTACGATCAATGATAAATCTTACACTGAAGATCAACTAAATGACACCCAGAAGGTAATGGTGAACCACGTTGCTGATTTAGATCGCAAGATTGGCTCTGCTAATTTTAACATCGACCAGCTAAAAATGGGACGAATGGCATTTATGAACGCGCTGACCACGTCTTTGGCAACTGAGCCTGAAGACGCAGAAGTTGTAAGCTAAATGGAAATGGCCGCGCTTTGGAATGTCGGACTAACCGCTGCTTTAGCGTTCATCGTATGGTGGGCAAAAAATCAGCACGACGAACTGAAGCGTGTCCAGATCCTCCTCAATCGAACTAGGGAGGAGATGGCCAAGGAATATTCGACGAAGGTCGAGAGTACCGCGTCCATAGATCGGCTAATAACCCGATTAGACACTCTCGACGCAAAAATGGACAGGATGTTAGAACGATAAAAAAAAGGTGCGCGGTATATGATTGACCCTATTTCGGCAATGGCCGCAGCATCAGCCGCTTATTCGGGCATAAAGAAAGCAGTTTCCGTTGGTCGAGAAATCAGCGGCATGGCGGGTACAATCTCGCAGTGGAGTAAGGCTTGCAGTGACTTAGACTTTCTAGAGAAAAAAGCTCAGAAGCCTCCCATGTACAAAATGTTTTCGGATACTCAGGCAAATGCGCTTGAGATTTGGACACAGAAGCAGAAACTCGCAGAAATGCGCGAGGAGCTGCGCGCTTTCATAAGTTGGAATTATGGCCCCTCAAGCTGGGATGAAATTGTCAGAATTGAGGCGCAACAGCGTAAAGAGCAGCGCGAGCTTGTGTACAAGAAACAAGAGTTTATTGACAGTTGCATTAACTGGGCCGTGGGTATTGCGGCCACCTTTGTAGGAGGAGCAATCTTAGCTTTGGTGGTGTACATCATTGGTGCAATGCAAGGGAAATGGTAGTATGAACAGTTTAATCCCAATTATTATTGCAAGCTCTCTGCTGAACCCAGAATATGTAACGTGTTATCGGTGGAAATACATAAAAAACGGCCCTGAACTCATATGCCTATATTCGGGTAAAAATGGTACGTTAGGGTATCACTACCCAACAATCAGTTTTAGAGAGTGTCCCAAATCGTTTGAATGCCTGTACCAGCCAAACAGTAAGGCCAAGGTCAGTCTGAAAGATATTCTTAAAGGTTTGAGCGACGGGTTCTGATGGTTGTCCATAATTACAAGCGAAAATTTGTAGTTATAGACAAATTAGGAAAAATCGTCATAATTACCCGTGATAAAAACATTGCCATGAAATACGAAAAATGGAGTTCCAAACATGACAGAGTTTGAAAAGGCTGACCACAACGGAAGTGGGGATATAGACCAAGCAGAATGGGACGCCTTGGATTTAGAAGATCGCCGCCGCCGTTTGGATGATGAGGACAGTAAGCGCGATCAGCAGAGATCTATGGTCTGGTTCGCGTTGAGTGGCATGTTGCTGTATCCGTTTTCTATTATGATTACAGCCCTAGTGGGCTTAGAGGAGGCAGTGTCAGCCCTATCATCCATCGCTGGTGTGTATTTTGTCAGCGTAGCGGGAATAGTCGGCGTGTTCTTCGGCGTAACCAATATGGGAAAGAAATGATGTTTCAAGCTCTATTAGGCCCACTGGGGTCACTGGCCAGCACATGGTTGTCTTCTAAGGTCGAAACCAAGGCCGCTGAGACGCGAATGAAGGTTTCAGAGGCTGATGCGAAAGCAAAGATAATGTTATCCGCAGCCACCTCAGAAGCCGACTGGGAAAAGATCATGGCCCAAGGTACTCAAAATTCTTGGAAAGACGAGTATCTTGTGGGACTTTTCAGTATACCTTTAATTTTATCATTTTGCGGCGAGTGGGGCAGACAGACCGTATCAGATGGTTTTGATGCTTTGTCCACTATGCCCGACTGGTATCAATATACGTTAGGTGTGATCGTAGCGAGTTCATTTGCCGTGAGATCTGCCACTAAGTTTTTTGGGGGTAAGAAATGAGCGATGCAATGAAAAACCTACAAACCAAGATTGGATGTAGTTCAATTGATGGTGCGTTTGGGCCAAATACAGCTAGAGCTATCGCAAAGCACTATGAATTATCCAGTGATCGAGCGGCGCACCTACTGGGTCAGGCATCACATGAAAGTGGTGGCTTTAAATTAGTCCGTGAATCTCTGTACTATTCCACCCCAGAGCGCATACAGGCTGTATGGCCGTCGCGCTTTGCCACTGTTGAGGACGCTAAACCCTACGCTAAAAACCCCACTGCGCTGGCAGGTAAAGTCTACAATGGCCGCATGGGAAATAAAACTGAAGAGCAGGCCGCATTATATTGCGGGCGAGGTTTTTTACAATTAACTGGGCATGACAATTACAGATCTTTTGCGTCTGACATGGGGTTGCACACTGTTATGACCAACCCAGATGCCGTAGCAACAGATTATGCATTTGAGACTGCCCAGTGGTTTTTTGACAAGAACGGCCTGTTTGCAATTGCTGATGAGGGCGTCAATGATGATACAATTAAACGGATCACCCGCAGGGTAAACGGCGGTTATCATGGTCTTGAAGATCGATTAGAGCAAACAAAGAAAATTCATGGTTGGCTTGAAAGCTAAAAAAATGCTACATTAACACAAAATGGTTTAGGAACGCACATGCCTTTGCAGCTATTAAAATACAATCCAGGTGTCGTTAAAGACCTTACGGAATACGCGGCGGGCAAAAATAATTTTTGGGTCGATAGTGACTTGGTGCGCTTTAAGAACGGCTACCCAGAAAAGCTGGGCGGCTGGGTAAAAGACCAGATCAACGCACTAACCACCGCTGGCGGGATTACGTCCACGGCCACTAGCATTGAGGGCATTGCCCGAAGCATGGTGTTCTGGAGGGCAGACAGTGACGGCGAGGATCGACTGGCTGTCGGTACGCACAATCACCTGCTGATCATTGAGAACGGCGCTGTCTATGACATCACGCCCCTGCGCGATGAAACCAACGCGGCAAGTACATTAAGTAGTGGGGTCAATGCAACTGCTGACTTGGCCTTGGTAAGCGTGGCTGGCTTTAGCGCGTCTGGTTCAGTAATAGTTGATGGTGAAATTATTACATATACCTCTATTAGCAGTCTGACATTAACGGATTGTACAAGAGGTGTAACTGGAGGCGACAGTGCAGAATCACACAACAGTGGCGCTACGGTCACGCAAGTCTTAACTGGATCACTGGCAACAACGATAACAGGGGATATAAATGCAATTGTAACGAGAATACCCGTGGCAAGCGTGGATGGCTTTTCCACGGCTGGTACTATTAAAATTGGCGCTGAAACTATTCCTTATACTGGGATTGATGTTTTAGAACTGACGGGGTGTAACCGTTCAAGTAGTGACGCAGCCAGCCACGATAGTGGCGCGGTAGTGTTAAAAATTGCAGTGGGGCCAATAGGAACCATAAGCGGAAGCAAGATTGTCACAATAATTGACGTGGCGCACGGCGCTAAAGTTACCGACTGGGTAGTTTTAAGCGGAGCGGCAGCAATAGGCGGCATTACAACTGACGTGCTTAACAGCATGGCAGGCCACCAAGTTACTAAAGTAGTAGATGTTAATACTTACGAAATAACTGTACCAGACGCGGCTACGTCAACTGTAGTGGCTGGCGGTGGACTGACCGTTGTCATTAAGTATTTAATCGGCATAGACGCAGGAATGGGAGCGCAAAGTTCTGTCCCTGCGCTGGGCTGGGGCGTTGGCGGCTGGGGATCAGATGACATGAGCCTCCCACTAGGTAAGAGGGGGTGGGGTACAGCCAGATCCACGAATGAGGAGGGCGTGTTCCTAGACAACACTTCTTGGAACCTATCTTTGTGGGGCGAAGACCTCATCGCAAGTGTTCGTGGTGGGGCCATTTATTATTACGATGCAAGCTCACCGATCACAAACCGCGCGTCACTGGTATCGGCCATATCAGGCGCTGAGAGCGTCCCTACAGTGGCACGAATAACCACAGTCAGCTTTCCTGACCGACACTTCATTGTGGGCGGCGCACAAGCGTATGTGGCTGGTGGCAGTGGCGATGTTGATAACATGCTAATCCGCTGGTCGAGCCAAGAGCAGTTTGAGAAGTTTGCGCCCACCGCAACCAACACCGCTGGCGATCAGAGATTGCAGATCGGCACGAAGATTGTGGCGATGGTATCGGCGCGTGAGGAGACATTGATTAGTACCGATTCGGCCCTATATGGCATGACATTCGTCGGTGGAAATTTTGTGTTCAGCTTTAGATTGCTTGCCACAGATTGTGGGGCGGCGGGTATCAATACAATGATAAATATTGATTCATCCGTTTACTATATGGGTAAGCGTAATTTCTTCCGCTACGATGGTATCGTCAAGGAACTGCCCTGCCCCGTGCAATATTTTGTGTTTGATAGGATGAATAAAACTTTCATCGATAAGACAGTAGTCGGACACAATAAAGCGTTTAAAGAAGTGACGTGGTTCTACGTTAGCAGTGATTCACCAAATCAAGAGCCAGACAGCTATGTCACTTACAACTACGCTGAGAACGCCTGGACGGTAGGCACGATGGATAGAACCGTATGGTTAGACAGCTTTGGAGCTAAGTTGGTTCCGTTTGCGTTTGACCCTGACGGCTTCCTGTATAACCACGAAACAGGCACTAGCGACAATGGCACGCCGATGAACAGCTTCATTGAGGCGTCACCCCGCGAGATTACCGAAAACGGCGAAACGCTTTACATGGTGGATCAGGTTATTCCAGACGTAAAAATGTCTGCCAATACCAACCTAGATCTGTACATGAACACGCGCAAATATCCTAACTCCACTGAAATAGTCAAAGGGCCGTTTCGTATTACGGCTTCGACTGATAAAATCAGCACACGCGCCAAGGGTCGGCAGATTGCAATCAAGTTCCAAAGCACAGGCACGACAGACCAGTGGACGCTGGGTGACTTTAGAATTAATTCAAGACAGGATGGGCTACGCTAATGGGACAGGCATCTCCACTCGCAGTTTTAAGACTACCAAATGCGCCAGAGTTTTATGAGCAGGGCTACATGGCTCGACTAATAAACACCCTTGAGCTGCAAGATCAGGCAGTCTACTTTACGGCTACGGCTGCGCTTTTTAATGCAGTTGACCGTGCCGAAGCAACAGCGTGGTTTATATCTTAAATGCCAAATGTTTACACAAACGCCAAGGTTGATTTAACAACTACCAACGCCACAGTGCTTTACACTGCGCCCGCTGCCACCATGTCCCTAGTCAAGTCGATCTTGGTATCTGAGGACACTGGCAATGCAGACACAATAACAGTCACTATTACTGACGAAGACGCGGCAGTCTTTAGCTTGTTCAAAGTAAAAGCAGTGGCATCCAACACCACAGTAGAGTTGCTCAGTGAGCCACTTGTTGTTAAAGAGAATGAAATACTTAAAGTTACCGCAGCCACTGCCAACCGTCTTCACGTTGTCAGTAGTATATTGGAGATAAGTTAATGGCAGTCCAACCCATTGTTTTAGGATCAAATATCACGGGCGGTGATTACGGCGCTCTGCCTACTGACATGAACTACTACATTCCGAAAGAAGAAGCCCCACGGGAGCAGGGCGTTGAAAACGCTGACGGCTCAATTACCAT
>Ga0209384_1001980_pt1 | contig 10037 bp, 9 predicted proteins | sample CoawatmetaG05DNA_FD_187511 | JGI IMG/M metagenome (GOLD analysis project Ga0209384, IMG submission 187511) | Marine microbial communities from the West Antarctic Peninsula - Coastal water metaG058-DNA (SPAdes) (version 2) | ecosystem: Environmental > Aquatic > Marine > Coastal ... | reverse complement strand
TTCTAATTTGTCTGATTGCTGATTCACTATCTTGTTGGTCCTCTGAAATAATAGAACCCATAAGTGCATTAATCTTTTTTAGTACTTGGTCATTTAGATATCCATTTGAAGGATTTTCAGCATGACTGAAGCTAGGTTGTTCTGAAATAAAATTACGGAATGTTCTCATTTTTTGTCTCCATCCTCTACGGGTGGTTTGTTTCTAATCTGTTCTTCAAGAAACTCTGGTTCTTGTTTCTTTTCAAAAAGTTTTTTGACAATACCTGTTCTGATTTCTTGAAGCACTTGCATATTATTCTCCAGTTAAAATCAGTGGGGGGCGAACCCCCCACCAATAATAATAACTTATTAAGCAACCTCGATACTGACGTTAGTAGCATCACCACCCATTGAGGAAGTTACAATCCAAGCTGTACCTGTCCACAATAGAGAAGCATTGTCACCAATGTCAGTGAGAGCAACAGATGCCCAGTCACCGAGGGTATCTGCTGGTGTAACAGCATTAGCCTCATCACCAGCAACCTTGACAACATGCATAACCTGACCAGCAACCGTGCCATCAGCAATACTAAGCGCACCAGTTTGTGTGCTTGTTACTAGATTTTGACGGAAAGCAGGGTCAAGAACAACCGTTGTGCCAGCAACAGACTTCGCAACGGTTGATGTTGGAACATTAGCACCAAAAAGTGTGCTGAATGTCAATTTCTTATTCACTGGTGTTCCACCGGGACCATCAATGACATGTAACAAATCTGTTACATCTGGAGCAGCCGCAAGCTCCGTAAGTGCTGTAATTTTCTTATCAGCCATTTACTTTCTCCTTTAAGTTAAATTACATTAAGCAACCGCAATTGCGACGTTAGTAGCATCACCACCCATTGAGGAAGTCACAATCCAAGCTGTACCTGTCCACATAAGGGTTGCATTGTCACCGGGATCTGTAAGTGAGATTGTTGCCCAGTCACCAAGCGTATCAGCTGGTGTAACGGCATTAGCTTCGTCACCAGCAACCTTGACAACATGCATAATCTGACCAGCAACTGTACCATCAACAATTGAAAGAGCAGCAGTCTCTGTGCTTGTTACTAAGTTTTGACGGAAAGCAGGGTCAAGAACCACTGCTGTACCGGCAACAGACTTCGCAACAGTAGATGTTGGGACGTTAGCACCGAAAAGGGTACTAAATGTAATTTTCTTGTTGACGGGTGTTCCACCGGGGCCGTCAATAACGTGAAGCAAATCTGTTACATCGGGAGCTGCTGCAAGCTCCGTAAGTGCTGTAATTTTCTTGTCAGCCATTTAATTTCTCCTATTAACCCTCATGCATAATCGCAATTGGGAGGGAATGTTACTGAAGGTATGAACGCATCATCCTTCATCACTTGAGTCATCATTTAACTTGTTGAGAAAATCATCGCACTGCTGAATTGCTCCTGTGAGGGCATTTTGCAATGCGACGTTTTCTAATTTTGCTTTCTCGATCTCTTCTTGTCTAAGTCTTACCTTATTTAAATCTTCAACCAATTCTTCTCTTCGACTATTAATCATATCAACATCAATCATATTTTCACCTTTCTTTTATAATGTATAGTTATTTATAATAGTTTATTAGGACACCGTGAAAGAGGCATTCTCAGGGAGATTGAGTGCGAATTCTGCTCTATCCCCATCTTCCATCGCAATATCTCCAAAACCAGATGGTCCTTCTGTTGAAGCGCCATCATTAAGAACTAATGTTTCGTCTGCGGTTTCACTTAGAATTATATCGCTGTATTTCATAATTCTACCAGTATTTTCTGACCAAAGGTCGCCAGAACCAATACCCAAAGTATTATTAGTTACGGCAGATGTTTGTGTATCAACTGATGCAGCGAGTTCAAAAGCAACAATTCCAGCGTCTAGATTAGACACACTACTACGATAAGTTAGTGTTGCAAAATCTGCGCCTAGAGCGGTTGCTTGTTTCAATACAATATTTACATCACCAATCACGCCAACTGGCTCATTGAAATATGCATACACAACAAGGTCGCCAAGAGTAGAAGAAGCAACACCTGTGAAAGTTTCGCCATCTGGATAAAACTTTGTCTTATCTGTAAGATTACCAATTGTACACATAACTGCTGTTGGATCACCCACGCCACTTTCCTGTAGACCTCTACTGCAAACAAGAATCTCTGGATCAGCATCTGCGTTGTCATTTCCTTGTGATGGTGTGCCAGCTGCCATTGCCCAACCAGAGTCGGTAGCAACACAATTACCTACAGAATAATCGCCACTTCCATTTGACAGGAATTTGGGTGCTGATTCTGTATCACCATCTTGATATCTTATAAAGTGTTCAGCGGCAGATGCAACACCAGCACCATCTCCATTATAAATGAGCTTATCACCAGAATCATCTTCATTAACAATAAAACCTGCGTTTTGTCTACTCCAGAGTGACATATTATTCTCCTATTCGTTATAGAATATATTTCTTATATTTATACTATTTAAAACCTAAACGCTTCAAATCATTTATGGTCTTTGCAACATCAGTATGGTGAACACCAATACCACCCTTCTTCTCCCATTCTTTTATATTCTTTATATAGTCATCTATTAATATGTTTGCTTTTCCATCTTTCATGGCATATAGTTTTTTATCTGCTCGCTTAACCAGATTGACTCGGCCTCGTTTCCAATTAGTATTCTTGGCCAACCATTTCATCTTACCATTTCTTGACGATGGGTCACGTCCAGAATAAGCAGATAAAACATATGGATCATATTTTTCGATAAACTGATATAGACGTTTGGCGCCGGGCATCCAATCAAGGTTTGCCCAAAACCCTTTAGTCTGATTTATCGCAGTCCAGCGGTCATCTTTATCACTGGTTGCAAAGTCACCACCAATGGCTTTTTCTGCACCTTTCATAAAAGCAACTAAAACTTGGTCTAAGTCACAATAAATATCTGGTAAGTCCTCGTCAGAGGCTTCCCGCATTTGCATAAGTGTTTTCATTAGTATACTTTACCAGATGATTTTATGTTTGTCAAGCTATTTATTACTTTCCATAACGATTTTTATTATTTAAGGACCAAGAATACATAGTGTCATTTTTACTAATATTACTTAAAAAGTTTGATGTTGCATCAACAGCACTAAGAGTTTCTCCTATGGTGTCATCTTCATCATAACCTTTTTGAGTCATATACATTGCTGAATTCTTAGTACGCTTTTTTGGGTCTTTTTCATAGTATGCGTACTTTCCACCTTCAAGTCTTGGGTCTTCCTTCTTCTTTTCAGGCTCCTTCTTCTTGTCTTTTGATGTTTCTGGTTTTGGATCATCTAGTTCTTCACCGCCCTCTTTAGGGTTTTTGGGAACTGCATTACCTTTTCTTGAAGCTTTGTCATCATCTGATGTATCCACACCGCTTTTTTTACCTGAACCAGCGCCTGGGCCCATCATGTCTTTAGCTTGACTATCTTCTTTCTTTTTCTTTCCTGTGAAAAGAGGAAGAGCATCCTTAACATTAGGTCTTTTTGTTGATACTTCTTTTGGTTTAGAGGGATTACTTCCAGCAGCAGGCTCAGCAGGCTTCTCTTCCTTTGACTCTTTTTCCTTTGGTGGAATCTTAATTGGAACAGTTACATCTGTTTTACTATCCCGTTTAACCTTTCTCTCAGGGTCTTTTACATCAACACCCTTTTCACTATCTTTTATAGCTTTTCCAGCTACTTTGGCAGCGGCTTCACCGCCTCGCACTCTGCCTTCTTGTGATAATCCTCCACCTTTAATAAATGCACTAGCAACTTTTCTCCTTACACTACTTGGCACTGTTTTACCGTCATATGTAACATTGTCAAAATTACCTTTCCGAATGTCATCAATGTCACCATCAAGTTTACTAAGATCAATTCCATATTTTTTAGCCATAGCTCTGATTGCCGCAGCATCCATTCCACCAGCATATTGTTTTATAATAGAGTCTGGCACAAGTGACAATGCCGCATTTGCTGAAATTTCAAAGAGTTCATATTCTTCATCTGTCATAGATTCTGTTAAATCTCGAAGTGCAAACTCTTCATTTGTCAACCGTGATGTTGGGTCTTTCGGACGTGTTTCAATAACTGCTGGACGACCACCTGTCATAGTTTTTCCTGATCTTAAAACTCGCATTCCTTTTTCAGGCATCTTAGATGATCTAAGATTCTCTTGAACGGTTGCTCCATTTTTCCACACATCTTCAAGTGCTTCTCTCATACTTTGAATTTTGAATACTTTGTTTTCCATCTTAGTTTCTCCATTTCTTTGAAACGCATAGCCAGAATCAAAGCTTTCTTGAGGGTTAAATAGATCATCATCTTGGTCTACTGACGGGGATTTTGATTTTTTAGTCTTTGTTGGTTTCGGAGCAGATTTTCTTGCTCTTGCTTTTCTTGCATCACTTCTATTTGGATCGGAATCTTTTGGACCACCTAAATCATCAGCAGCTGCTCCACCATCACTAATTCTTCTAGGAGCTATCCTTCTTTTACTTTTAGAATCACTTCTATTTGGATCACTATCAGGTGTCTTTTTATCTGGTGAACCAGCGCCTGGACCTATCATGTCTTTAGCTTGACGATCAGGTGTCTTTTTATCTGGTGAACCAGCGCCTGGACCTATCATGTCTTTAGCTTGACGATCAGGGGTCTTTTCTTTAGCTTTTTCATCACTTTTATATTTATAGGGGGGAGGAGTAAATGGTTTTGTTCTTTTACCACGATACAATCCACCATCTGGGCCTTGCACACCTGTAGGTGAAGACCTATAGTAAGAATCAGCATCAGCACTATATGCACCCGGTGTTCCTAACTCTTTTCGCATTTTTGCAAGATCAGCAGCTACTTCCCTACGACGCCCAATTTTCCCACCTCTGATACCCATTTTTTCTAGTTCTTTGGACGACAGACCTTTTTTGTCTGATGAACCAGCGGCAGGCACTCGGGCAGCAGGCACTCGGGCAGCGGTTCCTCCGGCGCTTGGGCCCAACATATCTTTAGCTTGTCTACCCAGTGCTGTTGGAACCTTACCTGATACTTTACCAGATTTGGTTGCAGAAGGAAGAATTGCTTTAGTATCTTCTCGACCCACTGAATCTTTTCTATTAATATTTGTTGCTTTAACATCTTTCTCTGTCTTTGGATCGTTTCTTTGCTTACCAGATGAATCAATTAGCTTACCTTTCTTTGCAGCTTTAACTCTGTCTAGCATAGACAATTTTGAACCCTTTCCGCCTGGGGCAACATCTAATTCAGCATCATCTTCAGCTTTTTTATCAGCGGCATCATCTTCTTTTTTAGCTTTAGCTTCAGCTTCAGCTTTAGCTTTTCCTTCTATATATTTTTTTGAGCTTCTAGGATAATCTCTATATGAACCTTCAGAAATATCATCTTCTGCAATTAAAAGAAACTCTCTTAAATCATTCTCATCAAGCATTTATTTTCCCCAAACTTCCTCAAGCGCATCTCTCATACTTTGCACTTTAAATTCTTGATGCTTCTGAAACTCATGAGCCGAATCGTCAAACTCCTCCTTCATACCGTAATTAGCTTTCATCATGCCATAGTTGGCTTTCAAATTCTTTTTCACCACCGGATTCGTATATACTTCCGGCTGTTTGGGTCTCATTGGTTTCCTTTTACCACCGGGAGGAATGTCCAATTCTTTATTATCTTTTGGTGGTTTCTTACCGCCGGGAGGAATGTCCAACTCTTTATTATCGTCTTTTGGACCGCCCAGATCATCAGCAGCTGCTCCACCATCAGGTTCTGGCTTCTTTGAAGGTGAACCAGCACCGGGACCAACTATATCTTTCTGTTGTGCAGCTGCTTTCATAGCAGCTTTAGTGTTTGGGCCTAAAAGCCCGTCTGCTTTAATTTTAAAACCTTTAGCAATTAGTGCTTTTTGTATTGCAATTGTCTTATCGTAATCTCTTGTATTATAAGCAGTTGCTGCAACTTTCTTTCTTTCGGTAAGCCCCAATTGATATTCGTATCGTTCAATCTTGGTTGCAAAGTTCTCACCAATATTATCATCAGCACCAATGTCTAGCTCTTGATTTCTTCTTACCTTTCTTACAGGTTTTGCTTTTTTAACAGCTTTATCTGCCCGCACCATTTTTCCGGTGCTATCTGGAACCATTGTCTTTTTATCTGATGCTTGGTTTTCAAAAGGATACTCTCCTGCCTTTTTTCGACGGGCACGTTCAGCAGGCAACAAACTGTCACCTACTTTATAAGGTTTGCGGTTTGCCAAGACAGAACCGGGCTCTGGCGTTCTAAGAATTTCATCTGCTGATGGTGATTTTTTCTTACCACCGGGAGAAATGTTCAATTCTTTATTCCCTTTTGATGGTTTCTTACCACTTGGTCCATTTCTTAGAATTTGATTTGGGTCTTGCGTGGAAGCATAGGGTATGGAGCTATCTCCAGATGATTTTTTTGATCCTCCTCTAAGAATTTCATTCGCTCGCCGATTGGGTTCACCACCCGTATACGGTTCGGCTTTAGCTGGTGCAGATTGATTCTTCATCCTTCGTGCAGGATTCTTAATTGCTCGTGCAGGATTCTTAATTGCTCGTGCAGGATTCTTGATTTCTTTTGGTCCTCCCCTAAGAATTTCATTCGCTCGCCGATTGGGTTCACCACCCGTATACGGTTCGGCTTTAGCTTCATCCATACCTTCCTTCATCAGATCATCATAGTTCTTTTTCCAGTAAGCCTGAGCTAATCTCTTATCCTTGAAGCTTTTTACGATTTTTCCAGAACCATTCATAACGTGGAAGCCATCACGGTCAGATGAAACGTATGGCTTTTGTTTAGCTTCACTCATACCGTAATTAGCTTTCATCATGCCATAGCTGGCTTTCAAATTCTTTTTACCTTTCATTGCCCGACCAATCGCTCTACGTCGATTTTTTAGATAATCGTCGGAGCTATCTTCATCGCCATCGTTGTCAATGTCACCATCTGCTTGACCAACTGGATCAAGTTTTTTCATTCCTTCTTCAAGAACATCTTGAAGAAACTGTTCTTCTTCATCTAAATTATCCCAAACATCCATAACAGATGCTTCCAAAGTATAAGTTCTTGTGTCTAGGTATTTTTTACCCATGTCATTTCTCCCCATTCTCTTTCATGAAGTTTTTTACTTTGCTAAGAGAAGTTCTGTTTTTGTCTATTTGATTTGTTTCTTTTAAAGCTTTTAACATATCTCTTTTAGATTTAGAAATTTTTGATTGAAATTTCTCTTTATCAGATGGTTTTCTTTGCTGGTTATATTTATCAAGAAGTGCTTGAGCAACCTTTAAATCAATCTGTTCTCTTTTTCCATTTTCAAATTCAATAAATCTACTTCCCGCTGATTTAAGATATCCACTGTCTTTCTTTAAACGACTTTTTTGTTGTGGGGCCACCATCATTGTTCCTGCACCTTTTAAGGAAACAACATTGCGAAGTTGCATTATAATATTTTTATCTGCTGATTTAATATCATCATCTGATGCAGAAATATTTTTAGAAAATCTTTGTTTTGTTGACGGATCAGCAGCCATAGCTCTTCTTGCGTCCGAATATGCACTTGCTTCTTTTATAGAAGATGCCCCTTCTTTAGCAGCAGCAGCAGCGGCGGCACGGTCAGCCCGAGCTTTTTTAGCTTTTTGAAAGATATTGCTTGCGGCTTTAGAACTACCAATTAACTTGCCTTCCGGTTTTTTACCTCGGCCGAACAATGAAAGCATATTGTCAACCAAACCTTCGTCTACATATGATTCAGCTTTACGAGATGCTACATCTTGTCTTTGAAATTCTTGTTCTCTTTGTTTACGTTCCATTTCACGGGCGGCATCACGCTCTTGAGTTTCTTGATCCCCAGAAAGTTGAGATTTGATTTCACCGGCAGCGGCAATTCCAGCAGTTGTTTTTGCTACTCCAGTAGCTGCTCTCACTGCTCCTCGACCTAATGCACCAGCAGTTTTCAATGCTCCTCGACCTAATGCTGGTATAACTTTTCTAGCAATGGCCGGAACCGCAATCCTAGCAACTGTACCAGCTATAGCTGGTATGGCGGCAGCAAATGGAAAAACTTCATTAATTTCATGCCCCTCTCTTAACTTATTGATCTCTGCACCTTTCATGCCATGCTTAGTAATAAGTTTTGTTACTGCACTCTGACTAACAAAAGGAATATCTGCTTTAAATAACTGCATAAGTGCTTCTTTATCTCCAGCAACCTTGTTCATCATTGCAGATAATCTATTAGCATTTTCCATACCAATTTTCTTATCACGCATTGGCTCATATGCTTTTTTGAGTTTTGCAATTTGAGAAGAACTCATCTTTGCTTCATCAAGGTCAACTTCTTCACTCATAAGTTTCTTAATTGTCGCAACATCCACCTTCATAATTTTCGCAATCTCTTCTGGAGACTTCTTATCTTTGATATACTGGTGCAACTGAGACATCTTACCTTCATCAAGTTCAAGATCAACTTCTTCTTCTTTTACTTTAGACATTTGTTTTTGTAAACCAACAAGTTTCTTTGCTTTTTCTAATTTATTCTGTGCTTTAACAACTTGATTTACGACTGGAGACATTTCTTGTTCATCAAGTTCAACTTCTTCTGTAATCTTGTTCTTCGCAAAATAATCTGCGATTGCCTGTGCATCGTCAAAAGACTTCTGACCCTTCTCCCCTTTGATACTTACAAAGAAACTGTCAGCACCTCTATCAAAGTCAGCAGTTCCAACTACCTTACCTCCGAACTTAATTTCAATAGTGTCGCCATCCTTGGTTACTTTATACTTACCTCTACCACCGTGAGCAAGAATCTGTTTTGTACCTTCATCAAGGTCATATTCTTCATTTTTTGCTTTTGCCATTTGATCTGGTGTTGGTGCGCCTGCATCACCTTTTTTTCTCATTTTCTCACCAGAGCCAGCTTTGATACGTTTACGTTTTGCAGCTATATTTGCCCAAAGAGATTCATCAATATCATTTTCATCTTCATCCTCATCTTTAGGTTTTTCGTGATCATACCCCTTCTTCTTCATTTTTAGATGATCGCCCATAGTTTTTGCATCATATGATTTGCCAGTTTTTGGGTCATACATTTTGTGAGGCTTAAAATCCTCCGCTTCATTAAGAGTATCTTGCATCTCTTCAAGTGCTTCACGCATTGTTTTTCTATAAACTGACATTTTTATTTTCCTTTACCACGCTTTGCAAGACCAATAACGAGCCATCCATTTTGGGCCTGGATTATCGCAATTATGTCTTGCCCTAAAACTTTTTCTTCTTGCTGGTATATGTTTCTTAATTGTCATATTAGGATCGCCAAACTCCACCTTTACTACATTACCTTTTTCATTCTTAACATAAACCTTTGACTTTTTAACATCTCCTGCCATTGGTTTATTTAGGGTTACTGATCTCCCACCATGCTCCGATTCTTCCTCAATCTCTCCCCATTCATTCAATTGAGATTCATATTCAGATTCGTATTCTTCATTGTTATTACAATCACCACAACAAGGCTCTTCAAAATTCAAACTTTCTACTTGTTGTGCCAAGTCTTTATCTGCTTTACCCCAAGTACCACTACCCTTAGTAATGAACGAGTTAACTCTTGCAAATGCCCACTGTTGAGGTGTAGTGCCTGGACGATGACCTGTCTTCCATGCAGCCATCCCTCTATCATACACCTTCTTGAGAATACTATAAGAAATATTAGACTTATCTGATTTTTTAATCAACCCTGTAATTTTTTCGTCAAGTTGGTATGCTTCATCCACTTGAGTATCAAGATAGTCTGCCATATCATCTATTCTACTGACAGCAGTTGCAACCTTATTTGTCCACCATGTAGGAAGTTCATCCTCATCACCAAGTTTGCCTAACTCACCCTGCATTTTCTCCAATGCCTTATAAGCAATCGCAACCTTGTTCTTCATTGATGCAACATCTGTATGACCATTTTCAGTTAGCTTCTGGTCAACTCTATCAAGCA
>Ga0209384_1001979_pt1 | contig 10038 bp, 10 predicted proteins | sample CoawatmetaG05DNA_FD_187511 | JGI IMG/M metagenome (GOLD analysis project Ga0209384, IMG submission 187511) | Marine microbial communities from the West Antarctic Peninsula - Coastal water metaG058-DNA (SPAdes) (version 2) | ecosystem: Environmental > Aquatic > Marine > Coastal ... | reverse complement strand
AAAATTCTTTGCATGTCCACCATTTTTCCTTCTCGTCGCTCAATATTCTTTCAGCTATTCCACGTTTAATAGTCTTAAACATATCAGCAGGCAGTGTATCCGGTGATTCTTGATATATTATCTTTTTTCCAAAGCTTACCATTCTCTCATCTTCAAATTTATCTAATAGAATTAATTTATCCTTCCAAGACGCTGCATGCCATTTTGGAAACAAAGCAGTATCTTTTTGAGGTGTAAATTTTTTATAAATTGTCTCTTCAGCAAGAAGATCAACCTGTGAATCAAATTGTGCTTTATCTTCGGCAGTTTCTCTTAATGCTGTTAAAACATTTTGAGAGAATTTTTCATTACTGTTCACTAATTTCGCACGTTCTTTAATCAAATCAGGATCAAGGTTACAATATGGTTCAGTTTGTAAGCCATAACTTGCATCTAAAATTATAGGAGCTTTGTTTGATCTTATAGTTCTTAAAAATTTTAATTTTTTAATAGCACTTTTAAGTTCTGAAATTGACATATCAAATAATGGAATTGGATCAATTTTAAGATCAAATGCTTGGCCCCATTGATAGATTGGATGAATACAGTGTTTAGGATGAAGCGGTGCAACTACAAATCTATAATTTTTACCAAAATGATATTCAGCTAAAGTAAACATCTTCTCTGTTTTAAAGATTGTTTCTGTATCACTCTTGTTGGCTGTTCTTAAAAATGTATCCCAGGTTTGAGGTTGATTTTTTTTAATTAAACCTAAAACCTTAACAGTTAGTTCCGCATCAAATAAAGCTGAGTGAGCACCAGAAGACTCGAAGCCATTCATTCTAGCTAACGATTCTAGTTTCATTACTGCATTACCTTTTGCGTTTATTTCTGTTTTTACAACACTTTCATCAACAGCATGTGCACCTCTTGCTATATTTAATCCATCATGTCTTTTATTTGGAGTAGCATTTGTAATATAAGGGTATCTAATTCCTCTAAAAAATTCGTTTCTTATCATTTCGTCATCAAAACCAATATTTGACCAACCCATGAATATTGCTGGGCTCCACTTTTTAAATACTGCTTCCAGCTGAGATAACATTTGATAGTGGCTTAAGTTCCCTTTGGTTAATAAATCAACACTAGTTTTATTAACTATTAAGGCCATTGCTTGAGGCACTTCTCCTTCTGGCAACCTACATCTAAAATTAAATCTGTCTAATTCTTTAAAGTTTGCATCAACTAAAACACCACCTACTTCAATAATACTTCCCCATGAAGTGTTTGCACTGCTAGATTCTATATCCCATATTGCTAAATTCATATTAGTTCACATTCCTTTGGTGATAAAATTGTTCAACTTTTTCTAAAAACTTGTTTTGATATTCTTCTAATTTTGCGCCTTGAATTCTAAAGTCTTGGAATAAATTATCCACGGTACAAAGTAAAACGATTCCTTGGGTTATTTTTGAATTATGAACAACGTTATGAGCTAATGAATAAGCCCCTAATTGAAGGTAATAATCCTCAATCCATTCTTCTTTTTTAGGTTTGTTTGATTGTTTAAAATCTATAATGGTTTCTTGCTCTTCATAAACACCTACTGCATCACACGTGCCAGCATACTTTCCAGGGTAATATAATGTTGCTTCTGTTCCCCAAATTTCTGATAACTTTCCTTTAATTCCTTGTTCAATAATTTCATCAGCCATTTTTTTAGATTTATTTTCTATTTCTAATAATTCTAGATTTAATTGACCTAATAAATATTTTTCTAGAAAGCTGTGCATTGATGTTCCTCTACTTGAGGCATCATTTTTAATTCTATTTGCTTCAGCTGTTCCCACTCTTGCTTTCCAGTTTGCAAGTGATGCTTTTTTTTCCTCACTTTGTGTTGCTTGTAAAATCGATGTAACTGATGGAAGTTTTTGCTGGTTAACAGCGTACATTCTTGAACCACTAACCATCGATCTCATAGACTTTGGATAAGTAAATTTATTATTCCACTGCATATAGTTTGTTATAAGCGGTATTGAGGGGAAAAAGAAATTAATTTTTTGCTTGTTTTGAATGGTCAACAAATTTTTCTACATTTTCTGTTTGAACAGCCTTATCAACTTGTTCGGGATCTTTAATATTTTCTAGACTTCTACTGATTGATCTTGCATCTGTTCCAAACTTATCAACAACAATCATTGCTTCTTCTAATTTTTTTCTAAGAGAAACTATATTATCAAAATGTTTTCCAAATCTTGAACTAATTGTTTTTAAATGATCATAGATTTCTGTTGCACCTTTTTGAACTTTTAAAGATTGAAAGCCCATGTGCAAAGATTGTAAGTAAGCTGAAAGAGTATTTGGACCACAGATTACAATTTTATATTTTTTCATTAATTCTTGAGTTAATAATTCTTTAGTAGTTGGATCTTGGTATTCAGTTAATTCTTTATATAAACTTTCAGTTGGAGCATAAACAATTGCAAAATCTGTAGTTTTTGGTGGAACAATATATTTTTCATTAACACTTTTAGCTTTAGCTTTAAATGCAGCAGCTAATTTTGCTCTTGCATCTGCAACAGCTTTTTTATCATCAGCATCATAGCCATCAGTAATTGCTTTAAATTTTTCTACTGGAAAATGTGAGTCTACAGGCACCATTACATCACCTTGAAGCTTAATTGCAAATTCAACATTTTCACCTGTATCTTCTTTCATTTTAACGTTGGTCTGAAATTGAGAGGCAGGTAATAAGTCTTTGATTAGAGCATCTAACGAAAACTCTGCAAGAGTTCCATATTTTTTAACTCCAGCTAAAATTTTTGTTATACCTTCTTGGCTTTTATTTAATAATTCGACCTGACTATTGAAGCTTCCTACTTTTTCATCAACTTTTGTTAAGGCCTCTGTCATATCTTTGGTCACCCCAGTTGATAGGTTGTTAAATGAAGTCGACATTGAACCGAGTGAAGTATTAATAGTAGTATTTAAGGTATCTTTTAATGAAGTAATTTCTGTCTTTAAATTAGCCATCTCTTCAGCTTCTTTATTTTCACTCTCATCTTTTGGCTTAGATCTTAAGTTTAGATAAAGGATTGCTAAAGCAACTCCTAGCAATAAGACTAATACCGTTAATAAAATTATGTCCATGATTCTAGGAGATATTTTATAGTAAAAATTTGATTTATATATGTAATTATTTAAAACTGTCTCTATGGAATTAATCTTAATACTAAAAATACTACTTATTATTGGAGCTATTGTTGTGGCTTATGCTGTGCTTAGAAACCTTGATATTATTAAGATTATTTTGATCTACGTTAAGGATACTTTACTTGGAAAGTAGCTTAACTAATTTTTTAACCAGACTATTTTTTAGAGAAGATTTTGAAGCCATCATGCAAGCTTCTGACTTTAAAATTTCACCATCTTTGAGAATTCTAAGGTTATTTGCTCTTAGAGTTTCACCAGATGAAGTAATATCAGTTATAATTTCAGATGATCCTGTAAAAGGATACGCTTCAGTTGCACCTAAACTACTAACTAATTTAAATTGAGTAACTCCTTTTGAAAACAAAAACTCCCTTGTTAAATTTGGATATTTTGTTGCCACTCTTAATCTTTTTTTCTTTTTATCTTTAAATTCAAAAGCAATTTCTTCTAAATCAGCAACTGTTTGAACATCAATCCAAGGGTCTGGAATGGCTACAACCAGTGTTGCTTTACCAAAACCATAATTCTTAACAACACTTATCTTTTTTTGAATGTTTACTTCACTTTCTTTTAATAAATCATATCCAGAAAAGCCAAGATCTAAAGAGCCATCCCCAAGTCTTTCAACTATCTCTCTTGCATGAAGATATAATACTTTAACATTATTTAAGTTTTTAATAGATCCTAATAAATCTCTTTCACCTCTTTCTGAGACTAAATTTAATTTATTTTTTTTAAATATTTTTAAAATATCTTTTCTAAGGCGACCTTTGCTTGGAATTCCAATGTTAATAATATTTTTTATCATTAGTAGTTTAAATTTAAAGCAGCTCCTACTGCTGGAACTTGTTTTTTTGATCCAAGGTCTGAAATTAGTTTGTCGTAACGTCCACCATTAATGACGTTAATATTTTTAGATTTAGACTTAATATCAATTTTAAATACCATGCCTGTATAATATTCTAATTGACGCCCAAAAGACGCTGAGAACTCTAAATTTAATTTTTGAATTTTGTTTAATGAGGTTGGAAAATATTTTTGATCTACAATTAAGTTAATTTTATTTTTTTTAAAAAAGATATTAAGTTTTTTAGCTGCTTGACCTATTGGACAGTTAATTTTTAAAAACTCTTTAATAATTTTTGAAACGTTTTTACCTCTACTGGCTCTTCTTGGATCTTTAATCTTATTATCAAATCTCTTTAAGATTTCTTCAATTGATCTACCCGCAACTACTGTTTGCTGATTATCTTTTAACATTTTTTGATATCTCTTTTTATCAACTTCAACAATTGTTGGGTCTACATCAGAGTTTGTCTCTAACCTTTTTAATAAGTCATTGAAATATTCTTCTCTCCAAAAATGTCTTGAAAGTCTTAACTTCCATCTTTTTGGGATATCTAGTTTTGAAATTAATAAATTGAAAATCTCAACGTTACCAATTTTTAAAGTTCCTGATGAATATTGTAAATTAGACAGAGATTTTAAGGCTGTATTAATAATTTCCTTATCATCTTTTTTTTCATCTTTAGAACCAATGATCTCAAAGCCAACTTGGTCTCTAATAATAGAATCTTTTTTATTATTAGATTTTCTATAAGCCTGACCGCTATAAAATATTTTCTCTTTTCCTTTAAGATTATTTTCTAAATATCTCAAGCAAGATGCTATTGTAAGGTCTGGTCTTAGACAAAGCTCACTACCATTTTGATCAGTAAATGAAAAAATAAACTTTCTAAAATTTTCCCCAGATCGTTGAACAATATGATTAGCTTCAATTACTGAGGGTAAATCAATATATTTAAACCCTTTAGATTTAACCGATCTAAGGATTTTTTCAGATAAATTTTTTGATTTCATTAATTAAGTTTTCTTTTGGGAACGTTACTTGATTGTTTTCACCTTTAACTCCTAAAAGGTTTTTTAAAGTGATCGTATTATCTTTAAATTCATTTTCACCACAAATAACAGCTACCGGGCATTGTTTCTTATTTGCATATGTTAACTGTTTGCCTAGATTTTTTTTACTGTCTAAAAATATTTCAGAGTTAATATTATTGTCTCTTAAAACTTTTAAAATCTCATAATAATTTTTTAAATACTTTTTATCCATTACACAAATAATGGCAGGTTTTTTCTCATCAACTTCAATTTGATCAAGTTGCATCATTGCAAATAATAATCGGTCGACACCAATACTCATTCCAGTTCCAGGAATATCAACTCCCTTAAATCTTGAAATTAATTTATTATATTGTCCACCTGAACAAACACTTCCTATGTCAACTTCCTTACCTTTATTATTTGTTGTCTTAAAATTTAAATTTGTTTCAACACAAAATCCGTCATAATAAGCAAGCCCTCTAACAATTGTAAAGTTTATCTTTATTTGATCTAAATAATCTCCGTAACTTACTATTTCCAACAAGTCTTCTAGTTCATTAATTCCTTCTTGAGATAAAGGGTTTTTTAAATTTTCTTTTAATTCTTTTAAATCTTTTACTTTTAAGAAGTTGATTATTTGTGAAGTTTGATCATCAGATAAGTCAGCACCTTTTGTGACAGCTCCACTTACATCCACTCTTTCTTTTTTTAATAAATCTTCAACTCCTCTTAAACCAAAACCAGGCTTATCCAATTTATCTATTGCTCTCATAACCTTTATCTTTTTGTCTTCAGATATTTTAAGGTCTTCAATTAAACCTTGAACAATTTTTCTATTACTAATGTTAATAACAAACTGATCTTTTTTTAAACCACAGGCAAGAAGTGTACTTGCAATTAAATTACAAAGTTCAGCATTTGCTTGGGCTAGATTAACGTTACCAACTATATCAGCGTCACATTGTAAAAAGCTTCTATAACGAGCATTACCCGCTTTTTCATTTCTCCAGACATCACCCATTTGATATCTTTTGTAAGGTAAGGGTAATTCTTGATTGTTTTGAGCAACAAATCTAGCTAACGGACTTGATAAATCATACCTAAGAGTAATATTTTTTTCACCATCTTTAAATGAAAATACATCAGACATAGAATTATTATCATCATCTGCAAGAAATGATCCGATGTTTTCTGAAATTTCAAATGAAGGAGTTTCAAGAGCAGCAAAACCAAATTTTATAAAATTAGTTTCAATAATATTAATTAACTTTTTCTTGAGAATTAATTTCTTGCCCCATCGGTCTTCAAATCCTGAGGGTAACCCAGGAATTAATTTATTTTCTTTATTCATTTTTTTGGTACCCGCGCTTGGAATCGAACCAAATCCTATAGTTCCACAAACTATCGTACTAACCGTTATACTACGCAGGCATTCCTTGTTTTTATATTATTTTTGTGTGGATTTAAAATTATATTATAAATAAATAGCCTAAAGGCTATGGAAACAAAGTCTATGAGTACTTCTTGAAGTCTCTCTATATGTAATATTTATAATCATAAGCAATCTTTTAGACAATTAAGAATAATTTTCAACACATAAATATTAAAGGTGTTGAACTTATTTTTAAATTTTTTAGAGAGGTGGTGGTGGCCCCAACTGGACTCGAACCAGTGACACACGGATTTTCAATCCGATGCTCTACCAACTGAGCTACAGGGCCCCATGTTAACCTCTGAAAGTGATACGACCTTTGGTCAAATCGTAAGGTGTCATTTCTACTTGAACCTTATCACCTTGGAGTACTCTAATTCTGTTCTTACGTAATTTGCCTGCAGCATGCGCTGTAACAATATGGCCATTTTCTAATTTAACTCTGAACATTGCGTTTGGTAATAAATCCTCAACAATTCCTGAGAACGACAGCATTTCTTGTTTTGACAAATTTATTTTCTCCTAATTCTTTTTTCTACCGACTTAGCGTGTCCCGCTAAACCCTCGTAGTTTGCAAGTGTTATAACTGATGGACCAAGGGTTTCAATCCCTTTTTTTGATAGGTTTATATATGAAATTCTTTTATAAAATTCATTAACACTAACTCCACTTGAGTATCTTGCTGAAGAATTAGTCGGTAATACGTGGTTAGAACCAACATTATAATCTGTCATTGCCATTACAGCATATTTTCCTAAACAAATAGATCCTGCATTTTTAATTTTACCTACTACTTTTTTATAGTTCTTGGTATTAAGCTCTAAGTGCTCGGGAGCAATTTTATTTACTGTATTAATAATTTTTTGGTCAGACTGCATATGAATTAAAATTCCATTATTCATTAAACTATTTTTTGCAATTGTGGCTCTTGGCAGTTCTTTTAATTGATTAATAATTTCATCATTAACTTTTTTAATAATTAATTTGTCTTTTGAAATTAAAATACATTGAGCAAGATTATCGTGTTCTGCTTGACCTATTAGATCGCTTGCTATCCATTCAGGATTTGAAAACTTATCACAAACAATTGTTACTTCAGAAGGGCCTGCAATCATTCCTTCAATTCCAACATCTCCAAAAACTTCTTTTTTTGCTGCAGCTACGTAAGAATTTCCAGGGCCTACAATTTTATCAACTTTTTTAATTTTCTTAGTACCATATGCAGCAGCTGCAATAGCAGATGGTCCTCCTATTGAATAAATCTCTTTAATTTTACATTTCTTTGCAGCATATAATACAGCAGGATTTTGTTTACCTTTTTGACCTGGATTAACCATAACTAACCTTTTCACTCCAGCAACAATTGCAGGTATTGCATTCATTAAAACACTGGAAGGATATGAGGCTGTTGAACCAGGCACATAAATTGCAACCGATTCAATAGGCACGTATTTATATTCTAATTTATTTTTTAGTTTATCCGTATAAGAAATATTTTTGAATTTTTGTAACGAGTGGAATTTATAAATTCTATCATAAGCAAGATCGATTGCTTTTTTAACTTTTGAATCTAAAGATTGAATGGTTTTATTTATTTGTTTTATACTTGGGGCAATAACGCTATTTTTATTAAATCTCTTTTCATACTTTAATATGGCTTTATCTCCATTTTTCTTAACATCTTTAATAATTTTAATAACCGAAACTGAATTAAGTTGGACTTTATTTTTTCGTTTAGACAGTAATGCATCTAAAGTTTTGTCAAAATTTTTATTTTTACTATCTAATATCTTAATCATTAATCAGCTTTGTTTTGGTCGTCTAAGGTTACTTCAATTATTTCTGTTGATAATGTAATGTATGCGTTGTTTGTAAACATTAAATTTATCTCATAGTTGTCATTATTCTTTAAATAATCCATACCAATTAACTCTAATTTTTCCTTAGGGTCGTTTTGTTTAATGTTTTTAGATTTAACTTTATCTACAAATTCGAATTTGCAAATACTGGTAACTTTTTTATCTTTCTCATCTGTTTCTACTTTAGATCTATTTAATGATAATAAAAAAACCTTGTTTGACTGAAGATATTTAATTTCATCAACTTTAACTTCAGCTCCAGAGCAACATGCTGAGATCACTTGTAATCCCTCATTGTCTGTAGCTATAATTTTTGATAAATATTTTTTATTCATTAGTTAATTCTCTTAATTTTAGCTCCTACTTTTTTTAATTTCTTCTCTATATCCTCATAACCTCTATCAAGGTGATATATTCTATTAATTACTGATTTTCCTTTAGCTGCAAGTGCTGCAAGAATTAAAGATACAGAAGCTCTTAAATCTGTGGCCATTAATTCTGCTGCTTCAAATTTGATATTTCCTTCTATAGTTGCTTTATTTCCATTTATGGAAATCTTAGCTCCCATTCTATTTAACTCCGCAACATGCATAAATCTATTTTCAAATATTTCTTCTTTAATATGAGATTTTTTATCAGCCTTACACAATAAAACCATCATTTGTGCCTGTAAATCTGTTGGAAACCCTGGATAAGGGGATGTTTTAATATTTATGCTTTTAATCTTTTTACTTCCTTGAATAAGAATTTCATTTTTTCTTAAAATAATTTTTGATCCTACTTTTTTTAAGATATTAATTTCTGTACTTATTATCTTGGGATCAATTCCAGTAATCTTTAAATTTCCTTCTGTTAATGCTGCGGCTATTAAATAAGTTCCAGCCTCTATTCTGTCTGGCATTACTGAATAATTTAATTCTTTAAGGTTGTTCACTCCTTCAATTTTAACTGTTCTCTTTGCAGTCCACTTAATATTACAGCCCATATTAATTAAAAAATTAACTAAATCTTTAATCTCAGGTTCAATAGCACAATTTGATAAGGTTGTTTTTCCTTTAGCTAAACATGAGGCTATAATTAAATTTTCTGTAGCACCAACTGAAACTTTAGGAAATTTTATATTCGCTCCTATTAAGCCTTTGGGTGCATTAGCGTGAACATATCCCTGAATAATTTTATATTTAACTCCAAGTTTTGATAGGGCTTGCAAATGAATATCGACAGGTCTTGTTCCTATCGCACAACCGCCAGGTAATGAAACTTTTGCTTTACCAAATTTAGCAAGCAATGGTCCTAAAACTAATATTCCTGCCCTCATAGTTTTAACCAAGCTATAAGCTGCAAAAGTTTTTGTTTGCCTTGTATTTTTGATAATTAATTCTTTTTTATTATCATCAATAACTGAGCCTAATGACTTTAATAAAAGTATCATTGTTTCTATATCTTTTACTCTTGGAAGGTTTGCTAAAGATATTTTTTTATTTGATAGTAATGTTGCAGCTAGAATAGGAAGAGATGCATTCTTAGATCCTGAAATTCTAATGTGTCCCTTGAGCTTTGCTGCTCCAAAGACTTCCAATTTTTTCATGATTATACTTTTGGTAAAGTTACTCCAGTTTGACCCATGTATTTTCCTTTACGGTCAGCGTATGAAGTTTCGGGAGACTGATC
>Ga0209384_1001975_pt1 | contig 10056 bp, 5 predicted proteins | sample CoawatmetaG05DNA_FD_187511 | JGI IMG/M metagenome (GOLD analysis project Ga0209384, IMG submission 187511) | Marine microbial communities from the West Antarctic Peninsula - Coastal water metaG058-DNA (SPAdes) (version 2) | ecosystem: Environmental > Aquatic > Marine > Coastal ... | reverse complement strand
AAAAAAATAAATTTATTAGCCGAGCCAGCCTTCTCTGTCTAGACTTCGATATTGGATGGCTTCTGCAATGTGGTCTGGAGAAATATCGGAGGCAATCGCCAAATCAGCTATGGTTCTAGAGACTTTAAAAAAACTTTAGTGTATATAGTTGATAAAAATATATTATATTTAAATAATTAACTATAGATCAATATGAAAACAGTTGCATACGTAAGAATTTCTTCTGCAGAACAGGATCTTAAACGACAGATTGAAGATATTAAAAATTTTGCGATAAGTAAAAATTTCAAATTAGTTGAAACGTTTAGTGATATTGTTTCAGCTTCAAAAACTTTGATAAATGAGCGTGAAGGGTTTGTTGATATGGATAAATATCTATTATCCCATGTTGATGTTAAGAATATTCTTGTAATTGAAGTATCTAGATTAGGTCGAAAACACTTAGAGATTTTAAATACTATTGAGAAATATCATCAGCGGGGTATTAATATCCATATTAAAGATTTAAATCTTTCTACATTGGATTCTAAAGGGGAAAAATCATACTTCGCTAATATGGTTGTTTCTTTACTAGGTTCAATGGCTGAGAATGAAACTAGACTTCTTGGTGAGAGAATTAAGTCGGGTAAATTAGAAACAGCTAGGCAAGGTTTCTCTTTTAACGCAAAAGCTACTGGTTACAAGAAAGATGCTGATGGTAGACCAATGATTGATGAGAAGGACGCACCCATAGTAAGGAGGATGTTTGAATTGGCTTCTAAATCCATTGGAATGAGAAGTATTTCAGAAGTTATTAAGGATGAGTTTGATAGAGATTTTCAAACTGGAACAATAGGAGGGATATTAAGAAATTCCTTTTATAAGGGGGAGCGTACATATAAGAATATAAATGTAGAATTAGAGGCAATTGTATCAAAAGAACTTTGGAAAGAAGCGAATGATTCAGTGGATTCAAGAAAATATTATGCTAGCAGGCAATATGTGCACCCAAACCTAGTTCAAGGAAAAATTTTTTGTAAGATGTGCGGGAGTGCTATGCATCAAGTTGTAATTGTAAAGGCGAGATCCAATTCTTATCGTTGTAAAAATAAAACTTGTAGTAATAGTATAAATAGACCTTGGTTGCAGGAGGTTATTAAACAGGTAATGGATGAGTTTGGTAAAAAGACCAAAGACAAGATAGTAAGAGTTCAGATAAAGGATGAGGTTAAAGTTATAACTTCAAGGGTAAGAAATATTAAAAGAATATTAGAAACTAAAAATTTAGCCGAAACAACTATTACTGTTAAATTTGCTGAAGGGAAACTTACGGATGCCAACTATAGTAGCGCTTTAGATAAAATTTCAAATGATATTATAAAGCTTGAAAAAGAGAAGGAAATTTTGAGCAAACGAGAATCTAGTTATAGGGCTTCCCTAGAAAATGAAATTAAGCACTTTTCTAATGATTTAAATATTTTGAAAAAGCAAATACAAGATATACTTCTTTCGGTATTTGTGTTTAAGGATGAAATTGAAATTAACTTATCATATTCTACTATTAACTTAAAAAAACCTAAACCAGGAAAGCTTGGTTGGTTAAGTAGGAGGATGAAAAATAATAGAGAAAATAGTTACGGAGATTTGCTAGTTAATTCTTATTTGATCTCTGCTAAAGAATTAGAGGAGATAGAGATTAATATCGACTCCATGAGCGTCACAGAGCAGGACATAGAAGAATATTTTAATTCCGAAGAATACAAGAAAAAATAAAACAAACAATATTTAACTTGAATAATTAAGATACCCCATATACATTCCAAAAAAGATACTTATTATGGTAGGCTTAAAAATTATATATTTTATGTTAGGCAACATCTATGGTATAGGCTAAACATTAATATAATAGTTTATCAAGATAATACTGTTAAGCCTCTATTCGGTGTAAATAAATACTAAATATTTAACTAGCCTAAAACTTAAGTAATTTTAAAGATCAATAATTTATTAAATAAGGTAAACAATTATTCATAACTTTTCTAAAATCACCTCCAGCCCTTTAAAATCAATCTTTTTTATATTCTATTTCTTTACTCCACATATAAGAAGAAACAACCCCGGCAAAGAAAAAAAAAGAAAAAAAAACAATAGTTAGGAAAAGGGTTATTATGCTAAAATGTATACATAAAGTTTAAAAAAGAAAAAAGTGGCTTTTTTTGATCCTTTTCATCTAGTGAACAATACATAAACTTACTCTTTATCAATTAATCTTCAAATATTTAAAAATATAATTTATTATGAGATCTAAATAAATCAGAGGGGTCATTTTTAAATAAAATTGATGACATTACTGAAATCCGTAGTAAGGTCTAAAAAGTTTAATGTTGGTCGTAAAATTAAAATATTATATCTTTTTATTTAACACAAAAAAAAATAGTAATTGAAGTAGACGCTTAAAAAATGCTTGTTGCACAAAATCAATTAGCAAACACAACAACAGTATGGTTACTTTATTTATTTCATGGCTGGAGTTATGGCTCTTTAGGAAAAATAGGATCATAGATATAACTTTAGGAGGAGTAGGAATATGGGCTTTTATTAGATTATTCACATTAAATCGAGCTATTAAACCACATAATAAAGATATTTGTATTAAATCTGGACTTTCTGCTAATGAGATGATGAGGTTAGGTGTTTTGTAATTTTATTTGCTAACTCAACAATTAATAAGTAAATCTTTTTAGTAGTATTTACTTTTTCAGTTTTGTATGCCTTTCATTGTTAAGTTTTGACTGTTCTAGATCTTTTTGAACTAAAAACTGCATGAAAACTGAGGTATAAAGATGTAATTTATACTGTAAAACAATATGAAATTTAAAGTTTAAAACACTTTTCTTTTTTATTTAGATCTGTTTCACAGATAGGTATGGTCTTTATGTCTCTTTTTAGAAAGATCTTAACCTACATTTAGTGAAATCATGAAAATAAGACTTGAAATTCAACAATAAAATACAACAGAAATAAACTTTTGGAGTGATAAAAGCATTTATTATTTAGAGTTGCTCACGATTTTCACTAATTAAATAGACAGTTAATTAGTGAAAAAGGTCGTTATCTTAAAATATTATATCAGTTTTATGGGCTATTTAGAAAGAATTAAAATATTTACTAAAAAAAATGTTATCTGTAAATACTTTTAAGCCTTTATTATTAAAACTTTTGACATGCTAAAAATTTTAATTAAAAATTAATGAAAAAGGTTATTGTATTATTAATAATTCTGGTTATTTCTGCCTGTGGTCAAGAAGAAAACCAAACTTCTACAGACTTCACAGGTATTTATAGAGGCACCGTACTTAGAATGAATGGAAATCCTCCTTATGGTTTTGAAGCAACAGTTGTAAATAACACTATATTAACCTTCAGATGCTCTAGGTCATCAGGATCTGTCTGTTTTTCTTCGGCGAATAACATTAAAATAAATAATGATGGTACATTTATAATGGAAACAAGTAGTACTGTTTGGACAGGAGAAATAACTAGTGATTTTCGAATATTAGGAACATATGTTTACATCCTCAATTCAGAAATTACCAATAAGTTTTCCGGGGATAGGAACTAATGTTTTAGTAACCATATGCTTAAACTATTAAAAAAAATAGATTTGATTATCACATTAGTAGGTCATTGATTTAGAATACTCAAAAAAGAGGTAGAGAAGTGAATATTTGTGGTTGCCTAAACTTTATTTTTATTGCTCAACACGTTGGTAATTTCAACTAGTATTGGAAAAAATAATATCTAAAAAGTAGTGAAGAAAGTTTTATGATTATTATCAAACATTATATCTAGGCCTTTTAATAATACCTCATCTTTACTTTACGCATAGTTACAAACGATTTACCCGTAAGCTTTGATATTTTTGATACCTACAAACCGTCTTTCAAAAGACTAATAACGTCTCTGTGACGCTTTAAATAAGCTTCAGTAGTTATTAATGCTCCGACTTTCCTGCCCAGGTATGCTCCTTTAGCTTTTGCTGTTTTTACACCTTGGTTTTGTCTTTCTTTTATTGACTTCTTTCATTTAGTAAAACATATTTAAGTAACAGGAAATGGGTGTAAATAGCATCAGAAAGTAAACCTCAGCCATTAAGTATTCTGGCTCAGGCTGCTTGAGTATTTACTCAAATACATGACGACCATATGGAAGACACAAGAGGATTCAATAGAGGCGTCTAAAACATCATCTGTGACAGTGTTTGAAGAGGTGTTTTAGCTCAATAAATAAAGTTAATAAACTAAACCAACGGCATATCCTACCTCTTCAATTCAGCTACTGATTAGTCTTATAAATTACTCCACCTCTCTATAGAAGTAGGCTATTGTTTTCTACTATTTTTCAGTGTAAATTTTGCAGGAAACCGTATCAATTATCGCCTTTTCCCCTAAGAAACAGAAATAATAATAATTAAGGATGATGTATTAGAACAAACGCCACTATCCCTGAATTCAGGGGTTGTAAACTTAAAGGGAAAGCACTATCTTTAAAAAATACAAAAAGAACTTAAAATCAAATGCGCCCTGCTAGCATAATCACAGATTATTTAAATCCTTATGCTATCAAAAATGCTCTATAGAAATGTAGAGCATTTTTCAAAAAAAAAGAGACCTTTTGAATCTGTCTTTAAAAAAATACTTTTATGAAAAAAATTACATTGTTTTTTGCCCTTATTTTTAGTGTAGGAATTTTATCACAGAATGAATTTAATGTAAAAGTAGACAACATTAAGGAAGGAGATTCCATTCGCGTCATAGTTAAAAAGTCGGCAGAAATATTACTAAAAGATTGGGCACATTACAATGGAGGTGATGCTTCAATAGCTAGTTTTAACCTTGCTGAAGGTGAATGGGCTGTCTCATTAGACGCTACGGGCTACAGCTATCCTTCGCAACAAGTTGTAAATATACCAAATGACATTAGCATAACCTTCACTTTAACAGGGCTTACAGATGATGACTATGATTATACTTGGGAAGACGACGGAAGTGCTGCAGGCCACGCTACACAAAGATATGCAAATGGACCTGCAAAAATAGTTGTATTAAACGATTCTATTGCGGTACCTGATGATTTTTCAGCCGTAAAATTAAGAACAGAATATGGTGTTATATTATCAGATTCCATTCAACCCTGGTCTTCAGAAGATAGTTATAGATTATATAAAATGTTTTCAAATTTACCCTATCGTAAATACGGTGAAAGCAGTGGTTTAGATTATGAAACTGGCGAAAATATTCGTGGTATATTTATGTTAACCAGTTTAGAGCAAGACAATGATTTAACTATAAATAATGCAACTTCAGTGCCCTATGCAACCGTCAGCCAGAGGGCTTTCACATACGCAGAACCGCAAATTGTAACTATAGATGGTATTAGAGGGAAATTCTTCTCGAAAAGGCTATATCACGTAGTTGTAAATTTTATAACAGATTTTGCAAATAACGATGAAGTAGTTTCCTGGTTAGCCAGAGAGCGATTTGGCTTAGAATTTATGGTAGCTAATGAGCAAACAGAGGAGATCATGGGCGAAGATTCAAGTAATTTTCAAGAATTTTTTAACTCAGAAAAATTAGAAATTTTAGCTATGCTTGAAGAGTTGCCAGAAGGTTTTCACAAACAAAATGGGTTAAAATACTTAGTTAGAAGAATTAACGGACAAGATGACCCTGTAATGCCAAGTGCAGCGGCCATTGCTTTTTCAGGTAGAAACGTTATCGAATTTATGTCTAAAGCTTTTAACGGTGGAAGTATTAACAACAGTAGAAGAATTATTTTACATGAAAAAGCACATTTTTTATGGGCCTATACTTTTGATCAAAACTTGAAAGACGATTGGGCAGAATTAGGTAGTTGGTTTTTAGATTCCACTTCTGCTAGTGGCTGGTCTACAACAAATACAACAGAATCTGTTTCTGCCTATGCGCATTTAAAAAGTCCGAACGAAGATATGGCAGAGTCTATTGCTTATTATTTAACAAATCCAGATGCTTTATTGTCTGTGTCTGTTCAGAAATATGAATTTATTAGAGACCGTGTAATGCACGGAACTAGGTATATTGCTCAAATAAGAGAAGATTTAACTTTTACGGTTTATAATTTATTTCCCGATTATACCTACCCGGGTAAAGTAACCAAAATAGAAGTAAATGTTGTTGGTGGTTCTGAAGAAGACAAGGTAGTAACTATAAGAGCTAGTTTGCATTCAGACTCCAAAGATCCTAATATAGACGGAGCTAGTTCTGCTTACTTAAGGTTTGCTTCTAGTATTGGAACCATCCATGATATTCGTTTATCTCCTGAAAACGGTCAGGCACAGGATTCTGTTTTAATTGGAACTACTAATTTCAGCATGCTAGAAAAAAGTGGTTATTGGACTTTAGGTTATTTTAGGGTTAAAGATCCTGTAGGAAATGCACGTTATGAGAATACCTCTACAATAGGAATGAAATTGTACATAGAAAACCCATTAGAAGATATTCTACCGCCTTCATATAATTATGATTATAAGTACGAAGTTGTAGAAGATAAGTTTATCCCCAGTGGTGTTCAAGCCATACCAGACGAAAACGGAGAAGAAATGCGGGCGTTAAAAATTAGTTTTTCTCATTATGATAAAAGTCCGTCAAGCAGAGGATATGCAAGATTAATTGTACCTAACAATAATAACGAAGAAGTTTACAATAGAGATATTCAAGGACGAGCTATCATAGACGAAGAAAGAGGTTTTAATAATGGGGTCAATTCTGATAAACATTTTGAAATACATTTATTATTATACGATTATTTGCAGTCTGGTTATTATTCTACTACCTATTCATTTGTATCAGATATAGCAGGAAATAAGGCTACAACATTACATGTAAAAGATACTGCAGATTTTATTATTTCAGAAAAATATAAACATAAAATATTTAAAGAAGTTAGAGATAGCATCTACATAGAAACACTATACCCCGATAGTTTAAAACCAGAAATAGATATCAATAATATAACAATTACAGCAGAACCCACCAATCCGTCAGCACCTAATGGAGAAACTAGGGTAGACATATCTATATTAGCCAGAGACCTATCTGATTTTGCAGGGCATGAGGCCGGAGTAGATCGTGTTAGCTTTACTTTAAGAGATCCTTTAGGAGGGGAGCATAGTTACCAGACTGGTAATAGCACCATGAATAACCCCGATTTAAATATACATGATAGTACTCCGCAAAATGATAATGAGTGGCGCGTATATAACTTTAACCTCACCTTGCCACAAGGTTCTCCCCCGGGGCAATGGGGTATGGCGTCAGCTCATATAGAAGATAAAGCCGGTAATTGGGAAGAATATTCTTTTGTAGAATATGTACGTTTTGATATTATAGAATCAGATATAGAATTAACAAAACCTTTAGAAGTGGAAATCACAGACAAAGTGGTAAACACCTATAATGTAGACAATATAAGAGCCTCAATGAGTTGTGAACCATGCGAAGGTCTTAATTATGTGTATACTATATATAGTCTTATGGGAGGGAATGTAGTTCGGGGAGAGGGAATTTTTGAAACTGATAGTATTTCTGTAAGTTCTATTAATACAACTGGTGTTTTAGATGGTATTATTAAGTTAACCATACAAGTTACAGATACAGAGGATAATTTGGTAGCAACAAAAACAGCAGAATATACAAAAGACACCGTATTACCCAATGCCTATTACAGCCAGTCTAATTTGGAAAATGACGGCACCAGTTCTTTAGATGATTTCATAATAGATGTAGTAATTGAATCTGTAGATGTTGGTGGAACTTATGACTTAAATATAGAAAGCACAGCATCAGGAAAATCGACAAACATACTGTCTTTAGACTTTCAAGGAACTCTAAACACTGAAACGACTAGTTTGGGTAATTTAGATTTATCTACATTGGCAAATGGTGACTATAAATTTGGGCTTATAGTAACTGATCCTAACGGAAATAGAGGGGAGCCAGAGATCTTGTATTATAAAAAAGAAGGCAATTTAATTATTTTGATTGGGAGCACTTATACAATAAATAACGCACCAATTGCTGTGGCTGACGCAACAACCGTTAATGAAGACGCAGATTTAACCAGTGTTGATGTTCTTCTAAATGATACGGATGTGGATGCAGATGCTTTAACAGTAACAGAAGTAACCTATACTGGAACAGGAACTGTAGTGATTACAGATAACAAAATTGACTACACACCTGCTGCTAACTTTAACGCAATAGATACAGTTAGTTATACCGTATCTGATGGAGAATTAACGGATGTAGGTACTTTAACAATTACGGTTACCGCTGTCAATGATTCACCAGTAGCTGTGAATGACACATTCACTGTTTTAGAAGATGCTGATGTAACAAGTATTGATGTAATAGCTAATGATACCGATATCGATACAGCAGCTCTAATATTAACAGAAGTAACCTATAGTGGACCAGCAGCTGTAGTGATTACAGATAACAAAATTGACTACACACCTGCTGCCAACTTTAACGACCCAGAAACCATTACTTATACTGTTTCAGATGGTACACTTACAGCAACCGGAACATTAACAATTACGGTTACCGCTGTCAATGATGCACCAGTAGCTGTGAATGACACATTCACACTACAACAAGGCATTACAGAAATCGTAACCTTAATAGCAACGGATATTGATAGTGATGATTTGACATACTCTATTGTAGATCAACCAACTAATGGTTCAGTTACTGTAGATGGTAATCAAGCTACTTATACTGCAGATGCTAGCTTCTATGGTTCTGATAGTTTCACCTTTACAGCAAATGATGGAGATTTAAATAGTAATATGGGTACAATGTCTGCAGATGTGACATTAGATGTTTTAAATTATAGTTTGGATAATATCCAATCATATCCGAATCCTTTTAATGAGTTCTATGTTATTGAAACTATTATTCCGCTTAAATTAGAAGTGTACGATATTAATGGTAAAATTATTTTAAAGAAACAATTAATATCTGGTAAGAATAAAATAAACGGAACCAATTTGTCTCGTGGATATTATCTTTTTAAATTTAAAAATAAAAATAGACACGGTTCAAAAATATTAATAAAAGAATAATAAAAGCCAAATCTTCCTCTCTGAATTCAGCTATTTATAAACCACGTAAGTAGGTTAAACTTAAATTGTAGAGGTTTTTTGGTTATTTAAGTAGAAACTAATGACTAAATTAAACTATTAAGATTATTACCCAATTTATGATAATAACTAGTCTTCAAAATACCTCAACTTTACTTTTCTGACAGTAACGAAAGCCTTACCCGTAAGCTTAGATGTTTTTGATACTGACAAACCATCGTTTAAAAGACTAATAACGTCTTTGTGACGCTTTAAATAAGCTTCAGTCGTCATTACTGCTCCAGCTTTCCGTCCCATGTATCTTCCTTTAGCTTTTGCTATTTTTATACCATGGTTTTGTCTCTCTTTTATTGATTCAATCTCTAAATTTGCGACTGAACTTAGTAGGTCAATGATCATTTTTGATATTAAATTTATATTCCCATCAGGATTGATTAAATTCATCTGAATATTCTCAAAAAATAGTTGAACTCTATTTTCAATAAACCAGCTCAATTGATTTTGCATGTCTATTACATTTCTACCCAGGCGATCTACTGAATGAATAGTTACATGGTTGACTTTACCTGCTCTAATATCCTTAATTAGACGCTTTGCGGAAGGTCTCTTATTAAAGGGTAATAAACCTGACACCTCATCTATGTATAGCTTAGAGTCACTCTCTGTTTGTCTGTCTGTATTTTGTTCTTTTGTTGAAACTCTTACGTATTTTGCTTTTAACATGCTGTTTTGTAATTATTTATATGCAATATATATAAATATTTATTTTTTAAAATTCGATCGTAGGCTCTTGCAGAAAGATTCAGTTTTTCCATGGCTGTTTTTAAGAGTATTTTACTTTCATTAGAGAGTTTGCAGAATTCTCGAAGTTGTTTTACATTCATTTGCGCATT
>Ga0209384_1001972_pt1 | contig 10062 bp, 12 predicted proteins | sample CoawatmetaG05DNA_FD_187511 | JGI IMG/M metagenome (GOLD analysis project Ga0209384, IMG submission 187511) | Marine microbial communities from the West Antarctic Peninsula - Coastal water metaG058-DNA (SPAdes) (version 2) | ecosystem: Environmental > Aquatic > Marine > Coastal ... | reverse complement strand
AAGGCATGACCTAAACCAAGACCTAAAGCACTTTTGCCTAAACCATCCAAGCCTTGATTTGTACTTAAACCCATTACAGCATCATTTATAGAGCTACGCTCATTTTGCCCTATACTACTTAATCCACCAAATTCACTAGTTCTCGCCATAACTACCTAACCATGCCTTCAGCAAAAGGGTCTCTACCCATTCTAAGCATATCCATTTGTTCAGATGAAAGACCTCTTGTATCAACTTGATTCATTCTTTGTGCCATAATTGCATCTTCTGGCATACCCATGTTTGTTGATCCTCTTGGTGTTGGCATTGGAGCAGGCATCATTGCACCAGTAGGAACTCCACCTAATGCACCCATACCTTCTGATGGGATAGTAGCACCAAACTCTTCTGGTCTTACAACTGAGGATGAGTCCATTGCCTTTTCTCTGCCTATGGCTTCCATTGCTTCTTTTGGACTTAAACCCATGTCAATTAACATACGCACTTTGTCTACGTCACTAATATCTTCTGCACGCATTTCACTATCCATGCCCATATCTAAATCAGAAGGAATATTTTCTCTAGCCATTTCACCTTCACGAACTACTGATCCAGGATCAAGAGCTCGTGGAGTCATTCTCTCGCCTTCACGAACTGCTGATCTAGGATCAAGACCACTTCCAGGAAACATTCTTTCCATTACAACATCTTCACCTTCTCTTGCAACTGATCTAGGATCAAGGTTTGCTTCGCCTTCACGAACAACCGATCTAGGATCAAGGTTTGCTCCACCCATGACTTCACCTTGTCGTGCAGATGATCTTGGATCAAGAAGTTCATTTAGTAATCTAGGATCAACAGGCATACCTGTTTGATCATCTACATATTGTCCATTAGGTGTTATTACGATTGCCATTTTTCATGATCTCCTGTTGTATTTTAATTTGATTTTTTTCTCGTTCCATTTGTAGTTCTAATTCCAACTTCGCCATCTTAGCTTGCAACTCTGCATTTAGCTTGGCTTGGTCTATCTGCAAATCTTGTTGTGCTTCTGCTTGTTTGATTTGCATATTCTGTTGTGCTTTAGCTTTATCAGCTTCTATCTGCACTTGTGTTCTAGCTTTTAACGCTTCTGCTTCTAATTGTGCTAGTTGTTGTGCGTATTGTAGTTGAGGATTTTGTTGTTCTTGGCTCTTTTGTTGTTGTTGCATCATTTTAGCTAATGGTGCAATTGCATCCATTTGTGGTGACTTTGCTACAACTTCTGCTGCCCTTTGACTTATCATCATGTCTAATTGTGGATCAATATCCTCAAACTTAAACTTAGGATCACGCAGATTTGGTAACATAGGCAATGCTATACCAATTCCAGCTTCCATCTTTTGACGATACAACAACGCAATATGTTCTGCTATATGTGCAATTAACATAGGTTGCATCGCTGAAGCTCCAGGATTGCCAGCAAGTGATGGGTCTTGTATAAATTGTAAATGAACTGCTATATGACTTTCGTGATCTTGTTCAGGGAACGCCCTAATAGACTTACCATACATCAATGACATGTTCTCTGATACTGGATCAATTCGTGATGCTTCGTCTGGCTTCTTTAGTATCTGATCAATGTTAGTTATTCTTATTGCCTCGTACATTCTTTTGTACGCCTCATACTGATCGTGCAATTGAGGAGCAGATTGTGCCATTTGCAATACAGCTTGTGCTTGTGCAATTCGTTGTGCTGTACTAAATATGTTAGGATCACTTACAGGTATAATGTCAATTCTATCGTCAAAGTCTTTTGCATATATGACTTGGTCAATCCCAGAAATTGAGAACTTAAATGATTCTGGTAAATATTCTGCATTTAATTTTGATAATAGCTTAAACTCTTGACCTTGAGAATGATGAAGCCTCTTATGTATAGCACTAAAGGCTTTACTACCTTGCTCTATTAAAGCAACTGTACTACCAACTGGAGCATTAGGATTTACATCACCAACATTTAAATCTGCTGTACTAGCAAATCTTCTACCTGCATCTGTTATAGCAGTCATTAAGTTAAATAATGTTTGTGATGGTTCTTTAAATGGTAGTGGCATAATTGCTTTGTTTACGTCATCTACTGTAGCATCTAAGTCAGCAAACTCACCTGGACTTATTTGTAATTCGCCACCAGTCACCCTACCTTTTAACTTAAAGCCACCTTGCATATTAGCAAAGGCTGCACTATCTAATAATGCCCTTAATGATCCAGTCGCTGCTTTGCCTAACCCACCTATCATATGGTAAAGACCAAAGCCATAAAAACCAGTGCCAGGCAAGAACTTATAACTTACAAACCAATCTCGCCTTTTTCTCTTCTCATCTTCTTCTTCCCAGTTTCTTCTTATGCTTACAACTGTGTCTGAATCATAATCAATTGTAACCACATAAGGTGAAGCTACAATGTTTTCATCGTCATCATCATCAGAACCATCAATGCCATCAAATGTTTGGTAACAATGCACTTCTAATAAAGTCATAACTTCATCATTTGATTCAGAGCTATAAGGGTCAACGCCTTCTATATCACTTCCAATATCTCCACTTGGATCAATATCATCTGCCATGTATTTACTTGTTAAGTAATACCCTGCCTTAACGTATTTATTAAAATCGTTGCGAGGCATCCTAATTACATGAGTGTATCTAGTTGATGTGTATAAATCTTTACTCTCTGGAGATACTATAAAATCTTCAGCTTTCACAAACTGTGAACATTGTCTATCTAGATTTGCATCCCACCATATTTTTTTAAACGTATGACCCACTAATGGTAATTGAAATAACATTTGGTCAAGGTCTGGGAAGTATTCTGGCATTTGTTGAGTTATCTGATAATTCATATAATCTTTAACTCTTTTGGCTTGCTCTTCCATCTCTTCGCTTGGCTCACCAACTATAACAGTCTTAACTGGACCTCCAGATGGATAAAGTTCTACAATAGCTTTTGCGTTAAATTGAGTTGCTGCTTCTGCAATCATAGGATGAACTACTGTACTTAAACCTTTAGTTGCCCTTTGGTTCTCTTCCTCTGCCATTCCACCATTAGGATCAAGAGTTTCTAAGCCTTGCTTATATCTACTTTCCCATTCTGATCTAGCTTCTTTATCTGCTTCATAGTTAGAAACTAATTCAGTAGCAATTCTTGTTAATTCTTTGGCATCTATTTCTTCTGCTAGGTTTTCTTCAAACGTAGTATCTTTCTCATCTTCAACAACATCAAGATTAGGATCACCCACTAACACTTCATCATCATTTAAAACTTCAACTTGAAAGTCATCTGATGGCATTGCATCTGCGAATGGAATTACCTTTGGTTCTCTAGCCATATATTGTCATCCTTCTTTCTGGAATATCGTCATCTTCATCATAATCAGTAGAGTGTGTAATAAACCAACCTTTTCTCAATCTTAGCCACGCTTGAGTACAAGTGTCAACTATATCATCATTATCGCCAGTTGGAAAGGCAGAACATATATCAATTAAGTTTTTTGCCCATTTCTTTCCCTTTGGATAAAATATTCTACCATCTTCTAATAATGCAGAACTACTATGTGCTCTAGCTATTTTATCTCTATCTGGTGAATAAGCTAATACTGGTATCCCACCCATTCTTAAATCTTGTAGTAAAGATTGTCCACTTGCCTTCTTCTCTATAAGAACTGTATCTGGTTGCCATTCATCATAAGCCTCTTGTGCTAACTTTCTTAATTCAGGATACGTTACTCTATCGTACCACATCTCAACTACTATGGCGTTCACTTGACCATTCTGTCTAAATATCCCCCACGTTGTCCTAGCACTATAACTACTAGTTTCCTTTGTGGAAAATGCAGTATCATAACTTTGAACTAAGTATTCTATCTCTGGAAGTTCATCGCTTTCCCAGGGAACCCACCACTCAGCTTTTAATATTCCACCACCTTTGGGCATTGGTCTCTGTTGCAATTGACCTGCACTTGCGTATGAACCCAAACTCTTTTCCAAATTCGTAAGAGTTTTATCATCAATCCTCTTCTCCCACAACAACTCTCCTTCTTTCGTTCTAGGATCGCTAAAGCCAAGAGAAGTTCTCGTTGGTGTTGGATGTCCGATTTCATATCTTGCAGGTAAACATAAATGATCCCAAGCATTGTATTCATTCCCTAATATATGACCTGTTAGGTCGTTCTCATGCACTCTCTGCATAATTATTATAAATGCACCAGTCTTTGGGTCATTCAATCTAGTTTGCATTGCTTGATCCCACCACTCAAGAACACCTTCACGAACCTTAGATGATTCAGCTTCTCTTACGTTGTGTGGATCATCAATAACAATTATGTCACCACCTTCACCAGTTAATGCTCCATCTACTGACGTTGCAATCCTCTGACCTGTCTTGTCATTCTCAAATCTTTGCTTTTGATTTTGATCAGAGGTTAATGAAAATGTATCTCCAAAATATCTTTTATACCATTGACTGTCAATTAATCTTCTACACTTTACACTATCCCTTATAGATAATGATCCTGCATAACTTGCAAACAGAAACCTTTTCTCTGGTTGTATTGTCCAAGTCCAAGCTGGTAATGCTACAGCCACACTAATAGATTTCATGTGTCTTGGTGGTATGTTTATAATAAGCCTTTTTATATCGCCTTCAACTACTGCTTGTAGATGTTCAGAGATTGCATCTAAATGCCAATTGTCATAGAAGTCTCTACCAGGTTCAATCGCTTGCCAAGATTGTTTTGTGAAAACCTTCAATGACCTCTTCATCTCCTCTATTTCCACTTGGTGTAATAGCTCTGGTAAGGACTTGTTTAAGTTTAGTAAGTTCGTCATCATTTATCCTAGTTAAATCAATTATTTGTCTTTGCTCAACAATTGTTTCCTTCTCAATTTTATCTTGCCATCCAGCTCTGTTCTTGAGGTAAAAGATCATTGCAGTATTATCGCCCTCTAGAGCTTTATTGTACAAAACATTAGTGACTGCTTGGATACCTTTTCCCTTACCTCTTTTTATAGCCTCCCCAAACTCTACAAATTCATTCTGCTTATCATACAAAGTAGATTGACCTATTCCTAGAGCTAAAGCTATCTGTTCTTGCGTTAATCCTTGTGAGGCATACCTTTCAGCCTTAACACACATATCTTTTGTAACTACAAACTTAGGTCTACCAACCCCTTTACTTGGTTTCTTTTTGGTTGTCATTGCTATGCTCCTTGTAATCGTAAAGTTCAAAGTAATCCTTTAAAGTCATTTTGTTTAAAAAAAATGGAGTATCTTCTCCTACCCAAGCACCCTCTACATTAAAATCAAAGTATTCAATTGCTTCATCCATATCCATCCCATCATCTATTAATATTTGTAGACACATATTTTTATCATAGACTGCTAGAGTTGGTTGCCCACATCTTTGGCTTATTCCTATAAAGGCTTTTTCAAACCCATCTGCTAATAACATTTATAAAACCATTTCTAATTGTTTGTCATTATTTTCAACAACTGTTAAATCTTTTTGAAATCCAAATTGTTCATTTGCTCTTAGTCGTTTATATAAAGATAAATCTTTTTCTTTGACTATGTACATTAAATCTTCATACTTTTGGTCTAAGATTTTTTGTTCTTCTAATGTCATTCTTAACCCCCATAATTAGAATAATCATATTCTTCTGGCTTTTCAACCACTTCTTTATAGACCTTAGTTGCATTATCAAATGTAAAGAACGTCTGACCTATCTGTCCATATAGTCCTTGCTCTCTAATCTTTCTTGTAATGATCTTAGTTGAATTGTCTTCAAAGTCTCTATGCACAACTATAGCTGCATCACTCATGTTTGCCCAATGTGCTGATCCACTTACTTGATAAAGATCAGGTGGTGGAACTACGCCACTATCATTTCTCTGTAGCTTATGTGGGTGAGCAACCATCCACACAACTATCTCATGGTTTCTAGCAAACTGCTGACACTTAGCTATGATATCTCTAATGTGTTCATCTTCTCTTTTAGCATAATCACGATTAGGACTTATCTGATTGAATGGATCAATAACTAAACCTTTGATACCAAACCTTTGTTTAGCAACTTTAGCTTTACTCAGTATAAACTCTATGTCTGGAATTTCTTCTGTATTCTCAATAAATCTAAAGTGATTGTCTAAGAACTCTACACCACTATTTAATTCTTCTTGAGTTAGTCTAGCGTGTAATCCAATATCAAATGGCTTTCTGCATCTCTTCTCTAGCAATCTTCTAATGTGATTAGGTGTTGAGTGCTCTGGACTAAAGACTGCAAAGTTCCAATTCTCATTCTCTGCTAAATTTAAAAGTATCTGATCTAAAAAATTACTTTTCCCATGATTGGGAATACCAGTTATAAGATTGAAAGTGCTTGGCATAACCTTATAGATTTTATCTAACTCTTTGAACCCTGTGCTAAACGCTTTCTGTTCATTCCCATCGTAAATGTTCTGCACACTATCATGATATTCTTTTACACCATGTAATCCCTCTACTGGAAATTCTTCTGCATATTGTATACATTCTTGTAAAACTGTAATACCATCATGCATAAGGCACTCATTAGCATCTTTGCATTGTATGCCATCCATATTAGGGAAATTGACAACTTTACAAATGTCTTTACCAAATCTATGAATAATCTCCAACCTCAAAGCCTTGCCATTTTCATCAGCATCTGTAGCTACAATTACTTCGTCAGCTTCAAAAATCCATTTAGAATGTTCAAACGCCATAAACCTTTTATCATCAGATTTAAATTTTGCTGTTTGAGGTGCTCCATCTGGTAAACTAACTACATTTTTAAAACCAGCTTCATATAAAGCCAACACATCCATCTCACCTTCTACAAATATGACTGACTTAGTAGCAACTTTTTCCCAATTTTTTTTAAGCATATCTATATTATACAAGCACTTAGTTGCATTTTTCTCTTGCAGAAACTTCTTGTCTTTTGTTCTACTTTTTATATTTACAATGTCTCCATGTAGATAATAAGGAAAACATAACCTTTGATCTTTAGTAAACAACTTAAATGTTTCAGCAGTTGCCTTTGATATTTTTCTATTAAATAACCAAGCTAAAGAACCTTCTGATAATTCGTGATTGGCACTTGATAGTATAGGCACGATAGGAGTTGATTGAGCTATGGGAGTTGGAGTGTAGGCACGTTGGAAGCTAGAACCTTCTTTAACCCCTCCAGTCCAATCACATCACAATGGTGGCACATCCATAAGATAGAATCAGATGCTACTGTTACTGATAAACAATTCTCATGTTTCTTTCTACGACTTTGTGAACACTCAGGGCACTTAACTCTGTAGTCTCCCTGACTATAATTTGTTAAGTGGATGCCTTGCTCTCTTGCTTTTTCTATAATTGATTGTTCGTTTTTGTTAATCATTTTTTTTATCCTGCTAATAAGTTTAAGTTTGTTTTCTTTAATGTAGGCTTTCCTACATCACTATATCTTTTTTGTGATAGCCAAGTTCTAGCGTGAGGAATAAATTTTTCATCTTTCCCCATTTGAGATTTAGCAAACCACTTTGTCTTATTCATTAAATCTTCAAAAGTTATTTCTTTACTTTTCATAACTATAATAAATTTTTGTGATGCTCCATATTTATTATCATTAGGTCTATTTGGATATTCTTTCCAAAAGAACTCAAACTCCTTACTATAATCTTTTTTAATATGGTAGGTTATTGGTGTTGCAATTTGCATGGGGGATGGGGTAGCAATTTGCGAGTGGGTATCTATATTTAACTTATAGATGTTACTTGTCTGTCTGTGATTGTTATTTTGCGTAAGCTGAAATCTTTTCTCAACATTAATAAAATTCAATTCTTTCAATCGTTTAAGTGATCTTATAACTGTATCTGTACTACATTCACATAGCTCTGCTATCTTCCTATGTGATGGGTAACAAGTGTCTTCTGCATCTGTAAAGTTAGCTAAGATAATTAATATTAACTTATCTGTGCTATTACCTACCTTAACTTCTGATGCCCATTTTAAAGCTGACCATGACATATATGCTCCCCTAGCTATAAATCTCTGTTATTATTATTGGTGGATCATATGTTGCTAAGATTTTCTTTCTAAGCACATAATCCCTTGTCTTTGTAACCTTTGACTTTACATCCTCTACTACAACTTCTTCGCCTTTATTGTATCTAAAGTCTGCTGTGTATCTTCCAATCTTTACACCATTAACCATTAGATCATAACGTGGGTGCAATTCTAAATTAGATATTTCACCAAGTCTAAGCAAATGCTCTAACTCAACAAATCTCTTTAACTCTCTCTTACTATCAAAAACTTCACCTTTATAAGTTTGCTTGATGGCGTTGAATTTGTTTTTCGTAAAAGTCATGTCCTGTCACCTCATTATTTGTAAAGTCAAATATAATCTTAGCTGTATTAAATCGTGGCAAAGTCTCACCTCTACTCCATTTCTCAACATTCCTAAAAGAAACGCCAATCTCTTCAGCAAATGACCTATAGTTATAGCCATTCCTTCTTATCCAATCTTTTAACTGCATTTTGTTCTCCATTAAAAAAATCACACTAAAACAAAATAAACTTAATGTAAACTAAAAAAACTTTATTAAAGGGTTTGACAAACATTTATAATGGGAGTACAACAATGAAAGTGAGTTATGAACCACCTACGATGTACTTAAATGTTTCTCAGTATTCATAGGAAGTGAAGATGGTCAAGTATATAACTCACGCTAACAAATAACAAATAACAAATAACGAATAAGGAGATTAAGATGAAAAGTAATAATCCATTTAAAGTGCATGGGATAGAGCACTTATCACCAAGTAAAATTAATTTGTGGATAAATGATCCAGCATTATTTATAGGCACATATTTATGTGGCATGAAGGGTTCTTATGGTGTTGGTGCTTTTAGAGGTAGTGCAGTAGAACACGCCCTAGAGAAAAAACTATCTAATAAAGACTTTCCACAAAAAGCTATTGATGAGTTCTTGTATGGTTCTTTTGATAAAGAGTGTATAGAACATAACATTCCTAACGATAATGATAAGTTAATAAAAGAAAGAAAGGCTTTAGAAGCCTACTACAACGTAGCTATAGAAACGTATGCAGACTTTGGTACACCAGAGCTATATCAGCATAAAATATATTATTCTTTACATGAAGACTTACCTATACCTTTTCTTGGTTTCATAGACTTTGTGTATAAAGATTCAATAAGAGACTTAAAGACTACAGGCATTAGACCATCTAAATTTTCTAATGCTCATCAAAGACAATTAGCAGTTTACTCAAAAGCGTTCCCTGATAAAGAATTATGGTGTGACTATGTTACTAAAAAAGAAGCAGTTTCTTTTAAAGTACAAAACGTAGAACAACGCCTTAAGGAAGTTATCAATGTGGCTTTTGGATTACAGAAATTCCTAAGTATTAGTGATGATCCTTTTGAATTAGCATCCATGCATCATCCTAATTACGATAGTTGGATGTGGTCAGAAGATATGAAACAACAAGCAAGTAAAATTTGGAGTAACAAATAATGAATTATCAATCAGAACAAACTAATCTAGTGTGTCAAGCTATTGAAGATGCCAGACTAGAATTTCTTCCTTTAGAGAAGAGTGGCGTTAACAATTTCTTTAAAAACAAAAAAGGTGATCCACATCTTTATAGCACACTAGATAATATCTTTGATGCTTGTATGCCAGCGTTGCATAAATACAAGTTGTCTGTTGTGTATCAAGTCAGAATATTAGAAGCCAATAATGGTATTGAGAATATAATAACAACTACAATAACTCACTTAGCATCCAGTCAATATATATTATCTGCAACTACTTTAGGCAATCAAACTGCCAAAAGCCAAGATGTAGGAAGTGCTATTACTTATCTTAGACGTTATCAAATTCAAGCCATGTTAAACTTAGAAGCTGACTTTGAAGATGATGGAAATGCAGCATCAGGTCGTATTGGTGAAGGAGCTAAAGACATTGATCCTAAACCAAAGGCAACGCTACCTAGCAGAAAATAT
>Ga0209384_1001971_pt1 | contig 10068 bp, 12 predicted proteins | sample CoawatmetaG05DNA_FD_187511 | JGI IMG/M metagenome (GOLD analysis project Ga0209384, IMG submission 187511) | Marine microbial communities from the West Antarctic Peninsula - Coastal water metaG058-DNA (SPAdes) (version 2) | ecosystem: Environmental > Aquatic > Marine > Coastal ... | reverse complement strand
GTACGCGCCAGAAGGGTCGGGGCAATTCCATAAAAAAAGCTTCAAGAGGTCCTGTGGCGCACGCGCCGGAAGTCACAAGAGCGCGTGTTCAAGCCGCGTTCGAAGCTGTTCTGGACATGAATTCATACAGCGATGCTTTGACGAGGGATACGAGGGATGCGCCCTACCTGAGTGCAGACACGTCAGCAAACGGAAATAGAGAAGATGCTAGTGTTCCAGCGGGGACTGCCGACGCAGACGCAAGAGATGTAGGTTCCCCACACTCTGCCGACGATGACGCAGGGGATGAAGGGACCCCAGCAGACACCGACACGCCCCAGCCTATTTCACATGAGCAGCAGCAGGACGGTTCAGCAGGGTCTCTGGCAACAGATCACTATGACTCCGGGCCGGCGGCCCTGGCGTACTGGATGGAGGCGGCGTGGGCTTACACTGTGACGCCGGGTGTAATCCTCCACGCCACGGTCTCTGAGGATTCCACAGACGTGCCAGTGGTCCAGGCTTGTTTCTGTGTTCCATCGGTTGTCCAAACAAAAGATGGTCGGTTCAGGTGTGCTCAGCAGCAGCCTACCTTTTTGTATTTGACGAAGCACAAATCTGTATTGCTGGCCGCATGCTCAAAGTGCAGTCGGGCGGGAGTGCGCATGCCAAAGGAGCTGCCAAAAGTGTTGGATCTGGAGGATGATGCTAACATCATGGGTTCTGTAGCAATGCCCTGCACGTGTCTGCTGGCCCTGGCAGAGCACACCAGACGGCATGCGGAATGTGTTTCTAACATGCCGAATATCAACGGGCCGCTGGATTACTTGCTGGGGAGAGCGCAGAATCTTTTGTGGGTCGTCCTGCCTAACATTTCCCCCAATGCAGCGCATCAAACATCTGGTTGTGTGAACCGTGCCCCACAGAATCTTGAAGGCACGCGTGATGTAATTATTGCCTCTCCACCCGACACATCTCAGGCCTTTACAATGGTGCAGGTACAAGCCCTCAGTGAATGCATGTGGCTTTTATTGTGGTCAAGAATAAAAGATGTGTAGCTGCTGAGTGGCTCATCTTGTGTTGAGATAGCAGCAGCGCCACCGCTGAACCTGTCCTGCTGGCGTGCTGACGCGTATGTTGCTGTGGTGGGTGCAGGTGGGTGCCGTGGGCGGGGCGGCTCCCTGTGCCTTTGTCTTCCTGACACGCCGGGGCAGTGTGCTGTGCACGACCTGCGCACGCCATAGTGCCTGCATGCACACCATGTTGATTTCCGGGCAGCCTGCAGCCAAGGTCAGACGGCTTAGGCGCATGTCGTTGCTACAGTTTCGAAGCATGATGGCCAGAACAGTGCAGTCTGACGGCAGCTCCCGACTGAGACAGTGCGTTTCGACACAGAAAATTCCGGACGTGCCCTCTGAGGCCCTGCGCAGCGAGATTGTGACGGTTCCTGAAGAGCACCGGCACTCCATTGGCCTGAAGGCGTTCACGTTACAGCAGGAACTTGCAATGCTGCTGCGCGATTGTGGAAGGTGGGGTCCTCCTGGACTTGCGCAGCCGCCACCCACCAGAGTGCCGTTTTCGCTGCCCCCCCGAGTTCTGTGCGAGAACACAGCCAGCACGCCATTGGAAGGAGCTGCGGAGCCGACAGTTGCCTCACGAGAACCAAGTGCTTCCCCTGCTCCCGTTGTCTTGCAAGAACCGTGCGAGTGCCATCGCGACTCCTCGCAGTGCAAGGGCGCTGCTTTGTTCACCCGCAGCGGCGTGCAGTATGTTTTGGTGTGCAGGCGTGGGGGAGACGGCGGGCCGGCATCGAATTACGACGGTAATGCTGACGGCATTCTGAATCAGGATGGGAAGTATCTGTTTTGCTGGAATGTGCTGCGTGACTTCTGGTCAACATTGTCGGTGAGTGCGTGGTGTCCATCCGATGCTCATTTTTTAGCACACAAACGTGCAAGCACCAGTCCTGCAAATAAATCTTGATGTGTACATGCAGGTAGAGCCGACAAATTTCAGACGACATATGACGATCAAAATGGAAGCGTGGGCTGCCAGCATCCGATGCAATTCCGACCTGCTTGAACTTTTCCCGAAATTCCAAGCTCAGTCTGACTGGATGAAGCCCTTTCTGAAAAGGTGTGGTCATTCTCACAATTTTGCCCGGTTGAGGTGCCCGCCACCACACATAGACGCATGCGTGTGTTCGCCGGGGCCAGACTCCCATTGGCTGCTGTGGCATGACTGTTGTGTGTGTCTGTGTGCTGTGTGTATAGGTTTACGAGCGCTTGCCTCGACTATGCATCTCTTTTGGATTGCAGTTGGGACGCTGTGTTCAAGTGCCATTGCAAGCCCCAGAACAAGGATATGGCACGGTAAGAACGGTGGTGTCTGTGCAGATGAAAAATATCCCACCTGGGTTGGGGCACAACCATAAACCCCCCGGACGCAATCATGTGACCACATGTACTTTACACCGTCTTGCCACAATAAGACTCTGACAATAGGCCTGAGACTCTGACCCCCGGTGTGAAAATTCACCAGGCTCATCTATGACAACGCCTGCAACTTTGTGGTGTGGGTGTGCCAAAGAGACCCTGACTTCCTGAAGTGGTTTCTAGTGTTGGTTGACGGATTCCACTACGGAGGCGCTGGCAAAAAGAATCCACACGCTCGGTGCGCGGAGTCCGCATGTGCAGCCTCATACACAGACCAGGTGGGCAAGAACCACTCTTTGGCGGAGCAGCACAATGCCGCAACCAAGAATGTGGCAGCTTTGATGCCATATCTCCTGCAGACGAACCTGAGTGCGTTGCTCCGCAAATGAATATACATATCTAAGCATACATGATAATGAATATACATACATACATATATACAAGTACATATATATATATGCATGTGCATGTGCATGTTCATGTAAATGTACATGTACTGGTACATATACGTATACATATACATGTACATGTACATGCACATGCACACATACATATGCATATATATATATATATATAGGTATATACGTACATATACACATACATACATATATATATGTGTGTGTGTGCGTGTGTGTGTGTGTGTACAGCCCCCCTAGAGCTGCTGTGAGCAAGTTTATGACTGAGACTGAAATGCTGTCTTGTGGCTGTCATGTACGGTGTGTTCGTGTGCTGATGACAGACTATGTTTTTGTTCGCAGTGGATACGCTTATGATGTTTTTCAAAATGGACAACGAGATGGTTCGAGCAAGAAACCAGACAGCTGACTTCCGCCGCGGTGCAGCCAAACCAGACCCCATGTGCGCCGTGTTCGTCACAGATGGTACAGCCGTGCACCACATGGAACGTCTATCTTTTTACCAGCGCCGGTTCCTACAAGAAGGCTCTGCGAGTGTCCGGCAAGGCAATCCAAATGACCTCAAGCTTCGACTTATGATTTCGGGTCAACCTGCACAGTCTGAGCTTGCCCGGCTCCTGGCGAATTCGTCGGCATCCTTTCAAAGTTGTGCATATTCTGATGAGACTAGGAAACTCATGCAGTATGTTACAGCATCCCGTAAGCCACTACAGTGGCTGCTTTGTCTGGAGCACGCCGGGGGCGGACGTGGCCCATTCTGCAATGGAAATCCAGTGCGCATCATTTCACGAGCATTTCCCTTGCGGAAGCTGCTACTGGAATTTACGTGTCTTAATCATGCCACGAGCCTGGTCTCGCCCCAAACGTATGAGAACCTGAAGCCGTTTGTGAGACAGGATGGTATGCATGCGCAAGATACAGGGTCAGCAGTGCACACGCCGGAGTACACAGCGGAGGACTATTCCCGGCTGCGCTGCACTGCGCCGAGTGCGCTCCTAGCGCTGGTGCAGTACTCGAAGGTGCCTGACCGCCTCAAGCTGGTGCCAGAGGGAGTGAAGCTGCTACTTCTGATGATGCAGCAGCAACAGGCGGACACGACTGTGAAATTGTACAAGACCCCTGGTTCCCGTGCGGACAGTGTGGAGCAAGATGAGGATTACAGCGCGGGGGTGGACTTGCCGAAGGTGGTGAGTAACGTGACGTCTCTTGCTGTCGATTATTTCGGCTGCCTCATCTTGCCACACACGCACACACTCACACGTATTTACTTACACACGTCTCCTGCCCATGTGTTGACGACATTCGCCTCTTTCGCATGCATGTTCCATGCATGAAGGACTACTGATTGAGTGTTTGTGCATAGAGCGGCGAGTGCTTCCCGTTCCAGCCGTTGACTGGCATTGCGCCCCTGCGGTTCATTGACGACGAGCACGCTGCGACTGGCTGTCTCAAGAGGCACATCAAGCAGATGGAAGTGTGTGCCAAAAAAATCTACAATCCCACTTCTCTAAAACCTGGGATTATGACGGTATTTTTCAGGCCGAGAGTCAGCACCCGAGCACTGTGGCACCTTCACTGCACTTTGCACTGACAACATGTGCGATTTCCTCAGGTATACTGTCAACATTGCAGCATCCTTCTTGGATTTTCGCTGCTCGACGAGCCAGAATCTCTGCGGACGCTGTATAACATTTTCAAGCACCGCAACTGGTTGCCTGAATCGCAGTTGTTTGCAAATTGGATGTCATCTAGACCCCAAATGGGGTCTATATCGGAGCAGTTGGCAGATGGTCTAGAAGAAGCGCCCCATGATGACGAGGGAATGCGCATTCCCTCAGACCCCGATAATGACAATGAGATTGATGACCCAGGACGCGGAGACGGACACCGTAGCGACTCGGACAGTAATGATGAAGTGGACGACACATATTGGTAATAGGTTGGTTGTGAATAAATTCCTCCACTGATCAAGATCCTGCTTGTGTGTTTTCGTTCCGCTTGCATGTCTGCTCTCTGAGCAGAGGGTACCTCAAAATGGGGGGTTTCCTCAACACGTGGCTGAAGGAGCTTGTTTTGTGCTGGTTTTGCCAGTCGCTGTTGAAGCGTGGGGATCTGAAGAGGTGCTGTCCACGAGAATGCGGGCTTAAGAATAATGGAAATAAGAGAGGACAGTCTGTGCTCGGTGGTCCGTAAATTTCCGCCCCGCATTCAAGTGGACAGCCCCGATTTTGTTGCCAGAGAAATTGCCCAATCCCAGCCCCGCCAGTCTGTGTTGAAGCAGCCTTTTTTGAGGGGGATATTTTTCTGACCAAAAATGTCCCGAACCCTATTCTGTATTGCACGAAGAGGGTGCTCGGAGGATCCCGGGACCGCAGGACGGGCCTAGATTTTAATAGCACGGTCCTCATATGACGGTCCTAGATTTTACTGTTCGAATCTATAGGTACCTTGGTCCATCAAAGAATGTCACCTTAGATCATTACAACACACTAGAAATCTCTTGGCTGGATGTCAACTCTTCTCGGAATCTCAGAATATCCAAAAAAAAAAAAAAAAAAAATTACTGAATCCGATGAAATTTACCAAAGAGCTATGGTTCATCCAAAAGAGACCAGGGAATCTCAAAAAGAGTTTTGGGATGAGGGTGGCGTAAATCGAGTAGGTAAACTATTTTTTGGAGGACTAAGCACTCACGATATGGCTGCACCCTTACCTTGCATTTAAGAGACGGTCACGAAAATAGGAGACTAAGGAGGAGGAGGAAAAGTAGCAGTTTTTAATGAAATTCCGACAATGGTTATCTCGTGAGGAGCAGGTTGTCCGTGACGCTGCACCGAGTCCGACACTGGAGTCCCCTGCACCTCAAGACTCTTCAGCCGGCTCCGCCTGGTCTCGCTTGCTCGCAGAGGTACAAGCGGGCACTCTCTCTTGAGACCTCTCTCTTGCTCTGGCTCTGTCTCGCCTACTATCTTTCTCGCCTACTCGCTCCGTGGCTGGCTCTGGATCTCGTTCCAAGTCTTGTTCTCGGTGTCGCTCTTGCTTTTGCCCCCCCTGACCTCGCTCTCCCATTCGAATGTTACATTTCAAATGTCTGGGTTTCCGAAATGTGCGAAACCTGTGACATGCACTGAGTTTCTGAAATGTGTGAAGCTTGAGAAAGAACTTCCTCGCTCTCGCCCTCTCCCGCTCCGTCTAGGCTGGTCTGCATACCATTCTGAACGACAGACAGTCTTTCAGTTAGTTTACATATTATCTCTGTACTCAATTTGAGTTGTTTGAGACACACATCAGGACACTGGAGAAAAGTTGTGTGTACGTGTGCATGTGTATATACTTGCGCGTGTTCGACGGACTGCAATTCCAGCACAACGGTTGAGACCTCCTGGTCGCCAACACAGGCCACTGCATGCTTGTCGGCAAGCTTCTCCTGGCACGAAGCCAACGCAGGACCCAAAGTCTCATCCTCATCCGATATCTCAGCATCCTGCATTCCGATGCCATCAGCGGGAACAAGGGTGGGGAGGCCAGTTGCTCCAGTTTCTTGGGCCAAAAATGTTGTACCTTGAATATTTCAGAGTGGTGAGAACAGAACAACACAAGGCAGTGGGGGCTTACGCGAACGGCACCAGAGTGGACAAGGGGGAGGCGGCAGGGCATGTCAAAGAGGCAGGGCATCGTGAGCTAGAGAGGGGAACCCTCGAATGCTGGGAAGTGCTCAGGTTGCAGACAGGCTCGACAATATTGTCCTGTATTGCTGGATCCCGTGTCGCATCCTGCTTCCACATACAAATTCGTAATCTCTCCTGGCACCTCTCCTGTGATCTGCAGAACAGGCATCAGTTTTTTCACGTTCAGCCACATACAACCAAAACAACCAGCACAGGCAACACAAAAAAAATGCTTACCCACGCACAAATGATGCTCCACATTGGGCAGGGGGACGCATTTACACAAATAGGGCTTTTGGTCGATCGAATGACGAGATCTGTGTTGAGCACCATCCACTGGCACTTTGCAGCTCGCCAGCTTTCTACCATGAGTGTTTGCCCACACACTCCCAACCACAACGGCGCCGAAAATTGCGCCACCAACAGCCGGAGCCGCTCATCAAGCCGCTGCCGCTTCTCACAGTCCCCCTCGCATTCAGACACGAGTGTCGTGAGAGCAAATAGACAGGTGCACATGTCTGACGTATTTCCGCAGAATGTCGACATTCGCTTCAGAGCACGAGACCATTCGGATAACAGAAAAGTCTCCCAAACAATCATTCTACTCATCACAAAAGAACTGGGAACGTCCAATGTCTGAAGTCGTTGAAGGATGACATCATGCTCAACGGCGAAACTATGTCGCGCTGCTGGCAACTGAAGCGTCGAGCCTTTTCGCAACTCTGACAACATACCGCACATTGCTTGAGGATCGTTTTGTGTAAACAAGGTCGCGGTGCCCAGGAATGCACGTGTCGAATCGCAGGACGCATGTTGAGGGCAGGGCACGCGCATTAAGGCGTTGGACGAGAGTGTACCATAAATTAACCCTTCCGCAGGACTTTCACTGTTAGGACTTTCACCGCAGTTGTTGCAGCCCGCAACGGTCACCAACCACCGCCACCAGGCCTCCACGCGTGTTTGAGTGAACTTCGTCCTGGGTGGGGCATGAATACATCAACACATATTCACGAAAGCCACCAACAAGAATGTTGGGGGTCTCCCGCGAGCCATTGTCTGTTCAATAAAACAAAGCAAGACACACACACACGCGACAACAGCGTTTCTTACCAAACCCCCAGACCGAAGTCATACTGCAGCTGTTCCACATCTCTTGCTGGCAAGTTCAACGATCGAATGCAATGGTACTTGTCACAAAAACCTGCATTTCTCAGAATACTCAATATCACATATATTGAAGTGCTCTGAAGTCTTTAAACAAGTGACAATATGATCTCCCCATTCACCTTGATCAGTATTTGGCCTTGCATCGACCTCCAAAGCATGCTCCAGGAGTGTTAGAAGCTGCTGCCTATACTCCATGAGTAGCTGGTCTACGAGGACTTCCACTTCGCCTGCACGCCACATGGACAACATGGTGGAAGGAACGGAATCGAAAAAAGAGGCAACAGGCGCTGATAATATGGCGGAGGTAGAGGCCACAGGTGCTGATAGTATAGCAGTGCTCAATAACTCGAGGAACAGCTTTGACGCGTGCGTGATATTCAGCAACCCACGATATCCGTTGACAGTCTCGGTATAGAGATCATTTGTTGGGCCGCTCCACCTGCTAATGTGTCCCGCACTTACTTGCAGAGTGTAATCCATACGCCGGTCATGTGTTGTGCGATCCCCTGATCGGAGGGGCTGAAAGGATCCGCAAACATGCCGGAGGTGCCAGTCGAGATGTCCTGCAAATTGTGCAAAGTACACATTGTGTTCTTGCAAAAATTTGGGGACCAGAAACATCACGTGTGCCTCCTGGAAAGTATGCCAATGCTCAATGGCTGGGCAATCCCAAAATCTTCCGTCTGGGGGTGCATTCTGATGCATTCTCGCATCGGGGTGGTGCATTCTCGCGGCTCGTACCGTATGCACAGCATATGTATGTTCAAGAATGATTCGCATAAGAATGTCCTTACTCACAGCAAGAACAAGACTTTCCTCCGTCTTTGTGGTAGCTTTTTCAAGGAATTTGGCCATGATGCTTTCTATTTCCTGTCTGGCAGCATCGTACTGTCCGAGATCGTCCTCAGTTTCGCGGAGATCAGCTAAGCCATCAGCTAAGCCTTCGTACTCACAGGGGCAAAAATTGCCTAGGTGTCTGTTGTGGAAAAAAGCGTCTGAACAATAAAATTCACACCAATCTGCATGCTGACAGCCCAAATCCATCCACTGACGCTGACCTTCTCTGCCCTCCTGCGTGCCGGCCATTGACCCTCACTGCCCTGCTGCGTAGAGATATAAGAAAGTCACCTCTCTCTCTAGGCACTCCTCTACCCGCGGCAACACTCATTGCTGCACTGGTGCTGGAGCATTTATGCGCCGGACTATTACGCGCGTGTGCCCACGGCCACACTGATTGCTGCACTGGTGCTGGAGGAATTATGCGACGGGATCTACGCAGGCTCACGGTGCGTGCGCTCCGCACTGCAGTGCGTGCGCACCGCACCGCACCGCACACCCTCTTGCGAGGGCGCCGCGTGCGATATGAGAGAGAGCCAGAAAACACCACGGCACACGCACCTGTCGGCCCTCGGTTGAACAGATTGCTGCACTAGTGCTGGAGGAATAATGCGACGGGTTGTGCGCAGGAAGAAGTGCGTGCGCGCCGCTCAGGATTGCCCCTGACCTGCCGCTCAGGATTGCCCCTGACCCGCCGCCCGAAAGCCCGTCCAGCCCCTCCTTCGCGCCAAAACCTTTGTTCCAAGGGAAAGAAACCTTGTTCCATAATTCCAAACATTTGGAATTATGTTACCATACGTGTTCAGTAATAGAACAAGCAAAAGAAAGTGTTCTGTATTCAGTCAAGGTAGCAACATCATTCCAAATCTCTGAGATTTGAGCACAAACTTCCCAGGAAAAGAAACCTTGTTCCAAGGAAAAGAACATTTGGAATTATGCTCAAGTAATAGAACAGCAAAAGAAAATGTTCTGTATTCAGTCTGTAAGTACATACATCATTCCAAATCTCAAACAAACAGAGAAGTGCCAACACGGTCTGCGCACAGTAGTTCACAGTCGCCAATCTGAGCAGCTCTGCGGAGTTGCGTGTATCTTTCATCAGCACTGTTTGACAAACAGAGAGGTGCCAAATCGGTCTGCAGGGCTGTGCCCTTGGCCTCTCGCAGCTGCGCTGAGTTGCGTGTATTTTCCACTGACACAATGTACACTTTCTTCAGGTATACTCTCAACATTGCAGCATCTGTATTGGATTTTCACTGCTTGAGAATCCGGAATCTCCGCGGACTCGGCAGTGGACAGAAGGTGGTGATTAACGTCTCTTGCTGTCCTTTATTTGGGCTTCATTAGCCCAAAAATTGCATCCACACACACTCACACACTCACACACCGATATAGCATGGATACGAATATATGTATATATATTAGGGAGCCTGCACAGCGTTGCCACCCCACAACCCAGAACATACAATGATTGCAACCACCACACGCACACACACACACACACACACACACACACACACACACACACACACACACACACACACACACACACACACACACACACAC
>Ga0209384_1001970_pt1 | contig 10077 bp, 13 predicted proteins | sample CoawatmetaG05DNA_FD_187511 | JGI IMG/M metagenome (GOLD analysis project Ga0209384, IMG submission 187511) | Marine microbial communities from the West Antarctic Peninsula - Coastal water metaG058-DNA (SPAdes) (version 2) | ecosystem: Environmental > Aquatic > Marine > Coastal ... | reverse complement strand
ATGAAAGATGCAGATGAAACGGCTTTTTTCTTTTTCGCAATCATAGTTTGTGCGATTTTCATTTCTACTGGGGTTATATTAATAGTAGCAGATGCTATGAAAAAAGAAATATTAATAGAACTAAAACAAGATTAAGATGGAAGACCAAGAGCTTTATGATAGGATAGATGAATGCGAAGACTTGACCGACCAAGAAAAAAGGGAAATATATTTTGAAATAAATGAATAAACTAAAACAAGACTAAGATGGACTTACGAGATATTACACTAAGAATTGAGGCTTATGTCAATAAGCAAGTAATAGAGGAATTGGAGGAGTTATACATCGAAGAAGAAGAACACAACGATTGTATAAGTAAAGAGCTAATCTACCAAAGAATCAAGGAACTAAAACAAGACTAAGATGAAAACCAAAACACTAGAAGATATACTATTTCAAGTCTATGAATTAGGTGCTCAACAAACTGATTGCGATTTAACTAAAAAAGCTAACACGATTATGATGCTATCAAACCAACGAGTAATAGAGGAGTTGGAGGAACTATTAACTAAAGAAATAGAATCTTTTGGTGTAAATGTAATTTGTAGCCAAGCTGTGATAAACAAAATCAAACAACTAAAACAAGGCTAAGTATGTATATAGAAATAGCAGGAGCAATATCAGGAATACTTACAATAGTATTCTTTATTTTCATTATTTACCAACAAAAACAAGACTAAGATGACGCAAACATGGTTCTTAATAGGATTGGTAGTACTTGTAGTACTCCTTCTTATATACGATCAATCAGTGAATAAGTTGAATAAATAAACTGTGAAGGAACTAATCATTAAAAAAAACAAGGAAGATGATGGGAATAATAAACACTCTAATATCAAAGTCAATCAAGAAAAGAAAGACCTTAAAAGTAGTGCAACGACTACTAAGAATAAAGCACAAAATAAACGTAACTTTGGGTACGTTGAAGAGAAGAAAAGAAAATTTAAGCTAAAGAATATGAAACTAACACCAATAGGTAATCGAATATACCTACAACCCTCCCCTATAAAGGAAACTACCACCTCTGGTATTATCCTCACCAACATGCCTAAGGAGCAATATAGCACAGGATTAGTTCTCGCTGTAGGTAACAAGTGCCTTGTTGTAAAGATTGATGATAGTGTTATGTACACCACAACATCAGGTACTAAAGTAGGAGACAACTTAATCCTTTCAGAGGATGAGTTATTAGCAATCATTTAAACTAAAGTAAGATGGATAGAAGAAAACTAGGAAAGATAAACACCATTACAATGGAGCTAAATGATTTACTTCAAGAGCACGAAATAAAGGATAAGGAGTCGTTTTTAAGTGGCGTATCAAGTATTATATGTCAACTAGATACCGATATTGCTATTGAAGTAATGGAATCCTTTGGAGAGGAAGGTAAGAATGAAGCACTTTCAATTAAAATTAATTACGGATACTAAACAAACCAAAAGATGGCAAAAGAAATTAAGTTCAGTACAGATGGTAGAGACTCTCTACTAAAAGGAATCAACACCTTAGCTGACGCAGTAAAGGTAACACTAGGAGCGAAAGGTCGTAATGTTATCATTGATCAGGGGAACAACAACCCTATCATAACAAAGGATGGAGTTACTGTAGCTCAGTCTATATTTTTAAGTGACCCTGTAGAGAATATGGGTGCTCAGATGATTAAGAGGGTGGCCTCTAAGGTTGTCGAAGAGGTTGGAGATGGTACAACAACGTCTGTAGTATTAGCTCAGGCTATTGCTAAGGAGGGGTTGAAGTATGTAACCTCTGGTTATAGTCCTGTAGACCTTAAGGCTGGTATAGATAAAGCTGTAGATATGGTTGTATACAACCTGAAGGAAGCATCGCTACCAATAGGAAAAGATATAGGCACAATAGAGCACGTTGCTACAATATCAGCTAACAACGATAAAGAGATTGGTTCCCTAATAGCTAACGCTATGAAGAAGGTTACTAAGGAAGGTGTCATCACAGTAGAGACATCTCAAGGTACTGATACGTATGTGGATGTAGTAGAGGGAGTTAAGGTTGACAGAGGTTACCTATCACCTTACTTCATTAACAATCAAGAGAAGATGAATGTGGAACTAAATGATCCATACATACTTATATACGACCAGACAATATCTAATATACAATCCCTAATGCCTGTACTAGAGCCTGTTGTTCAACAAGGTGGTAGCTTACTTATTATAGCTGAGGATATAGATGGAGACGCTCTATCTACCCTAGTGGTAAATAAGGTTAAGGGTGGGGTAAAAGTATCCGCTATACGTGCTCCTTCCTTCGGAGAGATGAGGACTGATGAGCTTGAAGATATAGCTACACTTACTGGTGGTACGTTAATAACTGAGGATGTAGGTTTAACCCTAGAGAAGTTCACTATTGACATGCTAGGTAGGGCTGATAAGATTACTATAGATGCAAACTCTACTATTATAATAGGTGGTAAAGGTTCTAAGAAAGGTATAAAAAGTAGAGTTAAACAACTACGAGCTAACCTAGAGATAGATAAAGAATCCATCTACCTTAAACAACGTCTAGCTAGAATGGCTGGAGGGGTTGCAGTACTTTATGTAGGTGCTGCCTCAGAGATAGAGATGAAGGAGAAGAAGGATCGTATAGATGATGCCCTTGAAGCTACACGTGCTGCCATAGAAGAAGGAATTGTTACTGGAGGTGGTATTGCTATTTATAACGCAGGAATCAACGTAACAGAGAGTACTATTACTAGTAACGAAGGGGAGGCTTTAGGCGTTAAACTCCTAGTTAAATCTTTAGAGGCTCCACTTAGACAGATAGCTAGTAACGCTGGAGTTGAAGGTGCTGAAGTTATGCTTGCAGTATCCCACGAGAATCACTGGTCTGGTGTTGATGACACTAGCAACTATGGGTACAACGCTAAGACAGATGAGTACGAAGACCTAATGAAGGCTGGAGTTATAGACCCTACAAAGGTAACTCGTGTAGCCCTAGAGAGTGCAGCCTCTGTAGCAGGTATGTTATTAACCACTGAGTGTGTAGTATTTAACGCTCCTAAATCTAAGTAAAGATGCAAGAAAAAATTAAAGTAAAGTGTGACGAGATTAGAGACCTTCTACTTGAGAAGAATAACTCTTACGGTAACTCAGTATTCAATAAGGGGGTACTGTTCGATGTAGATCCTATGTACGCTATACAAGCAAGGATCAACGACAAACTCAATAGGATGAAGAATAAAAACTCCTTCCTAAGTGATAACGACCTTATGGATGTTACTGGGTATTTTATCTTACTTCAAGTACTTAAGGATAAGATGGATGATAATATAGGTAACACCATGGAGTGGGATATTCCACCACACAATGAGGGAGCCTAAGTTCGAGAAAGAATCTGATAGAGTGAGGGAAGAGGAAACTCTTCGCATTCTATTGGAGGGGAAAGATCTAACCTTTAATCAGCTAGGTAAGTTTGCCCCAGTAGACGCTGAGATTATAAACAATAAAACCCTAGAGGTGGTGTCCTTGTGTGAGGTTAAAACTATGTCACTTAATATGGCTAGTATAAAAAGAGCTAGGACATCCGTAAGAAAGATACAACACTGCCAGAAGGAAGCTCTAGAGAAAGGTTTGCCTTTATGTATCGCTTGGAGATTCTTAGATGGTATAGGTTATATCTGGATGAGGGATATTACCAACGCTACAGTAGAGTGGGGAGGAATGAAGAACCCACGACCAGGTAGTATATGGGATAGGGAACTCCTGTTTTACATAGACATTGATTTATTAACCATTATTAAGTTTTAGATTTGTATATTGCAGGTATAAATAAATTATAATATGGCTAGGAATAAATTAGCAGGAACCACAGTAGGTAAAAGCGATAGTGCTAAGTACTACCAGAATAATCCTGATGCTAAAAAGGTTAAGGACTCGTACAATAAGAAGTATGGAGCCTCTAAGTTTAGGAAAATATACAGGTCCTTACTTACTAAACTAAATAAAAAGAAAGGTAAGAAAGGAGATGGTAAGGATGTATCCCACACAAAAGATGGAGGTACAGTACTAGAACCTCAGGGAGCTAATCGTGCTAGAAATAGGGGTAAAAAATAACACCCTATGAAATTTAAAAGGAAAAAAGGTAGGCAGATAACAAGGGCTAAGAAACATGTGGTGGATGGGATTACATTCGCTTCAGGTTTAGAGGTTTACTGTTATAGAGCCTTAATTAAAGCAAAAATTCCCAACGTCTACGAAGGTAAAACGTTTGAACTAATGGAGAAATTCAAGTTTGAAGGCTTCCTAATGGACAAGGGAACCACACAAGGGAAGAAGGTATTTAAGCAGATGACTGGTAACATAAGGAATATGTCCTACACACCAGACTTCGTAAACTTAGATGCTGGATTCATAATAGAAACCAAAGGTTTAAGAACCCCAGAGTTTAGAATGAGATTCAAGTTGTTTTTAAGATTACTACATGATAGTGGTCAAGATTTAGACGTATACATCCCATCGAATCAAAAGGAAGTTGACGCAACTATAGATCTCATTTTAAGCAGGGGAAACCTTTTAAAAACAAAATAATGATTGATGACAAAGAAGTAAGCAAGTCAGCTAAAGACATAGCAGAGAATATGTTTGGAGATTGGCTTAACGAGTTGGAAGAGAAAGAACAACCAGAAACATGTACCATAGACGATCCTGATTGCGAGGCGTGTGGTAGCTGATGTAAACCAAACCTAATATGAAAGAGAAAAAAGATATTACAAGTCCGTACTACATAGACTTAGAGGTTAAGGAAAAGATAGATGCCTTACTTAAGGAAAATGCAGTTATATGGAGTAACCTAGGTACTAGATCTATATTTGATTGCGTAACTAGGGAAGAAGGAGAAAAAGCTTGGCACGTCCTAGCCTATAAGATTAAAGATCTGGATGAAGTATTCTACAATACAGTCTGCCCTTACGGAGTAGACTCCTAACCCCAAATAACATATATACATATAGGCCCGACAAATAGTTGGGCCTCGCTGTATGGTATATCTTCGTCTGCCTCAAAGGTTCTGAGTCCGAATAAAACACCCTGTATTAATTGTATACCTATTTCCATAATGAAATTATATTAAAAGAAAAGGAGGGAACCACCCCTCCCTTAAACAAACCAAAAAAACCTAAAAACCGCTATGACAGGTTTAGAAGTGATGTAAATCTAATGATTTTTAAATCAATACACCACCTTTAAGTCTTTTATTTTGCGTCAACATTTATTATATCCTGCTTATAGTTGTTAATCATTCGGTTGTAAGCTAAATCAATAACTATATTACTAACACCCATACCCTTAAGTATAGTCCTAGTATCCTCACCTGCAACCTTATTTAACCTAGCTGCAGACATAAGATCTGATATTATAGATAGGTCGTTATCTAAATCAGGATTGACTAACAACTCCTTCTGAAGTAATGATTTACTTCTTAGGATGTTATCATCTGTCCTCTCTCTCATGTCGTTATAAGCAGTTCTAGAATTTATAGCTAGACTCTTATTAGCGTTACCTCTATTGATTCTTAACCCAAATAGAGCCATAGTCTCGTATAAAGGAACTCTATCTGAGTCCTCATCCATAGAGTTATACACTCTAACTCCAGAACTTACAACCCCTGGTTTGATCTGGTCACCAACAAACATAAGCATTTTGCTTAGTTTGGTAAGACTATCATCTGTACGGTTATAAACCTTACCACCTTCATTGTTGTAAGCCGCCAACATAGCCCCAAGGGTCATCTCTTCACTTATAAATGGAGCAAATACTTTTTCCATAATTCTAAACGAACTTTCTTTACCAGCCTGAGTTTCTATATCTTCAAAGGCTAATCTCATTATGTCTTTGATGTAACCAACACCAGATATACTAGAGAAGTTTATGTAGTCGAAGTACTTATCGTTCTCCATCTGATCCTCGTTAGTCTTAGTTTCTAAAGATCCACTATCAACATATCCTAAGCTACCTGACTTATCCCAATCAGCTACAAGTGTACGTATCTTTCTTTGTTCAGATTCTTCCTCGTCTCCTCCAGATAACCCAAGGGATTCAGATAAAAATTGTAAGGTATATAACTGCAACCCTTCAAGTAGAGCCATCGTTGCTATAGTACCAGCAATTCTGGTAGCCCCAATCTTTCTTATCTTAGGATTACTACTACCCATCTCTTCAAATCCTAGTACAACTGTATTCTTAGCATTACGTACCGACTCAGCCTGAAACGCAACGAAAGAACCTACAAGGGGACTTCTACCTATATATCTGATTGCTCTAGGTATCTCAGCATAGTTAGGGTATAATTTTATTATATTCCTAGCAGCCATATTATCTGCCTCTTTCTCAGTTAATCCAGCCTTAACGTACCTAGCCTTCTCAGATAAGTAACCGAATATTTTCCATACATCATCCTCAGCTTGGTAAGCTTTAGCGAACTTTTTGTCAAGATAATTATATGGTTTACCTACAGCTCTTTTAGCTTTAGCAGCTAGCTTCTGAACCTTACCGTTCTTCTCATCTAGGTACTCAGATAAGTCAAAATCAGACTGAGCTAAATCCTTAGCTATCCCTCTAATCTCCTCTAATGAAGCAGAAGAACTAACAACCCCTTTAGCTGTAAGCTTTTTGTATAACTCCTGAAGCTCTGGAGTCTTCATCCCTGTAACGGTTTTTATAGAGGTTATACCATCCTTATACATTTGAGGATTTAATGGGTTTAGGTGACCATTCATTGTGGCAAACGCAGTGTTACCTACAAGATTCTTTACGTGAGTACCTGGATTCCATACAGTCTTCATCTTCTTATTGAATAAGACCATATTCATATAGAAATCGTAAACCCATGCGAACGATCCTTCACTACCTTCTGGATTCATTTGATTCATAACAGAAAACATCTCGTTATCTACAAACTTACCGTCTAAAGAACCCCACTTAGCACCCTTCAACTCGTTTATAGTAGAGTTCCTATCGTAAGTATCAGATATAAACCTACCCTTACCTATCTCTAGTATATCTCTATACATTCTCTCTGCAGTTACAGTCTGAGCTAGTTTCTTAACAGTGTTATTGTAGTTAAATAGTGGGTTGTCAATCTCACCCCATAAGTCCTTAATCTCTTGAGGAATGACTTTCTTCTCCTCGAATATAGACGATACCCTAGTCAACCCATCTAAAGATCCACTGCTTCTCATATTATAAGCGAACTCCTTCTCTTCGGTCAGTTTTTCAAAGGACTTATCAACTATATTCAATAGTTGATCCTCAGAAGCTTCAGGATTATCTTTCTTAGCCTCGTTATATAAGAATGTTTTAGCTTTCTTTATAATAAGGTTATCGGTTTGTTCCCATCCTTTAACTTCAAAATTCTTATAAGATTTAGTTATGTAGAAACCTAAGTTAGCATCAACAGTGAACATAGTCTGACCATCTATTAACCCTTCACTTATTAAGGTATTACTAAGTCTGTCAACATGAGCTCTCATTTCTAGTAGAGCCATCTTAATATCAGAATCTTCCATAGCCTTAACATCGTTAAGGTTGTGAAGTAAGTCGTTTATCTCTTTAGGGGATAGGTTAGCTTCTTTGTTAGCTTTTTCTAACCTCCTTTTAATAAGGTTAGCCTCTAAAAGTTCTGCGTTTAAAGAACCTCTACTCCTCACCATAATCTCCTTAACCTCTTTATCAGAGTGAGTACCAATAGGTTTAAGCAATAAAGTAGTTAACCTTATATCATAACGCTGTGTCTTTTTAGAGCTAAACTTTTTCTGATCAATAAGTCCAGATAGGTATCTACCTGCAGCGTAGTCAGCATCCTGTAAAGCTTTAGATATATCCCAGCCTATAGTGAAAGCACCGTCAGTATAGTTGTTAGTCTCTCCTTCCTCTCTAGCTGCCTGAAATCTATCCTTCGTTACACCAACAGCCTTCCATGAAGATACTGTCTTACCACCTACGTGGTCGTATATAAACCCTTGGAAACCAAGGTTGTCTGCTGCTATGGCAAGCTCCTCAAAGGTGTTAATTGGTATAGTTGCTGGGTTTATTCTTTCAAAGCTTGACCCATCAAAAGTCTCCTTTATTAGAGAGGTTATATTATCTGAACCTTCTGGGTACGTTACGCTAAGGCGAACATTCTCTACCCCATCTTTTACGTACTTCCCATCCTTATTCTTTGCGTAACTATTATTCTCCTCAACAGACTCAAAGTTAACTACGTCAGCTAAACCTAAACCTCTAAGTTTTGCCTTAAAGTGAGAGATAGAAATATTAGCACTAGCTAATACTTTAGTGTCAATAGTTATGGTAGACATAGTTTTATTACCACCAGACCTCTTCTCTTTGATGTTAGCTAAGGCTATATCAGATAGCCCTAAAGGATCTTCTGTTAGTGGGTACACCTTGTCTATAGGTAGACTAGTTTCATTCTTAACCTGACTTGTCACAATACCTTCCTTTAGATTAGGGTCTGTATAGAAGAATACTCTACCTCTACCCCACGTCTTGAACTCCTCTCTTGAGTAAGAACTCATTACGGCAGCATCTGGATCTACACTCTCTAGATTATCATTAGAGTAGTGGTACAAGTTTATTCTATCACCATCTATATTGATATTAGGATACTTCTCCTTTATATCTGAGTATGTAGACTTAATTGTTTGTAGTTGATCGTCTGTAATTTCCTCGTTAACTTGAAACCTTAAAGGCCCAACCTTATCAGTGGCAGCCTTAAGCTCTGGGGTTAGGTTTATTACTGCTTGATCAACTTTCTTCCCACGCACATCAGTAATACCTTCGATATTTCCAACACCATACCTCATCCCTTTAACCAACCTCTTAAGTTCGTTATTTATATTCTTAGGGACAATGTTATTGTAGAACTCGTGAGTTTTACCTTGCATTTCTCCAGTATGCTGTTGTACTATATCAGACTGCTTTCCATTAACAAATGCTATCTGGTCGTACCCCTCTTTAGAGGCTTGATTGATAACCTTCCTAATAGCTAGTCCAAGCCATAGGTCTGTTTGATTCCAAGGGAGGTATGGTTTGAGGTAGTTCAATTGATTTGATAATCTTTCAATCTCTTCTTTAAATTTGTTTAGTAAAGGAGCTCCTTGACCATCAGGATACATTATACTTAGCTCTTTCCTAATATATTCAATAGATTCAGGTTTAACGTTCTCAAGAATAGAGTCTCTGTTTTTCAATCTAAGAGACTTTAACTTAGATTCTAATTCCTTAACCTCATTCTTAGTTTTAAAATTATCTTTATTAGTTCCTTGTACCCAATCACTCTGAATCTCTTGAACAAACAATACTTTCTCCCCATTAGGTCCAACTCTATCGTCAGCTCTAACAGAGGCTATAAGATTCTCTCCAAAGTCATCGTAGTGAGGTGCTGTAAATATATCCTCAGAAGATTTATCCCTAATCAGGAACTCTCTATAGTTGTCCCCTCCAGGAAGGGTTACCTCAGAGTATTTAGATACTGGTAGTAAACCATCTAATCCCTCCTCTATAATATCCTTCCTCTCGTTATCACTTAGTTCTTCCACCTCTGTAGTTACTTCTACGCCAGAGTTTAATATAAGACCCTCAGGAGTTGTAATACCATAAGTGTCACCATCGTACCCTACGTAATAATCATCGTAGTTAATTACAGGATTCTTAGATAAAATCTTAGTCTCAATCTCAGCCATGTTAGTAGCAATCAACTGAGCTACAACCTCCTTAGGGATACTCTTAACCTTCGCTTCTTTTTGGTAAGCCTTAAGTATATCCTCTAGACCCATAGTAGCAATATCTTTTGATGTACCTTTAACACCTTTAGATAGTTTACTTATCCACTCTGTAGTGTTAGCCATCTCAAGATCTATCATACTCAAAGACACCAAAGCGTTAGGCGTATACTCCATATCGTATGAAGGAGCTTGCATTCTAATCTTTTCAGATATTTTTAATGGAGTAGTTGAAACACCAGCGGTAGAGGGCATTATCTGACTTGCTATAGAGCTCATCTTA
>Ga0209384_1001967_pt1 | contig 10091 bp, 10 predicted proteins | sample CoawatmetaG05DNA_FD_187511 | JGI IMG/M metagenome (GOLD analysis project Ga0209384, IMG submission 187511) | Marine microbial communities from the West Antarctic Peninsula - Coastal water metaG058-DNA (SPAdes) (version 2) | ecosystem: Environmental > Aquatic > Marine > Coastal ... | reverse complement strand
AAGCATCATTGGGAGTCATTACTCTAGACTGATCATTTGTATCATCTCCAGGTAATCTTATTCCCGGTGTAACAATAAATAAGTTTTTGTATTTTTTCCTAACTATTTTTGCCTCTTGTGCAGAACAAATAATTCCAGCTGCACCTGATTTTTTTATAAGACCAGCTTGTTTTAATACTAATTGCTCTACTGTTTTGGTATGACCAATTTCTTTAAGAGACTTGTTGTTAAGACTTGTTAAGATTGTAACCCCTAATACTTTTAAATTTTTGTTAATTGTTTTAGCTTTTTTTGTAATAGCCTTAAGCATTTCAAGACCACCATTTGCGTGAACTGTAATATATCTACACTTTTTTAAATCTTTTAAACTATCCACTGCAGATAAAGCAGTTTGTGGAATATCATTTATTTTTAAATCTAACCAATAATCTCCTTTAAAATTTTGAAGAAAAGTTCTCCCATTTTTTGAATAAAAAAACTGTAAGCCAAATTTTGGAATTATTTTAAGTTTATTAGTTTTGGTGTCGTTAATTATCTTTTTTATTTCTTTTAAGCTTGATGTATCGCAAGCAACAAAGATATTTTTATTCATCATTGTTTAATTTTTTAAACATTTCCTTAGACATTTTAAAGTGAATTGTTTTTTTTTCTGGTGTGTTTACTTTTTCACCAGTTTTTGGGTTTCTTGATATTCTTGCTTTTTGAATATTGGTTGAGAACATGCCAAAACCTCTTAATTCCACACGATCTCCACGTTTAAGTGCCTGCTTTATTTCAGTAAGAATAATATCAGTAAACTTTTCTAGGTCTTTTTTTAAAAAATTTGGGTAGTTATTAGCGAGTTGTTTTAGAAGCTTTGATTTTACAATAGCCAACTTTTATTCGTCTTCTTTTTTCTTTTTCTCTAAATCATCAGATAATGATGAGAAAGGTAAGTTTTTACCACTTGCTTCAGATCCATAAGTATCCAACGCAACTTTACGCTCGATTTCTTCTAGAAGCTTAATACTTAGTGTTGCTTTTCTTTTTTCTAAATCTAGCTCTTGAATAGCACAGTCAATTCTTTCGCCACCTGTAAATCTAGCAGGTCTTGCATCGGCTGCATTAATAGCTATTGCAGATTTTTTAATAATGAAATCCATTTCACAACCTTCTGGTCTTACAACAAGACCTTTATTGTCAGTTGAAACAATCTTAACTGTAATAGCTTGTTTAATTTTTTTATCATTAAACCAATCAAAAGGGTCCGGTTGAGTTTGACGTAAGCCAACTCTAATTTTTTGCTCAGTAGCTTTGACTTCTAAAACTTTAACTTTTAATTTATCACCAACTTTATATTTAGTTAATTCCTCCTCTGCATTTGTAAGATAAGTAAGATCATTACAGTGTAGGAATGCATCGATGTCAAATCCATCTATTTTTAAGAAAATAGAATATTCATTTTTACTAGCAACTTCACCTTGAACTATAGAATCAATAGGATGTGTACTTGCAAATTTTTCAAAAGGGTTTTCAGTAGTTAAGCGATGTGAGATTGCAACTCTTCTTTTTTCTTTATCAATTTCAGTAATAATACAATCAATTTCATCACCAATTTTAAACATTTTTTTAGCAGAAATATTTTTCTTAGTCCAACTTAGCTCACTTGTATGTAGAAGAGTGGTAAGACCTGGTTCTAACTCACAGAATGCACCAAAGTCCATTAATTTTACAACTTTAGCTTTATAAATTTTATTTAATTCGTAGTTTGCTATATGCTCAAAGGGATCGGGAGAAAGCTGTTTAATTGAACAGCCAACTTGTAATTTTTCTTTATCTACAGTTATAATTTTAAGATCATGTTTTTCACCAATATTAAATACTTCATCAGGATGACCAACTCTTGAATAAGAAATTTCCTGAAGATGCACCAATACATCAAGTTCACCGTTAACATTAAAGAAACAACCAAATGAACTGTAACCTTTAACTTCAGCATCTTTAATAACATCGCCAACTTTATATTTCTCAATAATTTTAATTTTATCCTCTTTTTTAAAAGAGGAAATAATTTCTCTTCTTGAAACACAAGCATTTCCTCTAACTTTGTCTAATTTTATTAATGCAAATTTTTGAGGTTCATTCATTAAGTGACTAATGTCCTTAAGAGGTTTGTCGCTGATTTGTGAGCCAGGCAAAAACATTAAAGAACCAGTGTCAATATGTTCAACTATACAGCCACCCTTACATGTAGAGACAATTTTTCCCATGATTGGTTCACTCTTATCAAAAGCTTCAACAAGTTTATTCCAACCTTCAATTTTTTGAGCTTTGTTTGCAGAGACTAAAATTTCACCATTTTTATCTTCAATTTTTTCTAGCAATACAGATATTGTCTCACCAATTTTAATTTTGTCAGCAAGGCCCATGCTCTTTAATTCATTAACGTCTAATACGGGTTCACTTTTTAAGCCTTCTATAAACAGAAATACAAATTTTTCAGTAATTTTATTAATTTTACCTTCAATTACTTTACCCTCTTCTATTTTGACTTTTGCAAGTTGGCTGTTGAGTAATTTTTCAAAGGCTTGAGAAGCGGGATTCGAAAGATCTTTATATATTTCCATTAATTATTAATTTTCCTGTCTATAATTTTTTTTATTTTTAAAAAGCACGCTCTTTTAGATAAATTTGTGGTGTTAATCAATACCGAATCTTTAGTTTTCTTAAGAGGTGAAATTTTCCTATTAAAGTCACTTTTATCACGTTTTTTGATACTTTTTAGAACCTCAGCATATAATATTTTTTTATTTATACTCTTTAATTCTTTATATCTTCTTTCAGCTCTTATTTTAATATTAGCAGTGATAAAAAATTTAAAGTCTGCATCTGGAACTATGTTGTAGGTTATATCTCTCCCGTCAAGACACGACCCATTATATCTTTTTGGTGGATTGTAAGCAAAATTATGCTGAAATGAATATACTAGTTTTCTAATATCTTTATTTTTTGATATAATTGAGGCTTCAGTTCCAATTTCATCAGAAAGTAAATATTTATTTTGCAGATTTTTTATTTTTAGATCTTTAATTTTTTTTTTTAAGAAATTAAGACTAAATTTATTTGGAAATTTTTTTTTTATATAAGCAATGTGTCTATAAATTTTACCAGTATCTAAGTAGCATAGGTTATAATTTTTAGAAATCATTTTTGCTAAAGTTCCTGCACCAGCTGCTGCTGGTGAATCTATTGCAATTTTTATAATTTTTTTTTTAAGTTTCATTTTTTTAAACTATCTACAATATTTAAAAATAAAGGAAAAGAAGTCTTAATGGAGTCTTTGTCATGTATATACCATTCGCCACCAAAAGATAAGGCTGCAATTATGCTTGTCATAAATACCCTGTGATCTTTCAAATAATCTTTTATTATAATTTTTTTTTTAATTTCTAGATTTGGATTTCCAAATATCCTAATTGAATTATTGGTTAATATAGTTTTTATTCCCATTTCATTGAGAATTTTTGCACCCCATTGCAACCTAGGACTTTCTTTTTGATTTAGTTCAGCTAAGTCCTTAAAGCTAGATATGCCTTTTGCTTTAGCCGCTAATAAAAAAATTACTAAAAATTCATCAATAGCCCCACTATTTAATTTTTTTGGACAATTTATAGGTTTTAAGTTTCCTGGACTTTTAATATGTATATCTGCAATTCTTTCTCCTTTATAAATTTTTGTATTTTTAAAAAGAATAATAACTCCCATTTTTTTAAGTATAGTAATAACACCAGTTCTTGATGGATTTATATTTACATTTTTTATCGTTAATTTTGATTTCTTTGATAAAGCAGTTAACACCATAAAAAAAGCGCTTGAGCTTATATCGGAAGGTATATTATAATTTAAAGGCTTTATTTTTTTTACATTGTTAACTCTTATGAAGTCATAATTATTTTTTGTTGTTACATTTATTGGTAAGTTTAAATATTTACATAATAATTCAGTATGATTTCTTGATTTTTTTGCCTTAATAAATGTAGTTCCTGCAGACTTCATTCCAGCAAATATTATGCTACTTTTACATTGTGCAGAACCCTTGTCCTCAAGATAATTTATAGCTTTAAGTTTATTTGATCCCTTTATTGTAAGTGGTAGCCCTTTATTTTTATTAAGCTTGAAAGTTACGCCAAATTTTTTTAAGGGTCTTGTGACTCTTTCAAAATCTCTTTTTGATAAACTTTTGTCACCAATAAGCTTTATTGTTGTTGGAGAACTAACTAATAATCCAAGAATAAGTCTCCCAAGAGTTCCTGAGTTTTGTGCATTAATTACCAAATCTTTTTTGTATTTGTAACCATTTATGCCGTTTCCAAAAATTTTACAAAGATTTTTTTTGATAGTTACTTTAACGCCAAGTTTTTTTATTGCATCAATTGCAGCATAAACATCATCAGACATTAATAAGTTATGAGCTTTTGAAACACCATCTGCAATGGATGAAAACAATACCCATCTTATACTTAAACTTTTATCTCCAGAAACAGTAATTTTTTTGTTAAAGTTTTTAAGTTTTTGTTTAATAACAACTAGATTTGACATCAATTTTTAATTGAATTTAAAACTATCTCCAAAGTATGCATTTTTAGCACTGATATTTGTAACTAAATTAGATGGAGTGTCTTGTGCAACTATTTTGCAATTATTTAAAATCATTGCAATATCTACACAGGCCAACAAGTCTCTTGCCTGGTGATCACAAATACATATAGTTATTTTATTTTCTTGCTGCAAATTAACAATTATTTCTTGCAACATCTTAATTGTTAATACATCTAGGGCTGCAAAACATTCATCTAAGAGTAACACTTTAGGTTCGCTTAGAAGCGATAACGCAATAACTAATTTTTTTTTTTGTCCACCTGATAAGAATTTCGCTTTTACATCTTTAATATTTTCAAGCTCAAATCTTGATATTAAAAAATTAATTCGATCTTTCATTAAACTTTTATTATCTGAAACAATTTCACTAATAGCCTTTAGATTGTCATGAAGAGTAAGATCATTAAAGTAACCCCCATGTTGAGGAACATAACCAACTCTAAATTTTTTAGTTCTTAAATAAACAGGATATTGAGTTACATCTTCACCAGTTATTTTAATTTTTCCATGATTGGGATTAATCAAACCAGTTATAAGATTAAAAATTGTAGATTTCCCAACACCATTTGGACCAAGCATGCCAAAAATTTGTCCTTCATTTATTTTAAAGCTTATATTATCTAGGATTAATCTATTTCCGTATGCAAGAGATATGTTTTCAAATTCAATTATCGAATTGATCTTTTTAAAAGATTTAATTCTAAATTTTTTTATTATAGACATATTAGTTTTTACTTTTAATGTTTACTTTATCATTAGAATTATACATATAAATTTTTGTATCCTTTGTGTTAATATCAATTTCAATATTATCAGTTTTGAGAATATTTTCCGTATTTGTATAGATTACATTTCTTGAAATTATTAATAAATTTCTACCAATTGAAAAGTCTAGATATTCTCCAGTAATTTTATTATCTATATAGTTAATTATTACATTTTTAGAAAAAATTGTGTCATAATTATTTATATTATATTTTCCAAAGTCAGAAGTAATTGTAATATTGTTTGAGTTAGTCAACTTAATAAAAGCCCTTACGTCTGTTAAATATATAATATTGCTATTTTGAAGGTCTATTTCTCCCTCTGTAGCATCTATTATATATTCGTTACCTTTTGCATCTTTTGATACATAGTTAACGTCTTTTATTATATTTGAATTGTACAAAGTTTCTTCAGTTGTGTTAATATCAGACTGAATTAAACTCTCTTTTTCTTTTAGTGTAAAATATGCCAAAAAATAAAAATTGAAAAAAAAAAAAATTAAGATAATTTTTTTAATAGATTGTTTTTTCATCTAGGAAATATTAGATTCTAAAATATTATGTATATGTAGTACCCCTATTGTTTTAAATTTGTTTTTTTTATCATAAACACAGAGTGATGTAATTTTTTTAGCATTCATTAAAGATAATGCTTTTGCTGCCAAGGCATTTTTATCAATATTAAAGGGGTTTTTTGTCATAATCTCGCTGACTATCATTCTGTTAATATTAAAATTTCTTCGGTTAAATCTTCTAATTTGACCATCAGTGATTATCCCTATGGTTACCTTCTTTTTATTTTGTACAATTAAAATTCCAAGATTTTTTTTATCCAATATTTTTAAGGCATCTTTCATATTTAAATTTTCATTTACAAATGGAATTTTTTTCCCAATTAGCATTAAGTCTTCAACAGTTTTTAATTGTGCACCCAAACTGCCTGCAGGATGAATTTTTTTAAAATCCAATTTGTTAAATTTTTTTTGCTTCATTGCTGCTATAGCCAAAGCATCACCAAGAGCAAGTTGCGCTGTTGTGCTTGATGTTGGAACAACTCCACCAGATTCAATTACTTGAGGTATCAATAATTTAATATTTGAAGCTTTATATAAAATAGAATTTTTTTTTGAAACAATTCCAATTAATAAAATTTTGTTTCTATTTGCATATTGAATAATATTTTTAAGTTCTTTTGTTTGACCAGAATAACTGATTAAGATTAAAATATCTTTTGATGAAATGCTCCCAAGATCACCATGAGAAGAGTCGCTAGCTGATAAATAAAATGAAGGTGTTCCCACAGATGATAAGGTGGCCGCAATCTTTGATGCTATAATACCACTTTTACCAACACCACATAATACCACTTTAGATTGGCATTTAACAATTTGAGTTACTGCTTTGTTAAATGATATACTTAAATTTTTTTTGAGACTTTCTAAAGCTTTAATTTCAAGGGTAATTACTTCTTTAGCGATTTTAATATAGTTTTTATTTGTCATTTAATGCGACCAAATATCATCTCTAAAAAAAGCAAGATCAAGATCTACTCTAGTTTTTAAAAATTTTAATGAATCGTAGTATAGATTAATTCTTTTTTCTCTTTCTAGAATATTTGTTAGTTTTTTATGAATTTGGTGAAGGTAGATCACATCATTTGCACAATATTTTAATTGAGCAGAGGTTAAATCACCTCCAAAATCAGAGCTTTGAAACTGTTTGCTTATGTCGATATTAATAAACTCTTTTATTAATGTTTTTAGTGAATGACTGTCAGAGTACGACCTTGCTAACTTAGAGGCAATTTTTGTATCAAGGATATTTCTTGTATCAACTTTCAAATAGTATTTAATATGAGCTAAATCTGCTCTACCATAGTGAAAAATTTTTGTAATACTTTCGTCAGTTAGTATTTTTACCAAATTTGGGGCTTTATAGCTGGATCTATCAAATTGAACTATATGAGCATCTGAGTTTCCTGATGATATTTGCAATAGACATAGTGGATCACGTCTAACATTTAAACCCATAAACTCCCCATCAATTGCTAATACGTTGCCTAACTTTAAATCATCTGGTAAATCATCTGGTAAATCATTTTTGTAAAGTTTAATATCAATGTTCATTTCTAAATACATATATATATGAAAGCAAAAAATTGTCTAATTTTTGGTGGTAGTGGTCAAATTGGTCGTAACTTAATCAGAAAGTTGACCAAAAATAATTACAGAGTTACAGTTGTTACAAGAAATCTTCATCAAAAAAGCTATGTAATTAAAACCCAGGGAAATGCAGGATATATTGATATTGTTGAGGCAAATATATTTGACGAAGAGAAAATTAGAAACTTATTTAAAAAAGCTGATATATGCATAAATTTAATAGGTATTCTTTTTGAAAAAAAAAAAGGAAATACTTTTGAAAATATACACTCAATTTTTCCATCTTTATTGGCCAAGCTTTGTAAGGAATATGGTTTAAAGCATTATATTCATTTATCAGCCCTAGGTATTAATGATGCAAGAGACTCAGATTATGCCAAAAGTAAATTAAGAGGTGAAAGTAATATCCATAAATATTTTTCATTAGCAACAATTTTAAGACCATCGATTGTTTATTCTGTAGATGATAATTTTACGACACAATTTATGACAATGTTAAATAGACTTCCGATATTTCCATTATATTATAGTGGGAAGACCAAATTTGCCCCAATACATTGTTCTGATTTAACAGATATTATTTATCATGTAATTTCAAAAAATATTTCCTCAAAAACAATAGAGTGTGTAGGACCTGAAATACTTACATTTAAAGAAATATTAGAAAAATTGCTGAAGTTAATTGATAAAAAAAAATTTTTAATACCACTACCTTTATTTTTAGCTAATTTTTCTGCAAAACTTTTTGAATTATTACCAAACCCCCTACTAACCAGGGATCAGCTGAGACTTTTAAAATACGACAATATTCCTTCTGGAAAATATAAAACGAATTCAGATATTGGTATTCCAAGTATACGTTTTTTTGATAAAGAAGTTTATAAGTATTGTTATATGTGGAGAGAGGCTGGTCAGTTTTCTACAGACAAATATAAATCTAAAAAATATTTAAATAAATAATATAGATAGAAAATTTAATTAAGCTGAGTTGATTTTTTTTTCAATAAAATCGGGAACCTCATCTTTAACGATAGTATCCTCTTTTTTACCCTTTGGTTGATAAGCATAAAGAAGGTGAAGCTTACAGTATGAAAAATCTTTTAATGATGACCTACCACAAAAATAAAATAATTTTTCATCTGGGTGTCCAATTGGCCACTTACAAGAATCTTCACTAAGGTCCTCAAGTTGTTTTGGGTTTTCAGGCTCAAAGTCTTTTTCAATAATTAAAGATTTAAAGCGACCTCTACCACCCTGAGCAGTTTTAATATTTTTTTTGTCTAAATTATTTTCATAATTTTGGTTAGATTTAGTCGTTCTTGGCCTTATTTTTGCTGATAAATTTAATCTATGGGCCTTACCAATTACAGCATTTCTGCTCATATCACCGATGATTTCAGCAATTTGACTCGCAGTTTTGCCACTGCCCCAGAGCTCTTTAAGTTTTGTTATTTTTTCAGCATCCCAACTCATATAATCAACATATTGTATTAGTTTTTATTAAAAATACAATATAGCGATACATTTATAATTTAAACAAGTTAATTTTAAAAGTTATTCACAAAAAATAATAGATAGTTCTATTTTAACTTTCAATCATAACTTGTATCAAGCAAGTTTAATTTATAAAATCATAAGCAATGTTAGAAATTAAAAGTTACTTAGCAAAAAATTATAATAGAAAAAAAATTTCATTTAAATATGGCAAGGGAAGTTTTTTATATTCAAGCGATGGAAAGAAATATTTAGACTTTGTTCAGGGAATAGCGGTTAATTCTCTAGGACATGCAAACCCATATTTAGTAAAAGCAGTTAACAAGCAATCTAAAAAACTTTGGCACGTCTCTAATGCATTTATTATTCCAGAGGGGGAAAAATTAGCTAAAAGATTGGCAAAAAAAACTTTTGCAGATTTTATTATTTTCCAAAATAGTGGAGCAGAAGCTACGGAGGCTGCAATTAAAGCTGCTAGAAGATATTTTTATTCGATAGGACAACCTTCAAAAAATAGAATTCTTTGTGTTAAAAATTCATTTCATGGAAGAACGTTAGCTACAATTTATGCTAGTGGATCAAAGAAGATGACAGAAGGTTTCGGACCAAAAGTGGATGGATTTGATCATTTTGAATTTGGAGACCATAAAGATTTTAAAAAAAAGATAACAAAAAAAACAGCTGCTATTATGGTTGAAACTGTGATGGGAGAAGGGGGAATTAAAGCTATTCCCAATTGGTGTTTAAAAGAATTAAGAAAAATTTGTGATAAAAAAAAAATTTTATTAATTTTAGATGAAGTTCAGTGTGGGATTGGAAGAAGTGGAAATTTTTTTGCATTTGAAAATTCAAAAATCAAGCCTGATATTGTGCCAATAGCAAAAGGTATTGGAGGGGGTTTTCCATTGGGTGCAGTGTTAATGAATAAAAAAGTAGCATCAGGAATGACAGCTGGAACTCATGGGTCAACATTTGGTGGTAACCCACTGGCTATGTCTGTTGGAAATGCTGTTTTAGATCAAATATTAAAAAA
>Ga0209384_1001966_pt1 | contig 10095 bp, 11 predicted proteins | sample CoawatmetaG05DNA_FD_187511 | JGI IMG/M metagenome (GOLD analysis project Ga0209384, IMG submission 187511) | Marine microbial communities from the West Antarctic Peninsula - Coastal water metaG058-DNA (SPAdes) (version 2) | ecosystem: Environmental > Aquatic > Marine > Coastal ... | reverse complement strand
CGGATAGCACCCCCTTCCGGCTATAAGAACACTCACGATTAGACCTACAATATTTGATTTATTACTGGCTTATTCAGCACTGATAACAACCTCGCCGTTTCCCATTTTTTGGCACTGTATACTTTATGGTAATTATTGATAGGTTCTTTGGGACGGTTTGGTCGTGGGTCATTTCGCACCCTAATTTTCACTTAGACACAGGATAACCATAACCTACAACTTCAATGTTGTGCGTACACATATGGTAAAATACACGTATCAGAAGAGCAATCAGGCTGTCTCATATGTCAGAAGAATATATCCATTTAGGCCGCAGACTCAAAGACATAACCTCCCAGCGCCACATCTTGAGTACCGAGCTAGCTCGTGCCTTAAACGTCAATTCACAGCAGGTCTATCGCTGGCATAATCAATCGGATATGCTGTTATCTAGTCTCACTGAGATATGTTCAGTGTTGGATATGGATTTAGATGAGTTTGTTTATGGATAAGCAGTTGCCTGTCGGTTTCTAGCCACACGTTTTAATACTCTACGATGTCATCGATAATAAGATGAGGATGTCGCATGTATACCTGCCGTTAATACACACTGCTCTGCTCGTCTCAAACAGAATGAAAAGTACTCGATATGAAATATGAAATTTATTACCTAAATGGTGGAGAGACTGCAAAATCCACAATTTTTGCAACCAGCGAAGAAGGTGCGAAACAGATTCTAAAAAAAGACATCAAAAATGCGTCAATAATTAAAATTATTGAATCCGAAGGGCATAATGATGAGGCACTGATCCCAGAGTCTTTGAATCTAAAGAACTATAAAGTTGTTTATCACGTTAACGGCAAAAAAGGATCCGATATAGTGTCAGCAGACACCCCTGAAAAAGCCGGAAAAATCATACGTTCGCAAAACGGCTTTAGAACAATTACGGAGACAAGCGAAACTAATGAGCCAGTTCCCGAACGTAAAACTGACCAAGAGCATCCGCCACAGCCTGTTACGCAACAAACAGTAGTGAATTTAAGTGACTCTACTATAGAAAAACTTGCGAGTGCCATTACCGAAAAGCACTCTGCTCGAAATCGCCACAAATCTAAACAAATAATATCCATCAATGAGATTGATTTAACCTTTAGCAACATCTTCGGGATTATCTTAAAAGCGTCTGTAGCAGCCATACCTGTATATGTAATTTTAGCGCTAATTACAGCCGTTCTAATCTCTGGAATCAGATGATGCGATGCCTTTCCAGTAACCGAGGGACATGCTGATCATCCCTAAACGACACGCAGAGGACTATTTTGGGCTATCTACCGCTTATGGAGAGAGATGTATGCTATTGGGGCGTTTGAGTGACACCCCAGTAACAGCTGTCACTTTAAGTAGGCATAAGGAAGTTAGTATGAGTAGGTTAACGGTGGGCAAAACTGGAAAACAAATGCAAATAATTATTGGCTTTAGGACAGCTTTAGACAGATGGTGTCCTAAGGTTTTGAAACCCTTCTTTGTGATATTAATTGCGCTAGCCTCTGCTCATTCGTTCTCGAGCCAACTGTTGCCGCCTAGCCGAGTGACCCATGAGCATGAATGTGAATATTTTGAGCATGTAGCAAGTGCCGATACGGGTAAAGATGATGGTGAATATTTAGACAGCGATACTGCAAGAGACAGGTATGGCATCTCTAATGTTTCTAAAAAGAGTCTTCAAGCTATGGGCTATACCATTACAAAAGACCTACCGATGATGCTTTCTGGTGAACAGTTGTTGGCAACAGGTGAGAAAGAAAGGTTTGAGTTTCATGCTAACGACGCCGTCATGTTTAAAAGAGGTAGTGGTTCATCTGCTGAAACAGTGTCTTATACTTGTTCAGATACTGAAGTAACTTATACAGCAAAAAACTCTAAAGCTTTTATTACCCCAATAGTTATAGCAGGTTTTCTGGGTGGAAAAATAGTGCCAATTGATTTTGCAGTCGAAGAGGGGCTTGAGTTTAAATTTACACTCACATGCTACGACGACTGGAATGAAGTTCTGATTGATCAAAGTAAAGTTAGGGGTCTTTCATCTTGGGCTTCTAGCTACAACAAGGACAGAACAGCCATAACTGCATTATATAACGCTATTAAGCTTGATGATCGCCATGAGGCCCTAACAAATCAATTTAAGCTAAATGAAGACTTAATAGATTATTGTGACATTAAAGAGATACAACAAAGACCAATGAAATCTGAGGTCAACATTTCCAGCAGCACTTCGATAGAAGACAAAGACCTTGATTCTGATAATACAGAGCTTACCGCAGCAGTAAATTATATAAAAGATAAAATTGGAAACAGGTGGGTTCGACCAGCTAATGCTCGTAATGGCATGGTTGTTGAGCTTATTATCTACCTTGTTCCTACGGGTGAAGTTGTTAATGTGGAAGTAAGTTATCGTGATGCCAGTGCTACGGATGCATTTGTGGCTTCCGTAGTGAAGGCTGTGAAGAAAGTTGGACGGTTTGATAAGTTAAGTCAGCTAGACTCGGGGTTGTTTGATGCAAACTTCCGTAAGTTTACAGTTAAGTTTAAGCCAGAGGATTTGAGGTTATGAATACACCAACTAAAGAGCTTCTAACTTAGCCATGCATCCATTCTTACAGCTAATAAACACCTTCTCTCCAGACAATCACACTCGTGGCGTTCAGTTTGAGAAGCTATGCAAGTGGTTATTAGAAAACCACCCTTTGTATAAATCAAAGCTCAAGCAAGTGTGGCTATGGGATGACTGGCCTGAACGTTGGGGCAAAGACTGCGGCATTGATCTTGTAGCTCAGGATACTGATGGAAACAACTGGGCCATTCAAGCGAAGTGCTATGACTCTATGTATAGTGTGACCAAGAAAGACATTGACTCCTTCCTCAGCGAGTCCACGAACACAAAGATTCACAGGCGCCTTTTGATTGCCACAACAGATGGCTTAGGCCCTAATGCAGTTGGCGTTATCAAGCGTCAACATGAAACAACACCTATTAACCAATTGATGCTCAGCGAGCTGCTAGACGCCCCTATAGACTGGCCAAAGAGTCTTGCTGAACTATCACAAGGTTGCATAAAGAAGGCATTCACTCCTAAACCCTACCAACAAATAGCCATAGATAAAGTCACTCATAATCTTGATGCTCGTGGCCAGCTAATTATGGCCTGTGGCACAGGTAAGACACTGACAGGGCTATGGATTGCTGAAGAACTTAAATCTGAAACTGTACTTGTCTTACTGCCATCTCTTCTGCTGTTATCTAAGACATTAGCAGAGTGGCTAACCCACAGTAAGGAACCATTTAGCTTCTTACCAGTATGTTCAGATGACACGGTAGCTAAGTCTGAAGATGCCATTAACCTATCGACATCTGAGCTAAGTTTTCCCTCAACTACTGACACTAATTCAATAGCTAAGTTTCTCAAAGCCCCTGGAAGGAAAGTCATATTCTCTACCTACCAGTCTTCGTCAAAGATTGCTGAGGCCTTTCAAGTGATGGATCTAAAACCACTGGATCTAATCATTGCAGATGAAGCACACCGCTGTGCAGGTAAATCTAATTCTGCTTATTCAACTGTTCTTGATAACGATCAAATACCTGCTGTAAAACGATTGTTCATGACAGCAACCCCAAGAATCTTCCAAGCTCACTTCCAGAAGCAAGCCGCTGACTCGGGTGTTGAAGTCGTTTCAATGGATAATGAAGAATCATTCGGCCCCGTGTTGCATAAACTATCATTTGGCGAGGCAATAGAGCAGAACTTACTAACCGATTATCAGGTAGTTGTAATTGGCATTGATAATCCACGCTACTCCGAAATGATTATTGAGCGCTCATTAGTTCAAACGGATAATGACATTCAGTCAGACGCTCAATCGTTTGCTAGTCATATTGGTTTAGCTAAAGCAATGAAGACCTATGACCTTAAGCGAATTATTAGCTTCCACTCACGGGTCAGTGATGCAAAAGACTTTGCAAATAAACTACCTGGCGTTATTCGCTGGATGCCAGAAAAGTCTAGGCCTGATGGTGACATTTTGACTGGCTATGTTTCAGGCGCCATGCCTACGAATGAGAGAAGTAGAAATCTTCAAGCTTTGGGTCAGATTGAAGCTAACCAGCGGTATGTTCTATCCAATGCTCGTTGCTTATCAGAAGGGGTAGACGTTCCTGCTTTGGATGGTGTTGCTTTTATTGATCCGAGAAACTCTGAAATAGATATTGTTCAGGCAGTCGGCAGAGCCATAAGGTTATCAAAGGGTAAAGCGATAGGGTCTATTGTTATACCTGTCTTTATTGAAGAACACGATGCCTCCGATGAAGTGCTTAACTCGTCACCCTTTAAAAAAATATGGGCAGTCATCAATGCACTGCGTTCTCATGATGGTGGGTTGGGCGAACAGCTAGACCAGTTGCGACAATCAATTGGCAAGCGAGGTACTGTAGGAAGGCCAGATAAAATCACCTTTGACTTTCCTGAAACGATCACAGAAGATTTTGAAAAGGCTCTAAATGCCAAGCTAATTGAATCCACAACTGCATCATGGGAGTTTTGGTTTGGTTTGTTGGAAGATTTTGTTGAAGAGTATGGTCATGCGAGAGTTGGAGCTAAAGACTCATTTAAAGGTAATAAGCTGGGAGTATGGTGTGACAGTCAAAGAGTTCATTATAAAAACGGGATATTGTCTAAAGAACGCATGGCGTCCCTGGATGTTTTTTTAGATCAGGGTTGGGTTTGGAGTCTAAAGGATTCTCAGAGACAGCAACAAGTAGAAAATTTAACTAAATTCTACGAAGAAAATGGCCATTGTTTACCAAAAGATAAGTCTCCGCAAGGCAATGTGGCCAAAGGACTACGGCAAGCCAAAGACGCAGGAACACTAGAGACAAAATGGATTAAATATCTGGAAAAGGATTTATGTTTTAAATGGGATCCTGGGATGTTTTGGTGGATTGAACAGTATAAGGCTCTGAGACGGTGGGCAAATAAAAATCAAAGTGTTAGCCCACCTAGGCCAACGTGGTGCGAGATAAGGATAGGTGAGTCTCATTTTGAAAAGCGAGATATCTCTCTCTTCAGAAATAAATGTATTAAAAGTTATAATTATTGGGTTTTGGAAATAAAAAGTGCTTCTAATATCCCTCCTAAAAAACTCACAGAGCGACAATTAAAAGCAATTGAACATATTCCTTTTTGGGTGTGGAATGCTAATGATGAAAGGTGGCGAGAAGCATTCACAGCGTTACTGGATTTTATAAAACTTAATGGCAATCCCTACGTACCTGCATCAAATTATAAGATCAAGCTTCAAAGCGGAAGAGAGATAGATTTAGCCCGTTGGTGTGTAAAGCAACGGTATGCATATGGCGCAGGAAGATTAACCCCCGAAAGAGTAAAAAGGCTCGACTCAATTGATTTTGATTGGACAGGAGATTTAGCTCCCAAAAAAAGACGTTCAAATTAAATGATGGAGACTTCGATAAAAACTCGTGGCAAATATAACGCTGTCGCGTTCCAACAAGTATCTACTGTTTCATTAGGCGCATAGGCACCTGTGACTCCCTACCAGGACTCTAGATTTATCGACCTTATGGAGTCTCTATTCACCAGCAACACCTATGTCATCAAACTTGTTAAAATGTATTTCACGCTCTAATTCATAGCTCAGTTAGATTGCTACTTAGATTATAAAATATCTTATAGACTAGATTAACCAATCCAAATATCAGGCTCTACAGCGGGCATTATCAACTCACCACCGACCCAAGTAGCAATCCCTTGCTTCCGACGTATTGAGCCGCCATGATTCATCCGTATCTCTTCCTGATCTTGAATAACATCCCAGATAAATACTTGATCACCTTCTTCAATATCAGCTGGTAACAAGTATGCTGCCCAAGGCTTGTCAAAACAGTAACGGTATTGGCTGAAATAATGATCAGCTATGATCGCCTTATCATGGCTACCCGGCATGAGAATGCTTCTGTAGTCGACAATTTCGCTGAACGTGCCGTCATCATGCTCGACCAAGAAAAAAGACCTCTCAAGGCTAACATCGGACTTTAACTGCACGAGCTGGATATTTAAGCCTTCCTTAACAGCTAAGTTTAATGCGGCTAATGATCGAGCAGTTCTTACTTCTTTCAGTCCATGGTTTAAATACGCATCATCGATTTTAGGGCAATTTGGCTTATGAAGAATAAGATCATAGTGAGACCCTTCTGGCATTCCCTCTACAACAATAGCTGGATGAGGCAAGGTTGCATGGATACATATCTTAGGGTTAGCCATAATGGCCGCTTCTATTTGAGCTTCGCTAAGGCCGTCAAGATTGAACACATTCCTTTGACAGGAAAAACAGTGCCTATGCCGCTCTTGAGTCACACTACTAAAGTCATCACCATACCTTTCACTGGCATCCACGAGCTGAAGGTCATCCCATTGTTTGTTTAGCGGGCATTGTATTTTCTTAGTAAAACCACAAGAGTCGCTTGATAACGTTCTATTTCTTGTGTTGAGTGTAAGCGCCATAAAACATCCTTGAAATTAATCTAACCCGCTTGTGCTAAAAACTGTCCAATAACAGACTGGACAACAGTACGTGCTAATTGATGCCCCTGTTCTGGGATTATTTGCACCTGGTCAGCGTTTATTAACTCGCTAAATTTGCGCACCATAATTGGGCTACACGATCCAGCATCTAACTCTCCAACACGCACAGCCAAGTAACTAGGCTTAGCCATCCTGCCTTGCTCTAGGGCCTCTGCCCAAGGTCGCTGCTGTGGCGGCCTTGAATAGAACATCTCTTCTTCTACTAACGTTAAGCCGAGCGCAGGAGACAAAAGTAACACTTGGCTAGCTATGGCAGGCTTATCAATGAGCGCATAGGTTAACAAGTACGCACCGTATGAGTTAGCAATAATGCTGGTTTTAGGGCCATCAAACCTATGCAACAAGTCATGAACGGTTGATATTTGTTGCTCAAACGGCAATGACAAAAAAGTGCCGTTAACTGAAAGACCTATGCGATTAGGATCAATGGATTTCAAGTATGCGCCTAGGCCCTTGTTAGCATCACCGCCACGACCTGTAATGTAAATAACCAGTTGATCTGTAATCATACCGCTTAGACCTTACGAGGTTTGCTGACTGACCAATCATCAGCGTCGCTGTAATGATGATTATCCCGCTTAGAAAGCCACCTTTGTACTCGTTGATACGCTGCCTCAATCATTACTGGGTCTTTTGCATACTCAGTACAAAGCAATTGTGGTTTGACTTGGATAAACACTCGCGGCAAGTCTAACCTGTCAGCATCCCAGCAAGTAGCTACCGTTTCATTAGGCGCGTAAGTGCCGCCAGTATGCCCCTCACAGGCCACCTTAAGGAGCTTTAGTTCATCTAAGCGGCAAGTTAACAGGCCATCATTAAAGCACTTCTGAGCGAAGCCTGCGCCTCGTGAGCCATGCCCATGATCTGTGTCTTCGTTAACCCTGCAACTGTCATGGAACAAAGCAAAAAGCTCAACAACTCCAGTGTTAGCTCCAGTCTTTTGAGCCAACTCTAAACCGTTCTTACGCACACGCATCCAATGACTTGGCCCATGAACGCCTGAGTGAGACAGTTTAAACTTACTGACTACGAACCTTACTAGCTCAGGTGTTAAGTAATGATGAAACGACACAGCATCCATTCCTTTGTTTTAAGCCAGCCCAATGCATACCCACACAAGCCAGCAGCAATTGTAAACGTGCTAATGAATAAGGTGTTGCTACACGTTCCCTTTTTTATCTATATCTGGCGCCAAACTACTTATGCCGTAAGCATACTAGTGCTTGTCCTTGAGTGGATTATTCACTATATGCTCAGTATTAACCCAGCCGCCATCGCTACCATCCGGCACTACCACCGTGACAAAGCCTGTGGCATCTTTATTGATTATAGATTGTGTCAGACATTCTTGAATAGCCGTATCCAAAAATGTCTGAACTGGATCAGTATCCAACCATTTTCCCCATGCCACCTGATCTTCTTTCGACAGACTGTTCATCAAGAACGGAAACTCGTACATATAGTCACCCAGCCAATAATACATGCCGTCATCACGCATTATTAACACCTGTATGAATTTAGACATTTCTTCTTTTGACTGAGGCACTGCAGCATTTTTGGGCTGCCTGAGCTGCTCATGATAAGGGCCAAAAGGTGGTGGATCTTCTTCAGCTGGACTCCAGTACCAAAAGTGGCCATCTGGAGCGTGGAACCAGTTTATATCTGGCTCTAGAATATGATCTTTACTTATGGCTAACTGCAGTCCTGATGGTAATGTTGGCATGATCTTCTACTGATTCAGTTTATCGGTAGCTATATAAGAAAGCATGCTTAAGTTAACTCTTTTATAAAAACCCTGCAAAGAAAACTTCAGGTACTACTCCTCGCGTGGTGGCTGTGGCGTTTCTTTATTCAAAGCTTTCACAGCAGAACGATGATTCGCAGACGGGAATCTAGACACTTTGTTGTGTCTACTGAACCACTCAGATTCTTCGCTGCGCGTTCTTTCACCTATGACTTCTGTAAAACCGTTTGGGTGTGTGATATATCTGACTGGCATAATATAGTTCCTTTTTAGCGGTGTGCCGCAAGTATTTAAACTGTTGGTGGCCTGTGTCTGGCGCTCAACGGTAGGAATTCTGTTTTGCACCTATTCAATAATAGCTTCTTTTAACAACATCTCGTCCATCTTCCCTGTTAAGTCCTTAGCAAGCCCGTCCAGATAATCCTTTTCCATAGCAATTTGGGTCGATACACTCATTTCACCCGAGCGGACAAGGCATAGGATGGAGGCTTCCTGAATTGTCAATTGTTCCCTAAAGCCCTCTATTACCAATCGATCTAAGCTGATCAAATCTTTCTCGTCTAGCATATGCCAACCCCCTCCGTAGATTTGTTTTAAGCACTTTTCTACGGGCAATAAAAAACCCGACAAAGGCATGCTAAATCGGGTCAATCAATGGCCGGTTTAGCAGTAATTTATATAGCACCCCGCAATCTGGATCAAATCGGTGCTTGTGCTTCACAATGAAAACACATAAAAACTATACGCTCAGCAGATGACTGACGCAATCGCTTTCAGAATTCTTCCTATATCCATAACGGCCTTATGGGGGTAGTATTTATGGTGCTTATCGTGAAATTAGTGGGTAGGAATATGGGCGTCAGAAAAGGACTTGTTGGGTTTACCTTATCCTTGCTAATGAGTAGTGGAATGGCAGTTGCTGCCGATTCCAATGTGGAGGCTAAGCCATACCAGCGAGGCGATTGTATCACTGCGACTGATCAAAGCTATTCGTGGGTCGGTAAATTTGCTCGAATTGAAGCATACTCATCGATAGATGGTTTCGGGGGCAAGAATTACGTTTTATTGTTCTACGGTTATCAAACAAAAGCTGTAATCTTTGATAAATCAATCGAAGCACATACTGTCAAAGTTGATAGCAGGTATTGTGAATAGAGTAATTAAATACTCTCCCGTAAATAAGCGCAGCCTTCATCAAAGTTTCTTTATCAGCTCGTCACAAATAGCACTAATCTTCTCATGCGATGCTAAGCCTTGTACCCAATCAGCTGGGATCGCGTCAAAGCCGTAATAGGCTCCTGACAACTGCCCATATATTGCTCCAACAGTATCCGCATCACCGCCTAGATTAACAGCTTTTAATAATCCTTCAACATAGGTATCTGTATTATAAAAGCTCCACAGGGCCGCCTCGAAGGCGTCTATCACAAACCCAGTAGAATCCACCTCATCTTCTTGCTTTGCCTTGTAGCCGCCTCTCGTCAGGCTCAGTAGCTCACCACACAGAGCATGCTGCTGGTAGTAGTCTTTAACTGGTGAATAGTTGTCAGACAATAGCTCTTCTTTACTAGCACCGTTTAAAGCGCCCCATATCATACCCCCAAAAAACCCTGTGGTTTGCAGGCACACTTCACTGCCATGTGTTGTAGTGGCGGATTGGATAGAGTGGTGGATAGCTAGTGCTGCGTCATGGCTATAATAAATAGGTACTGGAGCCAA
>Ga0209384_1001962_pt1 | contig 10106 bp, 5 predicted proteins | sample CoawatmetaG05DNA_FD_187511 | JGI IMG/M metagenome (GOLD analysis project Ga0209384, IMG submission 187511) | Marine microbial communities from the West Antarctic Peninsula - Coastal water metaG058-DNA (SPAdes) (version 2) | ecosystem: Environmental > Aquatic > Marine > Coastal ... | reverse complement strand
TTTCAATATTTCATAAAATTTGTATCTACATTTTTCTCTAATATTGTTTAATTCGTTTTGTTCATCTTTTGAAAACACTTTATAATCCATTATATTAAATATTTAATATTTTTATTATTTTAAATCAATTTTTATTTTAAAAATAATTTAATAATCTCCAATATCTTCACTGTCTTCGCTGTCTTCACTGTCTTCTCTGTCTTCGATGCCTTCTCTGTCTTCGCTGTCTTCTATATCTGCTATATCTGAGATATCTTCAATCTCTTTTATATTTTCATTTATTATATAACATCTAGTTATTTGAAAATCATCTTTAATATTAATAATTTTATTAATTATATTATAAATTTTATATCTATAATTAAATCTATTCTCCATTATTACACTATAATAATAATCTCTATCATATATTTTTATTTCTTTTTTAAAATTTCTATATAATAAATGTAATTCATCAAATAATTGTTTTTCATCATATAAACTTTTAATTAAATCATAATAAAATATATTATTTATAAAACTGAATAATTCATATTCTGAATAATTATTTAATAAAATTATATTTGACACACCATTGGTTATATTATCTATTTTTATTGAAATATCAGCTAATTTTTTTGATAATTTATTTTCATTTGATAATACTTCTTGATTATCTTCTTCTAAAAGTTTAAAATTTTCAAAATCTATTCTTAAATTATTATAAATTCGATAAATTTGATTTAATTGATATCTATTAAATTCTTTATTTGTATAAGGATTTTTAGTAGAATAATTTTTATTTTGATACAATTCTCTTATATCAAAATAATAATGACCTAGCTTAAAAAAATACATCTTATGAAATTCATTCATGTTTTTACCTAATAATGTAGTATCATTATTAAATGTTTCATCAACTTCTAAACTTCTTCGATGAAAATCGATTATTATATTTTTCTTCAAATAATTTCGATAAGCTTGTTGTATTTTAATAGCAGAATCTAAATAAATCTGTTTTTTTATTTTTTTTTTATTTTTTTTTTTATTTTTTTTTTTATTTGTTTTTTTGATTTTTTTATAATTTATATTTAAATCCATTTATTATATAATAATAATAATCTTTATTTAAATATATATTATGTCAGAATTTGTATCTGTTACTAAAAATTTATATAATAAACATTTTATTTATAATAAAAATGTAAATATTACAAAACTTAGATTAACTGAAGAAGCTTTATATAGTATGAATAATCCGGAAGGCTCTGATAATTTAGTAAAAATTATAAAAGAAAATATTAAAACAAATAAAACAAATAAAACAATTATTATAACTGATGGGACCGCTAATGTTGGAGGGACTACATTAAATTTAGGGAGATTTTTTAAAGTAAATGCAATAGAAATTAATCCGATTAATTGTGAAGCATTAAAACAAAATGTTAAAGAATATAAATTAGAAAAAAATGTTAAAGTTTTTTGTGATAATTATTTAAATTTAATAGATAAATTAGAACAAGATGTTGTTATATTAGATCCACCTTGGGGAGGTCCAAATTATAAAACAAAAAAACAATTAAATTTATATTTAGATAATATAAATCTTGTAGATATTGTTAATAAATTAAATAAAACTAAACTTGTTTTACTAAAAGTACCTAAAAATTATAATATAAATTATTTTCTAGCAAAAATAAATAATAATAATATTAAAATATATAAAATATATAAAAATAATAAATATTTATCATACTTATTAATTGCAGTTATTAATGAATAATAATCATATATAATAATTTTGTTATATTATGTAAATTTTGTTATATTATGTAAATTTTGTTATATTATGTAAATTTTGTTATATTATGTAAATTTTGTTATATTATAATTTTTTAAATAAAATTCATATATGTATATAAATGCCAACTGTAATTTTTTATATTATGTAATTTTTTATATTATGTAATTTTTTATATTATGTAATTTTTTTTAAAACAACAAAATTATACAAACTTGTAAATTTTAATTCAGAATTTGATAATTTATCTTTTTTATAATCTTTATATAAAGTCTGAAATGATTTATTTTCAATTAATTCGTAACCATTATCTTCGTAATATTTTATAATAAAATCTAAATCTGCCAATGGTTCAGGATGTTTTCCAATTGTTTCAACATAAACATTAATGTTTTTATTATCAATTTTAGATATTTGTAAAGGGGATTTATTATTTCTTCTATTTTTGATAGGAAAATATACCGTATTATTTTTATTTAATAATTTTGTAATTTCAGAACTATTAAAACAAGTAAATATGAAAATTCCATTTTTCTTTAAATATTTATTCATATTATTAAAAAATATTTCAAAAGTATCCATAAAATAATGGATCGCAAATTGACAACTTATTACATCAAATTTTTTATTTTTTACAATATTATTTATTTCTTTTTGCGAATTTTTTGTTAAATCTAATTCTATAAAATCCATATTTATATTTTGAAAATTATGCATTGTTTTATACCTTCTTTTTGCTTCATTAATTGCATCTTTCGCAAAATCAGTAAATAACACATATTTAGGTGATTTAGATAAAAATTTATATAAATCACCTCCTCTCCCGGCGGCTAATTCTAATAATGACATATCTTTTTTTAAATATGTATCAAATAAATGTTTTTTAACAAAATTATTAAAATTTAACATCGGATTAATGTATGCATTATTTCTATTTATTCCCATAAAATATATTTGACCTGTAGTTAACATTTCAATAGTGATTGGTTTTTTTATTGAAGTGACAATTCCTTTAGCAGTATATAAACCATTTGGACCAATAAATATACCTTTTTTAATATTCTCTTTAAAATTTTTTTCCTTATCAGTGCGGATTCTATAAGGGCACCAAATATTATTAATATAATTCATTTCAATAATTGATTTATTTTTAATAATTATATTATCTTTTGAAAATTCATTAAAAAATATAAATTCTTCTTTATTATTTTTTTTAATGAGGATTTTATTATTTTTAATAAATAAATATGGAAGGAATTTACTATTTTGTAAATTTTTAAATATACTTTTATTATATTTTTGTCCCATTTTTTTATGAGCTGAAACATATAAATCTAAAATTAAATGATTATCTTCCTTTTTTTTTATAATAATAAAAAAATCAATGGTTTGTTCTTCAACGGGTTTCCATTTATAAACATTAGTTCGATATTGTTCATGTTTAGGTGTAAATATTAATCCATCAATATGATAATCATATTTAGTATCTATATAAACTTTTTTACATAAATCCCAAATACTATTATTATTTTTATTATTATTTTTATTATTTTGATTATTATTATTATTTTTATCAATATAAAAATGTTCTTTAATAACAAAATTGTTTTTAAAATTTATTTTTTTAATATGATTTAGTCTGTCAATTAATGATAAACTTGAAATATCAATATTATCAAATATTATACAATCAAATATCATGTATTTATTATTTACAAATTCTAAATCAAATAAATATATATTTGAACTTAAATCATCTGATATAAAATCTAATTTTATTGATGATAATTTGTTTATTTTTAAATTATTATTTTTTAAATTATTATTTTTTAAATTATTATTTTTTAAATTATTATTTTTTAAATTATTATGTTTTAAATTATTTTTAACAAATAATAAATCTAATGTATTATCGATTAAAAAAATATTATTATCTTGAATATATAATAATAATCTTTCTCCATCTGCTTTATGTGTTACGGCATAATCATTTAAACTATTTAATGTTACAGAATTTAAATTTTGGACTTGGGTCATAATATCTTTTGAATTAATTGTTTTGATATTTTTAGATTTTATATTATTAAATTCATTATTTTTTAATATATAAAAAATATTATTTAATATTTCATATTTAAAATTAAGAATTGGTGTAAATTCTTTTAAAAAATCTTTAATATTAATTTTATTAAAATTTGCAATATCTCCAATATATTCTATTTCAACTTCATATCTAGGTTTTAATTTTTGATTTTTTACAATATTTTTAATAAATGAATTTAAATTTAAATTATTTTCGGTATCATAAACTTCTGTAAAATCAAATCTCCAAGGTTCATTAATAATTGATAATCTTTTTTTATATCTAAAACATCTATTATTTGAATTATTAATTTTTTCTTCTTTTGAATTATTAATTTTTTCTTCTTTTGAATTATTAATTTTTTCTTCTTTTGAATTATTAATTTTTTCTTCTTTTGAAATTGAAATTCTATAATTATCATTTGGATAATCTAGTGTTTTTAATTTATGTTTTTTTATTTTTTCAATACTATTTATTGAATTATTTTTTTTTAAAAATAATTCTTCTCTAATATTGTCTTTAATACAGACAATTGAATTTTTATATTTTTTTTCAAATTTATTAGAAATAAAATTATTTAATAATTTATAAAAAACGATTTCATTAACATCTGCACTAAATTGTTTTCCTGAATAATATTTACCAAGTTTAATTTCTATTTCAATATCATTTGATTTAATTTTATTTAAATTGACATTTTTTAATATATTATTCATTATATTATAATATAGTAAAAATATTTAATTCTAAATTATAAAAAGAAAAAAAAAAGATATAATGTATATATATGGAAGTTATTATTGTTAGTAGTATTATCGGGTTAGGATTATATTTAAATAAAAACGGTTTAAATAGAGAATTACATAATAAAAATATGAATGTTTTTTTGAAAGATTATGAAAAATCGTATAATAATAATATATATAATTCTACAATGACAATTGATAATCGTAAAAAAGAACAACAACTCGCTGATAAATTATATGAAGACGCACATAAAGGACTAAATGATTCAAATGTATTTATACCAGGTCCACCATCAGCAATAAATAATGATAAAAAACATTGGTATAAAGATTTACCAATTGAATATGATGAAAATAATTTACAAAAGAAATCAAACAAAATTAATAATATATCTTGTAACAATATTAATAAAGGAGCACTTGATACATTAAGTGGAGGATGGCAAGGTATAAATGTAAACAATAATTATAGTAAAAAAGCATATAGTAAATTAACAGGAACAGAAGTTGAAAATGTTCATAATAATATGGAACCATATTTTGGGAGTACAATGAAGCAAAATACAGATGAAAACGCTAATTCTCAAATTTTTGAAAATTTCACAGGAACAAATCAAAATTATATTGAAAAACAAGAAATCGCACCCTTATTTAAACCTACAACAAATATGAGTAATATTTATGGAACTCAAAATATGGATGATTCAACATATGATAGATATAATATCAACACATATAGAAATAATGAGAGTCCAATAAATAAAACTTATGTTGGTCCCGGTTTAAATCAAGGTTATACGAGTAAACCCAGTGGTGGATTTCACCAAGTGGATAAAAGAGAATATATATTACCAAAAACAACAAATGAACTACGGGTCAAAACGGATCCGAAGTTAAGTTATAATGGTCGAATTATTTCTGGAAAGAAAATTTCACGTACAGGCAAAATCGGTGTTGTTGAAAAAAATAAACCAGATTCATTTAGTATTTGGGGAAAAGATAGATTATTTACAACAGTTGGTGATTGTACTGGTCCGAAACAAAGAAGTAAAATATCATTAAAATCTACTAATAGAAAAACAACTGTATTAAAAAATCGTTATAATCCTGCCGGTCCAGCGACTTATCGAAAGACTAAAGCTAACATTGGAAAAACAGCTCCATCATTAAAACAGATTTTAGACTCATTTGGTTTTAGAAATTTATTTCTTGATTATTGTGATTCTGTAAAAAGTGATATTTTATATAAAAAACAATTACGCGATACAAAAAAAACAAATACTGTTGGTAATGCAAGATGGGCTAGTAATATTCAAGGACCACATAATAGACACAAAATTTATAATCCAAATGATATTGCAAGAACAACAATTAAAGAAACAAATGTTCATAATAGTGCTAAATTAAATATGAAACCAAATCGACCAGCGATGGTTCAAGTAAAAGACCCCAATGATATAGCTAGAACAACCATCAAAGAAACAAATCTTCATGATAGTGACAAATTAAATATGAAACCAAATCAACCATCTATGATTCAAGTAAAAGATCCTAATGATATAACTAGAACAACTATCAAAGAAACAAATCTTCATGATAGTGACAAATTAAATATGAAACCAAATCAACCATCTATGATTCAAGTAAAAGACCCAAATGATATAGCAAGAACAACTATAAAAGAAACAAATATTCATGATAGTGATAAATTAAATATTAAACCAAATAAACCATCGATGATTCAAGTTAAAGATCCGAATGATATTACAAAAACCACTATCAAAGAAACTACACATATTTTAAATCATATTAATAACCCAAAAGAAATCAAAGAAACAGGTTATATCCAAAAATCTCAAGTAATCGACGCATTAACCACACATCGACAAACTACATTAACGGATTATACGGGAGATGCACAGGGTGAAGAAATTGGTGGTTATAATATTGCAAATCCTGAAGATAAAAATACAAATAGACAATTCACATCAGATTATCAATATGATGGTATAGCAGGACCAGCTACGGACACAAAACCAATATCATACGAAGATATATATAATTCAACCATTAAAACAATACGTCAAGATATCTCTAAAGGCAGAACACCTGCAACACAAGGTTATAAAAAAACATTAGATAGTTCGGATTATAATGTTGTAACAAATAAATATAGTGAAAAAAATAATAAATTAATTGAAAAAAGAGGAGTAGCATCTACAAAAGTTTATAATTCATTACCTAAACCTCAAAAATGTAGCGAAACAACCAATAAATCCACTTTACCAAATCAAGATAGATTAGATGTGGGTTTATTAAATGCTTTTAAGGAAAATCCTTACACACAATCATTAAATAGTTATGTATTTTCATAAATTATAATATAATCTTTTTTATAGAATCTTTATTATTTATAAATCTTTATTATTTATAAAATCTTTATTATTTATAAAATCTTTATTATTTATAAATCTTTATTATTTATAAAATCTTTATTATTTATAAAATCTTTATTATTTATAAATCTTTATTATTTATAAAATCTTTTTAATATAATTTATTGTGATTTATTGTGATTTATTGTGATTTATTGTGATTTATTGTGATTTATTGTGATTTATTGTGATTTATTGTGATTTATTGTGATTTATTGTGATTTATTGTGATTTATTGTGATTTATTATAATATTTTAATTATATATATATGGAATCATTATTTAGTCCTCTTGGTAAAAAATGGTGTAATTATTTTTTACTTTTATCAATTTTTAGTTTTATATCATTTATTTTAGTCCTAATTCATATTATCCATTCCGCTTTATATAAATAATAAAAGTTTAATATTTTTGGAAAATTATCTTTAATTTTTACTCCTCTTATATTTTATTTTCAATCTAGATTATTTTATTCGATGTGTATCTAGTTTTTTATTAAAATAGTGGATTATATTCATCCTTATTAATAAGTTTATCTTTTAATAAATTATCCAATCTTTATCTTATTTTTTCAGAAATACTAACTATACAATTTTTAGTTATATAAATAACACTGACAATTCTAATGTTTTGTTTATACCTTCGACAATGTCATATGTTAGTAAAAGACTGATTAAACAAAATGAAGAATAAACAATTGATTATAAAGAAAATAAAGAATTAACAAAATGATTATAAAGAAATTATTATTGCCCGGATTGTATCAACTTCAAAGCAAAAAAAATCCATCGGAACTCTCTAAATAATTGATAAAGATGAAAAAATAAAAGAATATTCAAAGAATATACTATGAATTTAAAACAAGTTTTTACGATGTAATATGTTTGGAAGCTTTACCGAAAATAGATTCTAAATCAATATTTATTTTGTTTTGTTTTGTTTTTTTATTATCTTTCTTATTATTTGATAATAAAATTACATTAGTTGGTGTAAAATAGACGTCCTTTTCTTTAATATAATCATAATATTTGAAGTCATCACCACAATATAATAAATATTGTGAGACTATATTGTGTTCATATAATTTACTAATTTTTAATTCTTTACTATAACTTTTCATATTGATTTTTTTATTACAAATTTTATTTAATATATGTCTATCAGCATCTAACCATGCTGGCAATATTAATATCACATTAATATAATGACTATGTTTATTAAACTCACTAATAATATGATCAATTGTTAGATTAATTTGCAATGTAGTATAAGGAGGATTTATAACATATAAGTTTTTCAATAATGATGATTCATAAAAGTTACCTAAGCAACCAAAATATTTCTCTAAATCAGGAAATAATCCATAATAATATTTCAATGTATGATTGAAAAATGAACCGAAACCCTCTATTTCAGTATTATATTTAGTAGCAAGTTTTTTATAATGTGATGGGTGAACGGCACCCTGTGAATTATTATATAAATTCATTTCATAATAGCGATAATATAACATCCACACCAATGTATCAAATGTATAATGTTCCTTATAACTATTATCGATTATTAAACGCTGTAATCTATTATATGTTTTACGAGATACACGGATATCATAATTATTATATGTTAAAACATACATTTTAGGTGATTTCCCAATCTTCTTTTTAACCACTATTGTCTTTATAGCATATTTCTTTAATAGATTTGTTGATAAATGTATCAATGAATTAATATATTTCATTACCTTAATTGGCAATCCATATGAAACTGTTAATTTGCTTAATATTACATCTAATGATTTATCTGTTTCATATGTCATTAAATCGGTTAAATGAAGATTATATTTACGATATATATCTGTTTTAGTTTCAATATAATGAATAATTTTAATACGTAACATTTCTTTATCAGGTGATGTTATATTCATATATTATATAAATAAAATATAAATAAAATATAAATAAAATATTTAGATGTTATTGTTACCAATATTATATAAACTTCACTCCGTTTACTTTATCACTTAAATTTTATTAAAAGTAAATATAATCTATATAATTAATATAAATATTAATAACTATATAATTAATATAAATATTAATAACTATATTTTATATCTTTAACTTTCTCTAAATCTAATTTATAATTTGATAAATATAAAAATATAGATTGACTTTTAAACTCTGTTTTCTTTTTCATATAATCATACCACATTAATTCATCTATACATAACATTTTCATATATTTACAATATCCACTTTTCTTTATCATTAGCAATGGTTTATAATCCTCGTATACATCATCTTGAATTATATTAGGAACAGCATTTTTTTTATTATTGTATTTTGGTTTAAGTCCATATTTCAAAAAAATCTTACCATATTCTCTTTCTTTTGAACAATAATCTGACTTATATTTTTGATATTCTTTACCCCAACCAACTATCTTTACAACAAACATTATTTTATCTTTCTTTATAGAATTTAATAGTTTACCAACAGATACTATATTCATCATTTCATCGGGAGGGATTGTTGCTTCATATTTACCTGATATATAATCAGCATAATAAACAGAACCATAACTACCGAAATATTTTTCTATATCATAAAACAAACTAAAATATTTATTACCATCATAAACATTTAAAACAGATGAAAACAATTCAACTTTAACATCTAATTCATTCTTAAATTGTTTAAATATAAATGGATGTAGTGATTTTTGCATCCATGATAAAGAACCAAATAATAAATATCTTAAGCATAAACAAGTTAGTATATATTCATATCCTAAATCAAATTTATCATTATACTCTTTTTTAATTTTATGGAATAGTTCAGTAGCTAAACTAAATTTGTAATTACCAACCGTGAAATTTATCATATTACTATTGTGTTCTAATTGAAAATCAACTTCTTCTTCATCCTTCAAGTATTCACCAGATTTATAATATTTTAATAATTTATTAAACTTATCTTTAATCAATCCTATTATATCTAAATCTTTTAAGAAATCTTTAACTTTTCTTTTGATTTCTTTATCTGAATTAGATGTAGTTTTTT
>Ga0209384_1001960_pt1 | contig 10123 bp, 12 predicted proteins | sample CoawatmetaG05DNA_FD_187511 | JGI IMG/M metagenome (GOLD analysis project Ga0209384, IMG submission 187511) | Marine microbial communities from the West Antarctic Peninsula - Coastal water metaG058-DNA (SPAdes) (version 2) | ecosystem: Environmental > Aquatic > Marine > Coastal ... | reverse complement strand
GCATTCTCAGACCCTGAGACATTTAAGAAAATAGTAGAAAAAGTCAGGGTATAATGTTCTCATGCAAATCCCTCAGGATTTAATTGATACAGCCAAACTCAAATTAAAATCCGTTCAATCAGAGGCTGAATTTTTCCAACTAAGATCGCAGTATCTTGGTAAAAAGTCCTTTGTCATCTCCTCTTTTGCTGAATTAAAATCTCTTGATCCTGATTCTAAGATCGCTGCTGCTAAAGAATTAAATATCCTGAAAAGTAAGTTAAATCATTTATTTGAAGTTGCATTGGAAGGTATACAAGCTAAAACGGATGTGAGCCTTCTTGATACAACTCTTCCAGCAGATCCCTATTTCGTTGGAGCCGAGCATCCAATCGCAGAAATTTCACAGAGAGTGATTAATTATTTCTCGCCTTTAAACTATCAAGTCTTTTCGGGCAATGAAATTGAAACTGATTTCTTTAACTTTGAGGCATTAAATTTTCCTGCAAACCATCCAGCCAGGCAGATGCACGACACCTTCTATTTAAATGCAGGTAAAAAATCTGAGTACTTGTTAAGAACTCATACCTCTAATTCTCAAATTCATGCAATGCTAAGAGAGCCGCTGCCTTTGTATATGCTTTCTCCAGGAAGAGTGTATAGGTGTGATTCGGATACAACGCATCTACCCATGTTTACTCAAATAGAAGGTTTGGTTGTTGATGAAGACGTAAATTTTGGAGATTTAAAAGGAATTATCATTAATTTCCTAGAGTACTTTTTTAATGAAAAAATGGAGGTACGATTTAGGCCCTCTTATTTTCCTTTTACAGAACCGTCTGCTGAGGTTGATATTAAATTTGGTGATAACGGCTGGTTAGAAGTTTTGGGTTGTGGGATGGTTCATCCGAATGTGTTGAAAGGCTGTAATATTGATACGAAAAAATATCGTGGTTTTGCTTTTGGTATGGGAATTGAGAGACTTGCCATGCTGTATTATGGTGTAGATGATATTCGAGATTTTTACTCATCTAATTTAGATTTTTTAAATCAATTTTCATCATGAAAATTCAGTATTCATTTCTAAAAGATTATTTATCCACGGATCTTTCACAACAAAAGCTAGCAGATGTGTTTACAAAAGTTGGTTTTGAATGTGAGTCTGATGGTCCAATCATTGATTTTGATATCACTCCTAATCGCGGAGATGTATTGTCTTTAAGAGGTTTGCAGAGAGAGTTTCAAGCTCAGCAGTCCAAGGTCTTCAAAGATAAATCGCATTACAAAACACTTACTTTTAAAAAGGATAAAACTATTATTAATAAAATTGATAAGAGTGGATGTGGTAATTATCAATTAATGCTAGTTCGAGGACTCCACTCAGTTAAGGTGTTGGATAAGAAGAAGCGTAATTTTCTTTCAGCAGCAGGCGTTCCTCTTATTCATCCCCTTGTTGATCTAGGAAACTATGTGATGCTTGAGATGGGTACGCCAATGCATGTGTTTGATTCGGATCATCTTGAGCTTCCTCTGAATATCCTATTCCCCATTTCTAAAAAAACACCATTCCAAGCTATTGGTGGTGACACCAAAATTGTCGAACCTTCATCTCTAACTATTCAGGATCAAAAAGGTATTCAGGCTATTGCTGGCATCATCGGAGGGCATGAAACTTCGGTATCAAATAGCACAAAGAGCATCGCTGTAGAGGCTGCATTTTTTAATCCAGATAAGATAGCGAACCAGGCAAGAAAATATGGACTAGCAACTGATGCCTCTCATAGATTTGAAAGAGGTGTTGATCCTGAACTTCAACAGCAAGCTCTTGCAAGATTTCTTTTTCTACTAAAAGGTATAGCTCAATATGATTCCATTGGGTGCTATAAGGGGAGCTCAGTAAAATTAAAACCTAAAGCTATTTCTTTAAGTGTAGAGAGATTTAATTATTTCTCAGGACTTTCATTATCTACCAAGAAGATTAAATTATTTTTAGAGACCCTAGGCTTTACTTCCATGCCCACCAAGACTGCTCATCTTAAGTTCCAGGTTCCAAGCCATAGATTTGATATGGAGCTTGAGGAAGATTTATATGAAGAAATTTTAAGGTGTTATGGCTATGACAATATCCCAATCAATCCCCCCAAATCTGGACCGGTAGTAAAAGTAACTGATCATTCTGTATCTGCAAAGTTAAAAGGCGGTTTGGTTTTTGGAGGCTTTCAAGAGCTTATGCACATGCCTTTTGTCTCAACTAAAACCTTTTATGCATTAAATTCAAATGAGTGGATTCCAGCAGAGCTATCAAACCCCATTAATGAAAATGAGCCATTAATGCGCGGTAGCTTATTCGGCTCACTTTTTTCTGCCATCAATCTCAATGTAAAGAAGGGGTATTCAGCGATTAAATTCTTTGAACACGGCAATGTATTTCGTAAAATAAAAAATGGTTTCGCTCAAGAGTCTCATATCTCAGGTTTAATTTACTTCCATGAATCACAAAAAACATGGAGCGATAAATCCTTTCAATACGATTTGTTTTCGTTGAAAGCAGAAGTATTGAAATTACTTGAAACCCTTAAGGTCAAGTCCATTCAGCTAGTGCCTAATGCTTCAGCAACTATTTTTACTGCAAATGCTATGGATATTCTTGTAGGCAAGAATAAAATTGGAATGCTTGGAGAGATAAACCCTACTTCAACTAACAAGCTTTTTAAGAATCCTGCGTTTGGCTTTGAGATATATCCAGAGAAAATTTCTACCAAGTCTTCGGCCCTTAAATTAATACCTGTGAGTAAATTTCCCTCATCCAGTCGAGATTTAAATATTTTGATTAATCAATCTTATTCATATGCTGAAATTGAGACAGTTTTACTACATAGGAAGATTAAGTTTCTTCACAGCCTTGCTCTTGCTAATACTTTTGAGGGTAACGGAATCCCAGATGGCTCAATTAGCATGACTTTACGCTTTATGTTTCAAAGTCCAAGTAAATCCTTGCAAGAATCTGAGATTAATGAATCTATGGATCATGCCTTCAGCCTTTTAAATAAAGCATTAAAAGCAAAAATTAGATCATGAGCCTTGCCAAGAAAGATCTTAGTCAAAAGCTAAAGCAAGAATTAAACTTAACCTTAGAGACAACTGATTTACTGGTTGATGAATTTTTTAGCACGATTAAAAAATCACTTCGTAATTCTAAGGCTGTAAAATTCTCAGGATTTGGAACTTTTGAAGTCTTTCAGACAAAAGCAAGGTCAGGTAGAAACCCTAAGACTATGGAGACTTTTCCTATTTTACCTCGTAATAAAGTTAGATTTACGGCAACAAAAAAAGCAAAAGGCTTCTTAAATTAATTATGAGTCTATCTATAAATTCTTTTAATAAGTCAGATTTAATACTTCAATTGGAGCGAAAGTTCTCACATCTTAATCAAGAAACTGTTGTTGATGCAGTGGATATCTTGCTTCAAGAAATTATTAATTATGCCGCTTTAGATCAAAGAATTGAAATCAGGGGATTCGGTGTTTTCTCTAAAAAAAATATTAGACCAAGAAAATTTGTTAATCCTAAGACCAAGGAAATCTCATATCTTGGTGAGACATCAACTATGCACTTCAAAGCATCAGATAAATTGCTAACGAGTCATGATTGATCCTAAGATAATTGTTGCCATTGACACCTATGACTCTGAAACTGCAATGGCTTTGTTAGACGAGTTAAATCCAGAGCTCTGCAAAGTGAAGGTCGGAAGTGTAGTCTTTAATGCATTAGGCAAAGATTTTCTTAGACTGGTGGATCAGCGAGGGTTTAAAATTTTTCTTGATTTAAAGCTGCATGACATTCCTAATACTGTCCATGAAACCATATTAGGCTTTGAGGGGTTCAATATTGAATTGCTGACCATTCACCTATCTGGCGGCAAAAAAATGATAACTTCAGCTATGGCTGCAGCACAAGTTATTAAGACTAAGATAATTGGGGTTTCTGTGCTGACTAGTCTTAATGATGAAGACGCCTCAGAATTATTTCACAGTACTACTAAAGCTCAGGTTGCCAAGCTGTTTAAGCTGGCCAACGAAACTGGCATAGACGGAATAGTTTGCTCTCCTTTAGAACTGGATTTAGCTGAACAAATTTTATCACCACAGGTCCTAAAAATTACACCAGGCATTCGGGATGCTTCTGCAAATGATGATCAATCTAGAATTATGACTGCTAAAGAGGCTATGAAAAATGGTGCGTCCTATTTGGTTATCGGCAGACCTATCTCTCAAGCGCCTAGTGTGTCCGAAGCTTTGAAATATTTTACTCAATCGATTTATGAAAAATAAAATAGTCCAAGGCATTCATAAGGCACTTATAGAGTCTTCTAAAAAAAATGAATCTCAGAAAAAGTTTTCTTTCTCTTATAATAATGACAGCCTAAAATATAAATCCCTTTTAAGAGATTTTTCATCTACAGAATTTAAACTATTTGATGCATTGTTTGATGAGATATCTGCCCAAGACTCTATCAACAGTTTATTTGATGGAAAAATACTTAATACAACTGAGGGCAGACCAGCACTTCATCATAAATATAGAGAAAATAATCCCTCGCTAGAATTTAATTTTCAAAAAATATGCAAACCATTACTTCGCCGAATTAAAAAAAGAGAATTTAAGAATATTATTACATTTGGAATCGGCGGTTCTTATGAGGGCCCAAAGCTTTTACAAGAATACTTATTTAATCCCTCGGCAAACATTAACTATCTTTTTGTTTCTGGTCCAGATAAAGATGAGTTCAATGCAATTGTTAAGCCTGTAATTGGTCAAAACAATTTATATATTTTCGCATCAAAATCACTTTCTACTGACGAAACTTTGTCTTGTTTGCATTGGCTTGGAAAAAAGCGCACCAATGAAAATTCCATAGTTATCACTGCGAATATCGAGCGTGCCAAGTCTCTTGGTTTTTCTCAAGAATCAATTATTCCATTCCCTAAATCCGTCGGAGGTAGATATTCAATTTGGTCACCTATTTCACTTAGCGTTTCCATTGAAAATAATTTTAATGATTTTCTTCATGGAGGCTGTCAGGCAGACACCTTGTTATCTGGAACCTCTTCTGAGTCGAAGAAGTATCAAAAATTTATTAAAATTTTATCTTTTTCTGATATTTGGTTTAGTAATTTTCGAAATAAAAAAAATAGAGTGTTACTAACCTATAATTGGCGATTGAGATCTTTCGCCAATTATATTCAGCAACTGGAGATGGAGTCATTGGGGAAGCCTCTCAATCCTTCGTCAATTTTTAATTCTACGGGTCAGACGGTTTATGGTGGGTTTGGGTCGACAGCACAACATTCTTACTTTCAATTACTTCATCAGGGAACCTCGGATACAGCCGCTGATATTATCTTTTGTAGCTCAAAGAATAGCTTACTACTTGAGGCTCAAGCTCAAGGTCAATCTGATTTATTGTCGAGAGATAAGCAATTTTCATTAAATACTTTAGAGCAGACCAATGGCAATATCCCTGTGAATTTATTCGAACTTAAGTCTCTATCGCTTCAAGGGCTGGGTTTTTTAATTGCATCTTGGGAGCATAGAGTCTTTTTAACATCTCAAATGCTTGGAATTAATCCATTTGATCAATATGGAGTCAATGCAGGTAAAATAGCGGTTCAGAAAAAACTAAAAAAATCTTAATAAGAATTGTGGTAACTAAGTAAAATGAAAAATACCTTAATTGCAAAAAAAATTAGAAAAAATATCTTAGATATGGCTTTCAGTGGATCCACTGTTCATTTGGGGTGTGCGTTATGCTTGGTTGAAATCTTTGCTGTCATTTACAGGAATCATCTCCGCTACGATTTTTTTGACCCCTTAGACCCTACTAGAGATTTCCTGGTCTTAAGTAAAGGCCATGGAGTAATGGCTCAGTATGCATGCATGAAAGAGCTAGGATGGCTGAATGAAAAAACTTTATTAAACTATTTTGCTGATGGAACAGACCTTAAGGGCTTATCTGATTCTCGAGTGCAGGGGCTTGAGGTCACTTCTGGTTCTCTGGGTCATGGTTTATCTGTTGGTGTGGGTATTGCTTTTGGTCATCATCTAAAAAAAGTTAATCAAAAGACATTTGTTATTGTTGGTGATGGAGAATTAAATGAGGGGGCTTGCTGGGAGGCAATTCAGTTTGCTGGTCACCACCAGCTCCAGGACTTAATGATTGTGGTAGATAAAAATAATTTTCAAGCTATGGATGCAACTTCTGAGATTATCAATCAAGAAAATTTAAAAACCCAGATTGAATCATTTAACTTTAATGTTGTAGATCTGGATGGACATGACGAACAAGCATTAGATCAAGCCATTCAAGATCTATTTGAGCTAAGAAATAATAGGCCAAGCTGCATTATCGCAAATACAGTAAAAGGCAAGGGTATTTCTTTTATGGAAAACAAAAATGAATGGCATTATCTTAGGCTAGATCAAGCCTTGTATGAGTCTGCTATAAGTGAGCTAGAGACATGAGAGATACTTTTTCTTCTAAATTAGTAGAGTTAGCCCAATCTAATCCTCATGTATTACTTCTTACTGGTGATCATGGTTATGGACTGTTTAATGGTTTGCGTGAGTCACAGCCTAAGCAATTTATCAACATGGGGATTGCTGAACAAAATATGGTTGGTGTGGCTGCTGGACTTTCCAGAGTTGGTTTTAAGCCAATTGTTTATGGTCTGAGTGCATTCATTCCTATAAGAGTATTGGAGCAGATCAAACTTGATGTCTGCCATGATAGCTTACCTGTAATTTTTATTGGCGATGGAGCTGGCTTTGTTTACAGCCATCTTGGAACTAGCCATCAATCCACAGAAGACATAGCAGTCACAAGAGCTATTCCCAATCTTATTGTAATGTCTCCAGGAGATAGATTTGAGTTATCTAGATGCATGGACCTAGCCTATGCTAAAAATTTACCAGTTTATATAAGGCTTGGTAAGGCGGATAGAGGCGATGTGCATTCTCAAAATTTAGATTTTAACCTTGGCGATCTAATTGTTTTAAAGAAGCCTACTGACATTGCTTTCAGTGCCACCCTTGTTGCAACAGGCTCAATGTTAAAAATGGCTACCATGCTATGCAAGAGGTTTCCGTCACTGGGGTTGGTCAGCGCACCATCTCTAAAGCCTATTAATGAGAAGCAAATTAGAGATCTATGCTTAAACAATCAAACAATTATAACTTTGGAAGAGCATTCCATTTTTGGGGGATTGGGATCGATTATTTCTGATGTAGCGGCTACTCTTGCTCATGCAACGGTAAAAAAATTAGGTATTCAGGATAGATTTTCAGAGCACTGTGGATCTTATGAATATTTATTAAATGAACATAAGATAGATTTTGATTCTCTGGAAGATGCAATTAAGCATCATGTCCCATCATTAGATTAACCTGCAGATTAGAGGCTAGCAGTTTTAGATAACCATGAACATAGCATTTTTTGGAGCTTCCAGCCAAATAGCAAAAGGGCTGTATTTGGGGTTGCTGCTGGAAAAAAAATTGCTAGAAGATTTATTAAAAAATAATGACTAATATTAAGGCAATCTATAATAACTAAAAACATTTATCTTCAATGAAATCTCAACGTACTTTCTCTCATAAAATATCAGCTGATGCAGGCTTGCATATCTCTTCTAAAGTTATTGAGTTATGCTTCAAAAAAAACGCTGCACATATGGGTGGAGCACTATCAATTACTGATTTTTTAAGTGTCTACTATTCGTTCTTTAATGACGATGAATTAACTAGTCTTTTTTATAGTAAAGGTCATGCATGCACTGCACTATATGCAACTTTAGGGTACTTTAATTATTTCGATGAAAAAGAACTTGAATCATACTCAGATAATGGTTCAATTTTTACTTCTCATGTCAGCCATCATGTTCCTGGTGTTGAGCTATCAACAGGAAGCCTTGGCCATGCATTATCTGTGGCTAGTGGAGTATCTTATGCAAAAAAAAATACTGATGCTAAGCATAGATCTTATATTGTTCTGAGTGACGGAGAGCTTAATGAGGGATCTAACTGGGAGGCACTAATGTTTATAGCCCACCATCAGCTTCCTTGCACAATCATCGTTGACTATAATAAGCTTCAAAGCTTTGGAAGAATTACTGAAGTGATAGAGTTAGACCCTTTGGATAAAAAATTTAAATCATTTAATTTGGACTGCGAAGTTGTGAATGGTCACAATCATCTAGAGATATTTAATGCGCTGAATTCTTTGAGTGATTTTCCTAAGGTTATTATATTAAATACTATTAAAGCTCATCCATTAAAATATGCTATGAACAAACTTGAATCACATTATTACCCTCCTAATGCTGAGCAATTAACTGAAGGGTTAAAAAATATAAAAGACCATTATCAAGTTGAATCATGAGAGAGACATTTGTAACCAATCTTACAAGGCTTGCCAAAGATGATGAAAGTATTTTTTTGGTATGTGGTGACTTAGGTTTTAATGTGCTTGAGGGGTTTCGTGATTCCTATCCAAAAAGATTTTTAAATGGAGGCATAAGTGAGCAAAATATAGCTGGTCTATGCTCGGGATTGTCTAGAGAAGGTTACACAGTATATTTTTATTCAATAGGAAATTTTCCTACATTGAGATGCATGGAGCAAATCCGATATGACATCGCATACCATAATGAAAATGTAAATATCGTTGCAGTTGGTGGCGGTTATGCATATGGATCATTGGGAACCTCTCATCATGCAACTGAAGAAATTGGTATGTTAAGAATGATTCCAAATATGATGGTAACTTCGCCCTCAGATCCAAGTGAAGTAAAAGATATTCTAGAGATTACTTCAAAAAATTCTTGCCCAAGTTACATGAGACTAAATCGATCAGGGGAAGAGATTATTGAGTATCAAAATAACTTTAGTTTAGGAGACTTACATCATGCTTACAAAGGTTGCGACGCGCCAAAAAAAGCATTTATATCTAATGGAGCTATTTGCTTTGAGATCTACAAAGACTTAGTTGCAGGAGATGTCAAAGCTGATTTATTCTCTCTCCCAGTTTTAAAGCCTCTTAAAAAAGAGAATATTTTTCATCAACTTGTGAAATATGATGAAATTATTATTGTAGAAGAGCATCAGTTAATTGGAGGTCTTGGTTCAGCTATTCAAGAGATTATGTATGATCATTTTTCTTCTTGTAATCTTACCACTTTGCCAAAAATCCATAGGATAGGCATACAGGATACCTTTCAAAGTCTCGCAGGAAGCCAAGATTTTTTGAGAGAAAAAGCAGGGCTCTTTAATTACAGAAATCATATATGAAAATCGCTCTTTTAGGCGCATCTAGTCAGATTGCTAAAAGCCTATTAAAAATATTTATTCAGGATGAAGAGCATCGAATGCATCTATTTACCAGAGATTTATCTAGTTTCCAGCAATGGATCGATAATCAAAAAATTGACCCACCACATCTCTCTGCTTAAAACTATTCGAGTCATTAGCAACCAACAACAGGAAAGCTATTGCAAGAACTGCGAACAGTGGGATGGATAGTAAAAAGGTAAACTTTTTCATTTATTTTGTCAGTTCATCCTCACAACTTAACGCTTCTGCAACTACACCAGTTCCACCTGTAGCTGAGTTCATAGCTTTTAAATAAACTGCATTTGCTCCTTTTTGATATGCCTTATTCATCACCTCATTCATTGAGTTTTCCATATCACCTCCAGTATTATTGCCCATCGATGACCCGCCATAAACTAAACCAATAGAAGAGCAATTGGACTCTAATTTTTCTTCAAGGCTAAGTAGTTTTATTTGACTTGCTTCTTCCATTAAGGGAGTTACACAACTGGACAACAAAAAAAGTAAAACTAAAAAGGGTAAATTTCTCATATATATATTAACTTAACTGGTTAACATGCCAATGTATCTTTTATAGAAAGTAATTAGTTAGTTGTTTATCTTATTGTCTTAATAAACCTAGTAGTATCAGTGCTTTAAGAATGGTGCCCAGAGGTGGAATCGAACCACCGACACAAGGATTTTCAGTCCTTTGCTCTACCGACTGAGCTATCTGGGCATGAAGCGGTGAGAAATTATAACCGAACTGTGCTAACTGGAG
>Ga0209384_1001958_pt1 | contig 10130 bp, 9 predicted proteins | sample CoawatmetaG05DNA_FD_187511 | JGI IMG/M metagenome (GOLD analysis project Ga0209384, IMG submission 187511) | Marine microbial communities from the West Antarctic Peninsula - Coastal water metaG058-DNA (SPAdes) (version 2) | ecosystem: Environmental > Aquatic > Marine > Coastal ... | reverse complement strand
TCAGTAGCAGTTAGTTCATTATCAGAAATATCAACAGCAGCTGCAGATGATGTTTTTTTAGCAGTAGATACTTCAGGTGGTGGACTTAAAAAAATTACAAGAAGTGCTGTTATTGCTGGAACTGGTTCAAGTGGAGATTTAGCTAATGTTGTTGAAGATACTTCACCTCAATTAGGTGGTAATCTTGATATGAATGGTGCAGATATTGTAACCACTTCAAATGCAACTCTTGATCTAGCTCCTAATGGTACGGGAACAGTTGTTGTAAGAGGTAATACAAATTCTGGAGCAATTGTATTTAATTGTGAATCTAATACACATGGACAAAAAGTTATTGGACAACCTCACAGTGCTAGTGTTGACAATGTTATGTTATTACCAGATGGTGCTGACTCAACTTTAGTATCTCTTGTTGCAACACAGACATTAACAAACAAAACTTTAACATCTCCTAAAGTAAATGAAAACGTAGCAGTAACTTCTACTGCAACAGAATTAAATATTTTAGATGGTGTAACAACAACTACAGCAGAAATTAATTTAATAGATGGCGGCACTTCACGAGGTACTACAGCAGTTGTAGATGCAGATGGTATTCTTCACAATGATGCTGGCACAATGAGAATGACTAGCGCTGCAACATTTAAAACATATTTTACAAGTGGTGTGTCTTCAGCAGCAGATGATATAACAGCAGGCGATGCAGCAGTTAGTGTTACAACTTCATCAGGAAATATTACAATTGATTCAAATGCTGGAGCAATATCAATAGATGGACATACAGGTGTTACATTGGCTTCTTCTAATTCTGGTGATATTACATTAGATTCAGTAGCAGATATTGTTCTTGATGCTGCAGGAAATGATTTTAGCTTTAAAGCAGGCGGCACAGAAATTTTAAAAATAACTAACTCATCAAGTGATGTAATTATTAAACCTATTGTTGATGCTAAAGATATTATTTTTCAACAAAGAGATGGGACAGAAGTTGCAAGAATTGAAGACAATGCTACATTTAATATTGTAACAGGTAAATTAGCAATCAATGGCACAGCCGTTACATCAACAGCAGCAGAACTTAATTTATTAGATGGTGTTTCTGGATTAGTACAAGCAGACTTAACAAAATTAGCAGCGGTAGATTCTACAGCAGCAGAATTAAATATTATGGATGGTGGAACATCCGCTACTTCAACAACAGTTGCAGATGCAGACAGAGTTGTACTAAACGATGCTGGTACGATGGTCCAAGTGGCAATGACAGATATTAAAGATTACATTGGTGGTGGTACATCATGGCAAGCAGTTAAAACAGGAAACTTTACAGCAGCAGCTGGTCAAGGTGTATTTTGTAATACATCAAGTGCAGCATTTACTTTAACATTACCTGCAGGAAATATTGGTGATGAAATTTCATTTCTTGATTATGGAGGAACATTTGATACTAACAATCTAACTATTGCCGCTAATGGTTCAGAAAAAATTCACGGGTCTACAGACGATTTAACTGTATCCGTAGAAAGAGCAGCTAACACTTTGGTATTTACAGATGGTACTCAAGGTTGGCTACTAAAGAGTAAATAATGGCTGACTATAAAGATATTGTTGGAACTACGGTTCGTGGTAATGATGGAGTTTTAGACAGTGCAAAAACTGGTGAACTTTTTTATGATCAAACAAATCGTAATTTTTCATATAGTTTTCCAAATGTAACTGCAGCTGGTGCATGGCGTACTGGTGGAAATTTAAATGTTGCTAAAGAATCTATGGCTGGAGCAGGAACACAAACAGCAGGTATGGGTTTTGGTGGATATAATGGTACAGCAGTTGTAAACGAAACAGAATTATATAATGGATCTAGTTGGACAGAAGTTAATAATTTAAATACAGCAAGAACTTATGCTGCAGGTGCAGGAACGCAAACATCTGCTTTATGTTTTGGTGGTTTTTTAGATCCTGGTAATACAGATATAAATGAATCTTGGAACGGAACTAGTTGGACTGAACTTGCTGATTTAAATAGTGCAGGAAATACTTTAGCAGGTGCAGGTGTAAGTAATACTTCTGCTTTAGCTTTTGGTGGAAGTGCTAGATTGGCAGAAAATGAATCTTGGAACGGAACATCTTGGACTGAATTGGCTAATTTAAATACGGGAAGATCTCAATTAGGAGGTGTTGGAACAGCAACAGCTGCTTTAGCCTTTGGTGGTAGCTCTGTCACAGCAAATACAGAAATTTGGAACGGAACCGCTTGGACTGAAGTAAATAACTTAAACACTGCAAGAAGACAGTTAGCAGCGGCAGGTATAGCAACTTCTGCACTTGCTTTTGCAGGAGAAACTCCTGGTGCAGCTGTTGTAGCAATAACAGAAAAATGGAATGGCACAAGTTGGACTGAAGATGGAGATTTAAACACTGCTAGAAATTTTTTAGCAGGAACAGGAACAGTAAGTGCTGGTTTAGCTTTTGGTGGACTTTCTATTACAACAGCAACAGAAGAATTTACAGGTGCAGGTGCGAATATTGGTGCTTGGGCAACAGGTGGAGATTTAAATACAGCAACAGCATCAGCAGCTAATAGAGGAAATGGAACACAAGGTACTCAGGATGCTGCTCTTGCTACAGGGGGAGGATCTCCTGCAATAGCAGCTGTAGAAGAATATAATGGATCATCTTGGACAGAAATCGCAGATTTAAATGTAGCAAAATATAGTGCAGTTTCAATAGGAACTAATACGGCAACCTTAGTTGTTGGAGGTAATACTGGAAGTGCAGCTTTAAAAACTAATGAATCTTGGAATGGTTCAGCATGGACAGAAGTTGGAGATATGAATGCAACTAAAAGCACTGGAACTGGAACTGGTACAGCGACAGCAGGATTAGCAGTAGGAGGAACACCCACTCCAACAAACACTAATTGTGAAATATGGGATGGTTCTAGTTGGACAGAAGTTGCAAATTTAAATTCAGGTAGATATGCTTTAAATAGTGTAGGTACTAATACTGATGCTTTAGTTTTTGGAGGCTCTCCCGAACCTGCTGGTGTTGCTATAACAGAATTATGGAATGGTTCAGCATGGACCGAAGTGGCAGATTTAAATACTGCAAGACTACAACCAGCAGGTGCAGGAACAAGTACTTCGCAAGCAATAGCATTTGGTGGTTTAGGTGGTTCTAGTTATAAAGCTATTACAGAAGACTGGAATGGTTCAGCATGGACAGAAGTTGGAGATTTAAATACTGCTAGATTTGCTCACGGTTCAGCAGGATCTTATACTGCCGCTCTTGCTTACGGAGGATCTATTCCTGGAGGAAATACTCAAACAACAGAAGAATGGAGTGGAAGTTCTTCTCTAACTAAAGTATTAACAGATTAACAAAGGAGAATATTATGGCAAAAACATATCAATACTGCGTAGCAGAAAACTGGGGCAAAGGATTTATTGATCACGATGAATCTCATAGAATAACTTTTGCAGGTTATCCTGGAAATGTTTGGCAAGTACCTGCATACAATAAACATGGAAATCTTTGGATTGCTAAAGTTGCTGGAACACCTAAAACAAAAGACCAAGCTCAAACTATTGTGACTGCAGTAATAGACACGGCTCAAGATACTTGGGACAATGATAATGTTGACGGTGAATCATCTGCTGAAAAAATAGTAAGATTAGGTGAAAAACCAGAAGACATAACATTAGCAGAATAAAATTAAATGTCTGATTATAAATCTATACATGGCGTTAAAGTAAGGGATTACACAACTGATCCAGATAACCTTATAACAGGGCAGGTGTGGTATGATAAGACTAATAAAGTATTACAATATCAAGAATCTAACGCTGCTGGATCTTTTGCTACTGGTGGTGATTTAAATAATCCAACTGCTGATTCTGCAGGTTGGGGGACACAAACATCTGCTTTAAAAGCACTTGGTGGAACTACTGATAATCCTGTGCCAGGAAAAGAAACAGAAGCATATAATGGCACAGCATGGACAGAATTAGCAGATGCAAATTTAGCAAGATTTTCTTTAGGTGGAGCAGGAGCTAATAGTACATCAGGACTTGTTTGGGGTGGTTATGGAACTGGAGGTTCTAGTCCACAAAGAGTAGAAACAGAAGTATGGAATGGATCAGGTTGGACTGAAGTAAACGATTTAAACACTACAAGAAATGGACCAGGTAGTGCTGGTATAGTAACTGCAGCTTTAACATTTGGTGGTGCAGGAACTACAAATGGATATACAGAAAGTTGGAATGGAACATCATGGACAGAAGTTGGAGATATAAATACTGCAAGAAATACAGGAGCAGGATTTGGTGTAACTAATACTGCTGCTGTATATTGTGGAGAAGCGGCTTCTGTTAATGGAATAACAGAATTATGGAATGGTACATCATGGACAGAAGTGGCAGATTTAAATACTACCAGAAGACAGCATGGTCCAGGAGGAGCAGGAAGTTCTATTTCAGGTATGGTTTTTGGTGGAGAAAATCCATCAGCATCTAACATAGCTAACGTAGAAACTTTTAATGGAACTTCTTGGTCAGCATTTGCAGATTTAAATGTTGCAAGAAAAGGTGGTATTGGTGCTGGTGCTAGTAGTGTTTCTGGTTTATTTTCTGGTGGTAATGATGATAATGACGCAACAGAAGAATATACATCACCTGCAATAGCAACTAAAACGGTAGACGTAGATTAATTATGACAACATATAAAGACATACATGGATTTCAAATAGAAGTTAGATCAGACAATCCCAGTAATCCAGTCAATGGACAAGTTTGGTATAACACTACAAATTCAAAATTAAAAGGAAATGCACAAACAACTGCAGCAGCTTGGTCTAGTGGTGGAACTTTAAATGCAGTAAGATTTGAAAGTGCAGCATCAGGAATTCAAACAGCTGCTTTAACTTATGGAGGAAGAAATCCTTCTCCAGCAGCATCAGGTAAATTAGCAATAACTGAATCTTATAATGGAACATCATGGACAGAAGTTGGAGATTTAAATCAAGCAAGAAATGATTTGGGTGGAGCTGGGGTAACAACTACAGCAGCATTAGCATTTGGAGGTGCTGTACCAGGAGTCTCTGTAAATACAGAAATATATAATGGAAGCACTTGGACGGAAGTTAATAATTTAAATACAGGCATAGCTGATATGGCTTCAGGAGGAACATCAACATCAGCTTTGTGTATAGGTGGGCAACCAGATACAACAGCTAAAAATGAATCTTGGAATGGAACATCATGGACAGAAGTTGGAGATTTAAATGCAGCAAAAGAAGCATTAAGTGGAACAGCAGCAGACAATACTTCTGCTATAGTTTTTGGTGGTAGTCTTAATCCAGGTCTTACAGTAAATACAGAAACTTGGAATGGCACTGCGTGGACTGAAGTAAATAATTTAAATACTGCTAGAGATAGTTTAGCAGGGGCAGGAGTAACTGCAGCAGCATTAGCTTTTGGTGGAGCCACACCAAGTGCAACAGTTAACACAGAATTATGGAATGGAACGTCATGGACAGAAGTTGCAAATTTAGCTACTGCTAGAAAACAAATAGCAGGATGTGGAACAAACACTGCAGCTTTATCTATTGGAGGTGCTCCAATTACAGCAACAACAGAAGAATGGAACGCTGCTGGTGCTGACGATATAAGAGATTTTGACGTATCGTAAGATTTGTAATTTATTTTATATTATATATATTAGTAATTAATTAATGGAAAAAGACATGAAAAAAGACGTTAAAGATATTATACAAAAAGAAGAAGTACATTTAAATAATTTGTTAGAACAAGATGACCTATCTGCATTTAAAGGTATGGTAGAAGAACTTCGAGATACTTGGACTAAAAAACAAATGTTTAGAACAGAAACAGAAGCTAGATTTTCTGTACTACAAGATAATAAGTACCCAACGAAAGCATCAAAATATTGGCAGTGTGTTAGAGAACAATCAAGTTACTTAGACAACTTAATGACTTTATCATTTGATTATAGAAGAAACGAAGCAAAAATTAAATGGTTAGAAAGTAAAATTGAAAAAGAAAAAGATGATTATAAATTAACTAAATATCAAATAGATTTAGACGAAGCTAGATTTGGTAAAGCATCTATGGAAAAAGTTGCTAGACATAGAATGAGAGAAATTAAAATGTGGTCTGGATTAAAAAAAGAATTTAATGATGGCTCGTTTAATGACAAAGATGTTAACCAACATCAACTAGAATCTTATGGTATGCAATATCATGAGAAAGCAAAAACTTTAAATGCAAACTCATCTGAAGCTGAAATATTTAATGTAATGGGACAATTAAATTCATTACAAAGAATTAAAAAGTCTGGTGAATTAGAAAATAGTTACAAAGAGAAAGAACAAATCACTCAAGATGGAAAATCTAAAATTTGATTTTGTATTTTTAGGTCAGTCTGTTTTAAAGTATCAAGTACCTCTTGATATATTTACTACGATTAATCAAATATACGAACACAATTTTTATAATCTTACGCCAGCTAATGGACAGTTAGTAGGTAAGATAAAGAATGAACACTCATTATTTTATAATGGTAAAGATCAAACAAAGATGAAAAACCATAATCTATTACCACGAAATGTTACAGATTATTTTATGACTATATTTAAACACTATTTAACTTTTAATAAAATTAAAGAATATGATACTCATTTAAATTCTATTTGGATTAATGAAATGAAACAACACGAATATAATCCAGCACACATTCATAGAGGTATGTTATTTACAGGTCTATCAAGTGTAATGATTTTAAAAATGCCATCAACTTTTGGTAAAGAATACTCAGCAGAACACATACCTCAAAACGGAAGACTACAAATACTAGGTGCAAGTAATGGTCAGTTTTCTAAAATAGATTATCAACCACCTATGGATCTTAGAGATTTTTATGTGTTTCCTTATGATATGAGACATTGTGTATATCCATTTAATGGAACAACTGAGACTAGGAGAACACTTGCTGCAAACTGTGATGTACAATTTGATCCAATTAAAAATAGGGGGGCTTCATGACAACAGAGCCAAGATGGAAATCTTATGTTGTTGAAACAACAAGTCCTATTTTTACACCTAAACAATGTAAGATGATTATAGAGGCTGGAAAAGCTGAACCTAAACAAGTTGGTGAAATAAGTGATGATAACAAAGAAAAAGTGTTGGATAATAAAACTAGAACTTCACATATTAGTTGGATACCATTTAAAAAAATGAATCACATGTATAAAGATATAGAAAAAATTATGAAGACAACAAATGGTAATCATTTTGGTTTTGATGGAATGACTATAACTGAAATGGCACAATACACAGAATATCCAGAAGGTGGATTTTATGATTGGCATGTTGATAATGATATTAATTTTGCACACGAACCACCAGTTAGAAAAATATCTATGACGTGTTTACTGTCTCCTGAATCAGAATTTGAAGGTGGAGATTTAGAATTAATGAAAGAAGATAAAATTGCTAAACTTAAACAAGGTCATGCAATATTCTTTGCATCTTTTATAAGACACAGAGTAAAACCAATTATTAAAGGAAATAGAAAATCACTTGTTATGTGGTTTGGAGGCACACCTTTTAAATAATGCATAGAGAATTACATTTTCCAACACCTGTTTATATTGCAGATATAGAACACCCAACTCTTAATCAAGAACTTGAAAGAGATATAGTAGCTTGGTCTAAAAAAGATAAAGGTATAACAAGAACAAATGTTCAAGGATGGCATTCAACAACTGATATGCATGAAAGACCTGAGTATCAAAAATTAGTTAGTATGTTATATGCATCACAAAAAACTATTTACGACCAAGAGCATTTAGATTCAGAGCCTGTCTTAGGTAATATGTGGGCAAATATTAATCCACCAGGTGGAATGAATAGAGCTCATCAACACCCTAACTCATTATGGTCAGGTGTTTATTATATAAAAGCCTCTAAAAATTCTGGACATTTAAAAATAGATGATCCAAGATCTGTTGCTTGTATGTCTAGACCAAGACAAAAAGAAGGTGCAGTGCCTGCAAGATTATTTAGAGAAACACATTACGAACCTGTTGCAGGAAGATTGATTATGTTTCCAGCTTGGTTAATGCATTGTGTTGATCCTAACAATTCTAATGATATAAGAATATCAGTGTCTTTTAATTTTTTACAAAAGTGTATGGTAGTATGAGTTTTGAAAATAAAAAATATCAAGTAATTAAAAATGCAGTGTCCTATGAACTAGCTAATTTTATATTTAATTATTTTATGCTTAAAAGAGATGCAGTAAGTTGGATGTATCAAAACAACATTATACATGACAACGGTATGTTTGGTACATGGAAAGATAAACAAATTCCAAATACCTATGCACACTATGGAGATATGGTAATGGAAACTTTAATGATGAAAGTATTACCTATTATGCAACAAGAAATAAAACTAGAGTTATTACCAACTTATTCTTATGCTAGAATATATAAAAAAGGTGATAAACTTCATAAACATAAAGATAGACCTAGCTGTGAAGTATCTACTACTATTCATTTAGGTGGTGATAAGTGGACTATATTTATAGAAGGTACAGAAGTCTTACTTGATGTAGGAGATATGTTAGTATATAATGGTTGCGAATTAGAACATTGGAGAGAACCTTTAAAAGGTAATACTTGCGCTCAAGTATTTCTTCACTATAACCATGTAAATGGTCCTTTTGCAAAAGATAATAGGTTTGACAAAAGACCAATGTTAGGTATTCCCCCAATAGGAAATATATAGTACAATGGCACAACAAAATTTTACTCACTATATAAAGAGAGACAAACCACCAAAGAGACCTAGAAGACATAAAAAAAGTTTAAACAAAAGTTCAACATTTAAAAAATATAACGGACAAGGAAGATAAACATGGCAGAGACAGTAGATACAGTTAAGTTGCAGACAGGCTCAGTTAAGCCTACGTCTAGCAATCAGACTACAGCAAGTAAAGCTACTTCATTGATTGAATCTATAGTAGCTAATCCTACTATGCCTACGGGGACTACTATATCTCCACAATTACAGAATGTAGCTACAAATGAATTAATGAGTACTGCAGGAGTTAGTGGGACAGTAGCAGCAGCTACGCCTACAGCTACAGCAACACCTACAATAACTGGAGCGGCAGCACCCACAGCGGCAACAACTACAGTACCTACAACTCAAGCAACAAATGTGTATACACAAGCTGGAGTAGCATCAGCAACTCCTACTATGGCTGCAGCACAAGGTACAGTATCAGCACCAGTAACTGCTCAAACAGGGGCAGTGTCTACTGACTCTACAGTTAGAGGGCAGTTAGCAAGTTTACAAAGTGATGTTGAGACAGCAGTAGCAGCAGGAGATCCTTTACCAGTATGGGCTAGAGGTGCAGCTAAAGCAACTGAAGCAGCTATGGCTAATAGAGGGATGAGTCAAAGTTCTATGGCAGCTGAAGCATTAGCCGAAGGTATAATGAACTCTGCTCTACCTATTGCTAAAGCAGATGCAGATACTTATAAGCAAATGATATTTCAGAATCTTGCAAATAATCAGCAAGCTGCAATTACAAATGCTCAAGCTTATTTACAAATGGATATGCAGAACTTGTCTAATAATCAACAAGCTAGTTTATCTAATTTACAATCAAGGCAAACATTTTTATTGTCAGATCAATCAGCAGCAAATGCAGCATTTCAATTTAATGCTACTAGTCAGAATCAAGTTAATCAATTCTATGATAACATGAGTGGGCAAATGGCTGAACAGAATGCAGCTAGATCAGATGCAATGGGTAAATATGCAAACAGTGAAGCAAATAAAATATCATCATTAAATGCACAAAATTCAGTAGCAGTTCAACAAGCTAATGCAGAAAGAGAATCTGCTATTAATCAGTTTAATGCTACAATAGATAATCAAAGAGAACAGTTTAACGTTAACAATCAAAGAGAGATAGACCAATCAAATGTAGTTTGGAGAAGAGGAATTAATACTGCAAATACTGCAGCAGTTAATGCATCTAATCAAACTAACGCACAGAATTTATTAGGGCTATCTAACTGGGCAATGTCAGCAGCA
>Ga0209384_1001957_pt1 | contig 10131 bp, 9 predicted proteins | sample CoawatmetaG05DNA_FD_187511 | JGI IMG/M metagenome (GOLD analysis project Ga0209384, IMG submission 187511) | Marine microbial communities from the West Antarctic Peninsula - Coastal water metaG058-DNA (SPAdes) (version 2) | ecosystem: Environmental > Aquatic > Marine > Coastal ... | reverse complement strand
TCTAGAAGAATGTTATTCTAAAATTAGCAGTTTAATTGATGCTGAAATTAACAATGGCTCAAAAGATTATGATAAAGAGTATATTAGAAAACATGTTAGCAAGCTAACGACTTAAAGATTCATATTCCTTAACAAGTTGAAAATACATTTCAGCCTCAAGATTTTGAGGTCTAAGATTAAGATCAATATTAAATTTAGTAGCAATTTCTTTTGCATTATTAAAAACTTTATTAAAAGGTTTTTTAAGCATTTTTCTTCTTTGACTAAAGAAAACTCTAGTTATCATTTCAAGATTTTTAGCATCTTTTAATTTAAAGAAATCTTCTCTTGGGGTAAATAGTAAGAGTGTGCTGTCAACCTTTGGTTTCGGTGAAAAGCTTTGAGGTTTAATGTCTATTATTTTTTTAATATTAAGTTTCCAATTTGATAAAATAGACAATCGTCCATACTTCGATGTATTGGACTCCGCAATAATTCTATCAGCAACCTCTTTTTGAAACATTAATACCAAACTTTCAAACCAGAAATTTTTATTTATGTTAACCACCCATTTAGATAAAATTTCAGTAGAAATATTATAAGGTAAGTTTCCAAATACAGTGAGCTTTTCATTGGAAATTTTTTCTTCAGATATTTTCAGAACATCTTCATTAATAATAGTGATTTGATCAGAAAATTTATCTTTTAATAGTAGAGCTAGCTCATCATCCTTTTCAATTGTATAAAGTTTTTTTGGTTTTTTTTTTAAGATAAATGTTGTTAAATTTCCACTCCCAGGACCTATTTCTAAAACTTCTTTATTCTTAATTTCAACTGTATTAACAATCTGTTCTAAAACATTATGATCTATTAAAAAATTTTGTCCTAAACTTTTTTTAGGTTTAATAAACATTTATTTGTCTAAGAATTTTAAAGCTACTAGTAAGCTTTTTGGGTCAGATAGATTTTTACCAAGCATGGAAGCATTTGGACCATGGTCTGGAGAAATACGAATAAAGGGCAAACCTAGAGTTATATTTATTGCATCAAAGCCAAATAAAGCTTTCATGGGAGTTAAGACTTGATCATGATACATACCAAGAATAACATCAAATTTTTTTAAATTGTTTTTTGTAAAAATAGTATCTGCAGGAAAAGGTCCATCAACCTTGAATTTTCTATTTTTTAAATTTTTAATTGCAGGTTTAATTATTGTGTCCTCTTCAGAATTAAGAAAATTGCTTTCACAGTGAGGATTTAGACCTGTAATTGCAATTCTTGGATTCATTTTAAAGTTTTTTTTATAAAATTTAGCAATCAATATAATTTGATTATATATTTTTTGTTTTGAAATATGTTTATGCACATTTTTTAAAGCAAGATGTGTTGTTATTGGAGTAACTGATAATTTTTTGTTAAAAATTAACATTGCAACTTTATCCTTTCTTTTAGTTTTTTGTGCTAAATATTCTGTAATTCCTAAATTTTTTCCATTTAAAAAATATTTTTTAGAAATTGGTCCATTTATAAACTTAGTTAATTTATTTTTTTTTAAAACTTCTAAGGCAATTTTAAAGGAATTATTTATATAAGTATTCGACCTTGCTGATATTTTTTCAAAAGGTTTTTGAAAATTATAGTTAACATTTATTATATTAATCTTTTTATTATCTAATTTATTAAAATCTTTATAATCTTTATTTATTAAATTTATTTTATAATTAAACCCAAGTTTTATCATTTGTTTAATTAATAATTTCTTTGAAACAATAATTATTAAAGGTCTTGTTTGTTTTATTTTTTTAATACACTTAAAAAAAATTTCTAAAAAAACACTATTTGGTTCACCGCTTACTATTATTATTGGCTGTTTATTCATTGATGTTTATGTTTTTTTTAACTTTATTAAAATATATTTTGGAGTATTGATTTAACATTCTATTTCTTTCATAATTTATTAATCTTTTTAATTCTTTGTCAGGGTCTATTTTAGATATTATCTTATTAATTTTTTTAATTTTTAGTATTAATATGCCATTAGAAATAATTATAGGTTTTGAAATTTCATTTAAACCTAAATTAGAAATACTATTTTTAATTTTAGTATTAAGAGATCTTTTGGTAATCAAACCAATATTTCCACCTATTTTTGCAGTTTCAGAAATACTATAAATAGAGGCAGCATTTTCAAATCCGATTTCTATAATATTTTTTTTTATCTCTTCATATCTTTTTGCAATATCTTGTTTATTTTTTACCTCAAATACAATTTCTGATAAATCGTATTCTATCGTTTCTACTTCAGTATTTATCTTGATTTTATGCTTTAATTTTTTTTCATCAATTTCTATTTTAGATTTATACTTTTCAATAATTAACTCATTCCATAAAGCTTCTATAGCTACTTTCTTCCTGATATCCTCCACATTCAAACCATAAATTTTTAAATATCTATTAAATTCATCGATTGTTTTAAGATTTAAACCACTATAAATGTTTTTTAAAAGTGCATCACTATATTGTTTATTAACATCAAGACTTGGAAAGTGTTTAGATACTTCAATTTTTTTGATTTTTTCTTTGACTATTGAATTACTTGAAATTTTTAATATTTTTTCTTTATCTAATTTTTTTAGGCTAGGGTTTAATGCAAGTAGATACTTGTACTCACTTTTAATGTCTATGTTTGTAATTATTTCGTTTTCGATTACGTATATAATTCTTGTTTCCAATGCTGAGAGTGTGGTGATATTTAAAAAAAAAAATAAAATGTAAAAAATTTTTTTCATTAACTCTTCCTGTCCTTATTTAAGAGCATTTTATCAGGAGAAAATGTTGTAAGTGGAACTATTGTGATTTCAAAAAATAATTCTTCTTTTGGAATAATGTCACGATCACTATAATAATCTTTTCTATAACGAACTTTTGCTTCCAAACAATCATTTTTATATTCATAAATTAAGTTATAATATTCAGTCAATCCTATTGTATTATTTCTTCTTGTACCAAATGATAATAAATTTTCCTCATTAAAATTATATTCAAAAGTATTGGTAAGAACATTAGATTTACCAAGTTGACGTCGCTGTTCAAGAAATCCTATGGTAGTTTTTAGGTTTTTATAAATAAACTCTGTATCTATCGAGTTAGACTCAAATTCATTTAAATCATCATTCACTGAAAAACTATAATCTAATGTGAAGTCTTTAATAGGGTTAAAAGTTATTCCACCAAAAACATTAGATCTTTTTTTCCCTATTGTACTTTTGGTCGGTATGTTTTTTTCTGCAGTACTTCTAAATACAGTTGCAAGTTTAAAATCAAAATAATCCTCAATTGTTTTAACATTTTCTTTTATAAAAAAATCACCTTTTCTTACTAAATCAACTGTATTAACAACTTTTTGATTTTTATAATTTATGCCTAGTGTAATAGATTCTCCAGTTTCGAAGCTATCACTCAAACCCAATCTGTCATTATTAAAGACAGTAGAGGCACCTATTGCTATTCCAGTCTCATTATGATTTTTCATATCATGTGGGCTGAATCTAAATGACATTTTTGGCTCTAAAACATTATAGTTATTTTTTGTTTCTTTAAATAGTGGCCAAGCGGTGTTAAATACATATGCACTCATTATTTCAGATTGTGGGCTTGATTTGTATACTTTATTTTTTTTACCTAATGAATTAAGATTTTTTAATAAAATATTGAAATTACTTTTTATTCCACTTTGGTAATAAGAATTGTAAGAATTGTATTCTACACCATTAGATATGAATGTTGAAACAGCATTTGTATCTTTTAATCTATTATTTCCACTTGATGTTAAATTAAAACTGCCATCAATATTATCTAAATAAAAATTTTTTGAAAAATTATACGATGGAAAGACGTATTGATATCTATCACTGTTAACACCACTTAAACTTTCATAAATTTCTGCAGATGTTGTAAAATCATAGTTTTCATGGGCAAGTACCAATTCAAAACTTGAGTTAAGCTGAGATAAACTATCTAATAATAAGGGTGATTCTAGCTTAAATTTCTTTAAATATGTATCATTTGATGATCTTTGTACATTAACTTCAAATGTACTTGATAAAAAATTTTCAAAATCAAGGTCAGTTATTAACTTAGCAAAAAAATGTGACCTACTACCATTTCTATCATCGAGAGCGATATTGGAGTGATGACCTTTTGCAATACTAAAATCTGTTATGATTAATGATTTTTTTGTTTTCTGTCTATATTCACTTTGTAAAATACGGACCTCACTATCATACCATCTTGGTTTAAATGTAAGATCTTTATCATCAGAAATAACATGAAAATAAGGCACATAAATAGAGCTACCTAAAGTGTTATCACCACCAAGTGCTGGCTTTAAAAAGCCAGACTGTCTTTTTACACTAGGATCTGGGTGAAAAAATTTTGGAAAATACATTACTGGTACGTCGTAGAGACTCAACCAAGAATGAGTATAAGAAATTTGTTTTTTAACTTTATCGTGTGTAATTTTTTTAGATTTAATCTTCCAAGGGGGACATTTATCAGTTTTCTTACAAGATGTGAAAACACCCTTTTCAAAGTAAGTGTTAAACTCATCACCATAAGAGATATTAGATTTAATTCTAGGATCATTTTCAGCATTATCAAATGCATTCTTATAAAATAAAAGAGTTGTATCTGTGGCAGAAAATAAATGATTATTAAAATCAAAAAAACCACTTTCAAAAAAATAATTATCACTTTTATAGCTTTTACCATCAAGAACAAAGTTGTTATATTTTTTAGGTCTAATATTTGGATTTCTATTAAATGATAGATTATTCTTTTCTTTAACTTTTTGGACAGCAGTTATAACTTCAATTTTTTCTCCCTTTAAAATTTTTGGATTAATTGAATATTCAAACTCATCAAGCTTGTAAGTAATTTTATCAATGGTATCTGTAATAGTTGCCCGTTTTAAAGAAGATAAAATCATTTCATTTCTTAATAATTTTAAATCGTATCCTTCGATATTATATCTGCCAGATACTTTTATTAATGTTTTACCAACTGTGTAAATTATTTCTTCATTCTTTAGATAAAAAATCTGATTAGCATTAATTACAATATCTTTTTTTAAATCTAAAACTTGAGCATTTCCATACGCCTCTAGTTGATTAATTTTTTTAAAATATTCAAAGGTATCTGAAGTTATTTCAATTTCATTTGCTGTGGTGATCTTACCTTTATTTATTCCTTTATAAATATTACCTTGATCAGTTACATTTAGTTGAGTAACGTTAAAAATAAAATTATCATCACTAAAAACTTTATTAAAAAAAGTTAAGCAAAATACAGATATTAAAATTATTTTTAAAAAGTTATTTTTCATTTAGCTTTATTATAGAGGTGATATTTATTATTAATAATATGATTAAAGGTAGTGTTATTGAAAGAAGTAAAGGTAATTTTTCGCTTGTACCCAATATATAAAAAAAATAATTTACATAATAGATAATCACTGACAAAAAAATGCCAAGTGAAACTTTAAAGATTGAGTTTTTTTGATATTTTATGTTGAACATAATTACAGCAGAAAAAATAGTCATTAAAGTTAAGTATACAGGATATGAAATTATTTTATATAAGTGAGAGGTTACATCTATTACAGAATAATTAAGTAATGTATAATTATTCCTTAAATTTATTAATTCAACTAAACTTAAAGAAGACAAATTTGAGAATAAACTGTTAATTTTTTTGAGATCAAAATTTGATTGAAAATTTATTAAATTTTTACTTATTGTAATGTTATCTTTTAGAATTTTAGGATTTATTATTTTCCAATCAGTCGAAGAAATGTCAGCTTTTTCAGCCTGTATTATATTTATAATCTTAAATTGACTATTAAATTGTGAAATAGAAACATTTAATAAGAATTCATTTTGAATTTTATTAGCATTTATTATATTAGTTTGACCGTTAATCTTATCTCTGATCCACAAACCATTTTTATTAATTACTGCTAGGTACTTACCATCTTTTGAATGTTTATTTTTTATTGTTAAATAAGAATTTTTTAAAATTGATGATAAGTTATAAAAAAAAACTACAAATATAAGAGCAAGTACAAATGAATACATACTAATTATTTTTACAATCTTGTTATTATTTAAACCTTGGTATTTAAAAATTTGCAATTCATTTTTATTGATTAATTCAATAAAAAAAACTTGAGTAGATATTAAAAAAATAAAGGGAAGTATTTCAAAAATAATTGAAGGTGAATTTAAAAAAGATAAAAATACTATATAAATAAAAGTAAAGTCTGCATCTTTAAAAAACTCAGATTGTTCTAATATATTTGTTAATAAAACAATTCCAAAAAAAACAAGAAAAACTTTCAATAAAGAGAATGTAAAAATATTTATTAAAAATTTTTTGTAGGTTTTCATTTATTATTAGCTTTTAGATTAACTAATATATAAATATATATCAAAAAAAATAGAAAAATAGGAAGCATAGAAATAGAAATATTGAACAACAAATTAGTATTCAAAAATTTAGAAGAGCCTTCAAAAAAAAGAACAAATAAAAAACCTAAAGTGTAAATTTTTAATTTATATCTTTTGAAATCATGACTATCTTTTGACTTTAGGATTAATAAAAGAGCAATCATTACCAAAATGGTATTGAAGAATGGTTGAATTAGTCTTTGATAAAGCACTACAAAAATTTCTCTAGCATTCCATGCTTTACAAGCAGGAAAATTATGAGAAGGGTTGTAATCATTATTCTCTTCTTTTTGTTTTTGTAAAATAAAAATACAGCCGATTAGTTGCTTTGTTGAATATTCTTGATTTTTTTTATATGTGTTGGTATTTGAATTAAACTTACTCAAATCTATATCTGTTTTAGAAAATTCAAATTGAGAATTTTTCCCCTCTTTGTTATTAATCTTTATTCCGTTGTGGAGCACTAATATTTTTCTATTACCACGAAACTCAAATTCACCAGTTTTTGCAAAAGTTAATTGAAAATTATTTTCATCAGTTATTTGTTTTAAATATATATTCTTTAACTTTTCTTCAATTGTTTTTTCTTCAAAATAAATTGTCAAATTTCTTATGCTATCTATAAATTTTTTAGGCCTCAGTATACTTTCAAAGTAATCTATGTCAGAAGATCTTAAAAAAATTTTTGCTTTTTCTTGTGTTGTTGGCACAATGAAAACATTTAATACTAAATTTAATACTACAAATCCAAATGATAATTTTATAAAAAAATTGATAAATTTCTTTTTATTTATACCAAAATTCCAAAATATAATTAATTCATTATTATTTTCATATTTTAATAAAATGTATGTAATCGAGATAAATAATGCAAATGGAAAAATCCTACTAATAATTTTAGGAAAATTGAGCAGTGTATAATTAAAGTACACGAACAATCCATGCCCATCTTCTATAACATAATCTAAATAATTAACTGCTTGTAAAACCCAAATTATGATTCCAATTGATAAGCTTACTAAAACAAAAAAATTTATACAATCAGTAGCAATTTTTCTAAAAATAATTTTTTTCATTGAAATATGATAATTTTGCTCATATATAGCATCCAACTCACATAGAGTGTATTTAAAATTTATGACTATTCAAATTAATTATAAAAACGTAAACTCAAAAAAAGATTTAACCAATCTTATCCTTTTTGTTGATGAAAATTTCAATATTAGTGGTCTTAAGAAATATATTTCAAATTCTGAATTTTCTTACATAGCCGATTTATTAAAAAATAGTGATTTAAAAAAAAACTTACTTTTTTTTGACGTTAATTCAAAAAAAACAGTATTTTTAGTGTCTATTAAGAAGGATATAAAAATATCAGATATAGAAAATTTAGGAGCTAAATTTCATAGTTATATTAATTATGATAAGAAAAAAGAATACTTTGTAAATTCAGATACAATTAATAATAAAATAAAAAATTTTATAGGTTTTTTTCTACATGGACTGAAATTAAAATCATACGAATTTAATATTTACAAATCAAAAAAGAATAAAAAAATTGTCTCTATAAATGTTATAGGAAACAAGAGTAAAATATCTACTCAAGATCATTTGAGGTTTAAAGCTCTAGAGGAAGGAAGTTTTTTTGCAAGGGACCTTGTGTCGGAACCGGGAAATATCTTACACCCTGATGAGTATGCAAAAAGAATAAATACACTTAAAAAATTTGGATTAAAAATAAATATATATGATGAAAAAAAATTAAAAAAACTTGGAATGAATGCTTTACTTGGTGTGGGACAAGGAAGTATTCGAGGATCATACCTTGTAACTATGGAATGGAATGGAGCAAAAAATAATTCTAGTCCTTTAGCATTTGTTGGAAAAGGAGTTTGTTTTGACACTGGTGGTTACTCATTAAAACCAGCAAAGTTTATGGAGGACATGACTTATGATATGGCAGGCTCTGCTACAGTTGTAGGGTTAATGAAAAATTTAGCATTAAGAAAAGCAAAAATTAATGCAGTAGGTGTTGTGGGGCTTGTTGAGAATATGGTGAGTGGAAATGCTCAAAGACCTGGTGACATTGTCAAATCCTACAGTGGTAAAACAATAGAAATATTAAATACAGATGCCGAAGGTAGATTGGTCTTGGCTGATGCTTTAACCTTTACTGAAAAAAAATTTAAACCTAAATTTATAGTTGATTTAGCAACTTTAACTGGTGCTATAATAGTTTCATTGGGCTCTGAATATGCTGGTTTATTTTCAAATGATGATAAATTGTCAAAACAATTATTAGAAGCAGGTGACAAAGTGGAAGAAAAATTATGGAGAATGCCTTTGCATAAAAACTTTGACAAACTTATAGATTCAAAAAATGCAGATATGCAAAATATTAATTATGTTGGTGGAGCAGGATCAACAACTGCTGCACAGTTTTTGCAAAGATTTATTTTAAATAAAACACCTTGGGCCCACTTAGATATAGCTGGTATGGCTTTTTCTAAATATGGTGGTGCTTTAAACTCAGGTGGAGCAACTAGTTATGGAGTAAGATTATTAAACCAACTAATAGAGGATAATTATGAGTAATACAGAGCAAACACTATCAATCATTAAACCTGATGCGGTTGAAAGAAATTTGGATAATGAAATCAAAGAAATGTTTATAAATAAAGGTTTCAAAATTATTAAAGATAAAAAAATTCAAATAGCAAAACCTGAAGCAGAACAATTTTATAAAGTTCATGAAACAAAACCTTTTTATAATGATTTATGTGCCTATTTGTCCTCAGGACCAATAGTTGTGATGGTGCTTGAGAAAGAAAATGCAGTTTTAGGAAATAGAGAGTTAATGGGAGCAACCAAACCAGAGGATGCTGAAGAAGGAACTATAAGAAAAAAATATGGAATTTCTATTGATAAAAATTCCGTACATGGCTCTGATAGTGTTGAAAATGCTAAAATTGAGATAGATTTTTTCTTTAAAGATTAATTAAATATTTTTTTTATAGCTGCTGGATAGAGCTGATGCTCTTGTTTTAGAACTTTTTTAGCCAAAGAAGTAGAGGTATCTTTTTTTGAAATTTTAACTTTTTTTTGTAGAATTATTTTTCCAGAATCAAGTTTTGCTGTTACAAAATGAACAGTACAACCTGCTACCTTATCTTTATTTTGTATAGCTTTAATGTGAGTATCTAGCCCCTTGTACTTTGGTAGTAAAGAAGGATGTATATTAACTATTTTTCCATTAAATTTTTTAATAAAACTTTTAGATAAAATCTTCATAAAGCCAGCAAGACAAATAAATTTTATATTATCTTTATTTATTAAATTTAATATTTTTGCTTCAGTTATTTTATAGTTTTTAAAGTTTGATATATATTTTTTGATATTAAATTGATTTGAAAATCTTAAGCCTTTGGCTTTAGGAGTATTTGAAAAAATTAAATCTATAGAAATAGGTGAATTTTTCATTTTAGAAAATTTTATTAAATTTTTTAAATTACTTCCAGTTCCAGATATAAAAACTGCTGTTTTAATCTTTTTAGGACCAGTCAATTTTACCACTAAGTTTGACTTTATTTTTTCCTGTGGTTATTTTTCCAATAACATAGGGTTTAAATTCTTTTGTAAAAAATTT
>Ga0209384_1001948_pt1 | contig 10160 bp, 15 predicted proteins | sample CoawatmetaG05DNA_FD_187511 | JGI IMG/M metagenome (GOLD analysis project Ga0209384, IMG submission 187511) | Marine microbial communities from the West Antarctic Peninsula - Coastal water metaG058-DNA (SPAdes) (version 2) | ecosystem: Environmental > Aquatic > Marine > Coastal ... | reverse complement strand
AATAGCACTAGCAATAAACCAAACAGTCATGTCTCTTGTTTCTTCGTTCATAGTTATTTTATGTATTGTCTTACCGTCTATCTCTTGTCCTATCTTTAAGTTCATCTCTACTTCTCCTTGTTAATTAGTGTATTATTTTCTCTGCTGTTTCTAACTCTTCTGCTTGTGAAAAAGCTAACATCATACCTGCTGTTTCTTCAACAGCCATAGGATTTAATAGTCTAGAAATTAAAACACAAACTAATTGTTTTATAGTTCCTGCGTTAAACTCTGATTCAATTAACATTATAACATCACAAACTCTTTTTCTTTCTTTCTCATCTATCATCATGCACCTCTTTTGCACCATCTACAATATAAGCAACTGTTTCACCAGCACGCACATTTTTTATGATTATTTGCCTAGCTTCTTCTGCAGAATATGCTTCTACTCTTTCTGTAGAATAAACAAGTACATCAAACTCTCTTGCCACTTCCATGTCTTGACCACTAGCCCAGCTCTCATCGTTCAACGCTGTGAAATCATTCATCATACATCTCCTCTTCATACCAGTGGTTTTTTAACTCTCTCTCTTCATCTAGTAACGCCATAGCAAGGTCATCTCTTGCTTGGGCTTCATCTAATAAAGCAATACATTCTTTCTGATACTTAGTATCTTTATCCATAACTTTAATCAACTCATCAAGTGCATCACTAAACTCCATATTGTTCTCCTTTGTTATCAATTACAAATCCACTAGTGTCTGTCTTAGCATCACCTTTAGCTTTTAATCCTACCACAACACGTTTGTTGCCGTCAAGGAATCTCATATCTGTTTTGTCACCATCAATAACACGAAGTCCTTTAAACATTTTAGGTAAGCCATTCTTAAACACAACAGCTACGTTATATCTAACAGCATCAAAGTAATCAGCATACTTTTTGTTAGCTTCTGAGTACGACCAAGTAAGATGATAGTTAGATATATGTGATACTTTACGATTAGGAATCTTAGTATAATCATACCACTGTACTTGTGGAAACATTTGAAATATGTTCTGACCACACTCAACTTCAATAGTTTCCCACTGAATATCAGACGTTCCGTTCAATCTAATAGCAGGCTTCTTACTCTTACGTTCACAGTAACTAATAAACTTTATAACATCTAACACTAACAGTGTCATAAAAGTATCTCTGTCATCTAAAAACAAAGCAGTCTTACGTTCTCTAGCTTTGTGTATGCTAGGAAATACTCTAGCCATACCAGTGTTATCAATACAAGGTGCTTTACATTTAGCAACTACTTGAAATGGACATATCTTAGTACTGATAGGTCTTAAGTGCATAATAGTAGATATGTAATCACTTAATTTGTTGTTACCTTTCTTTACTTTAGAATTGCTATCGGGTGCTGATAATAATTTAAACATTTGTTTACTCCCACCTCGAATTAATACTAGGTTTATATGTAATGCCTTCTGCAACCCATTCAATACGTTCTTCTAAAGTATCTTCAACCCATAATTTAGCATCAATACTGTCACCTTCTTCACCATTACCTAATACTAAAGCTTTACCTGCTAAAGGCTGACCACATAGTTTAAAGTATCTTTGGTTTTTGACGAATAAACCCTCGTCATCTACAAAAACAGTATGGTCATCTATACTATAAACTGCATCAATAAGTTTGCAATCACACAAAGTATAGATTTGATGTAAATTAGAATCTACATCAGATAAAATAACAGATTTAATAGTTTGGTCAAACGGATTAATTAAGTAACCTTTCATAAGGTACTCCTCTAGTTAATAAAAAGAAATGGTGGTTTTTGTCATGTGCTACCACCAAACACGATTAACATATCAGCCAAAGATAGCTTGAGTTAGACGATTGCCTGTATCAGCTTCTCGAACACCTCTAAAAGCAGGTTGAATGTCACAATTAAGTGGCATCTCAAGTATCTGCATTGAAGGATTGATACGACCTAAACCGAGTTTAGCTTTGAAACTAAGCTTTAATTTAGGTTGCTTAAGTGGAATGTATACTGATGTTTTACCAGTATGGTATCCAGTGAACGTGTTACCACTAGAAATAAACTCATCTCTAGTTTTATTTGCTCTTATTCTTATAATACTAGCGCCTACTTTAGCACCTTCAATCCACAAATGCTGTACTGAAACAGGTGCTTCAGTGATAGCTGTAGTAGTTGCGCTGCCTCTAGCAGAATAAGTAATAAAGTTCTTGTGTGTTTTATAGCCATGTGGCTTTCCTTTTAGTTAGGGTTAATATAAAGTCAGCAAGTGCCGACTAGAAAATTATGGCAGATGCCACAAAATTTGTCAAGTGGTTTCCCACGCAGTTAGGATAAAGATTTACTTTTTAAAAGCTTTGCAATTATCTTCATTTTCTTTAACAGCTCTTAAATATTCTATCCTATCTAAAGTTTCCAGAGTAGTCATTAATACTACTGTAGCTATTGTTCGTTCACTACCATGAAACCTCATAGGTAATTCCATTAATTCTTCTCTTGTTTTTAAAGCAGGAAATATTGAAATTCTTTCTTTCTTATTATTTTTCACTTTCATTCTCCAATTTGTTGTACGTTCCAAATATATTTGTCGTACTGATTACACCAAGTTCTAAAAACATAAAAACTTCTAAAACGATTCTCGAATAGAAAGACCTTATCTTTAGAAGACAGATTCCTATTCTTACACTTGACTTTAAAAGTCCATAAGTGTTTTTGAGCCATCTCGAAACTTAAAAACTGCTTAATCATAAGTTACCTCCTTAGGTAAATGGTTTGCTTCGACCCGACAAGTTTACGCTGATCCTCGATTGGTGTCAAATGGTTCCACGCGTAGTTAGCATAGTGTTTTACTTTAAATAGACAAGAGATATAAATAATAGTTGACAGTATAATAAACATACTGTATAATCTCCATAGATTAAAAGGGATAAATATTAATAGAGAAAAGTATAAAGAATTGGTTATAAAATTCTAAAACTTATTAAAATTATGGCTAATTTTAAATAATAAATAAGTTATACACAGCTTACTAACAGCTTATACACAGCTTAATAACAGCTATTTTATAAACACGTTCAATACGCAGGCGGATTTTTAATACGCTTCTTAGAAATAACTTTAAATTAGGAACGGGTATGGTCATATTAGAAATGGAGCTTTGCGACAATTATACTGCCTCCCTCCGAGTTTTTTCTCCCATTTCTTCAGGTATGAATTGTATGTTTGCTTGTCAAACTACAAGAAGACATATGAAATTGGGAAAAAACAAAGTAAGCCTCTAGAAAAACTAGACATAAAAAAAGACTCTCAATCTTACGAAAGAGAGCCTTGATTACTAAAGCTACTAGACTTTAGTATCTACCGCAAGAAGGAATTTATCAATCGAATCTTTATTTTGATTATGATCTTTAAAAGCTTTAGTAATCTTTTTAAGAATCGGTTTAGGTAAAGATTTCGAATTATCTTTGAAATGTTTCTGGCAAGAATCTGAATCAAAATTCTTCTCATCAAATAAAATCCTTGCGATCCGCTGGAGAATCCTATATTCAAAAGATTTAATAATTTTTGATTCAGATATAGATTCCCTTGGATCTGAACTAAACACATCTTTGATGAATGAATCTTTCACTATACAAGCGACAGCAAATGCTTGCTTTTTAGTGCAAGGTTTTCCTGACATTTTAGACGCGTCAAACCCAGTGGAACTGGTAGAATTGCCTGTCGCAGATGCAGTGTTTAAGAAATCAGCTAAAGAAACTGACGATGAACTTGAAGGTGTTGCATTTGAATTTCCCATAATTTTTCCTTTGAATGTTATGGTTATTATTTGAAATCTCCAACGATATGTTGGAGGCTACTGTAATCAGATGCTTCTGAACATCTGTATCCTACAATCCGGAATCCTTTTCGCTTTTTGTGTATAAGAAAGCATTTTATTAGGTTCCGAACTTTAGAAACTTTGGACTTAAATTCGATGGTTTGGTTGTCCGAAAAAGTGATTTGAATGAGCATATTTATCCCCTTGTTTAAAAAAACAAGTATATTACCAAACTTCTGTAGTGTCAATGGTTTAGCTTTGCTAATATATTTTTATTCAGCTGCTAAAGCTAATAAATATATTACCATTGACACATAAGAAGTTTTGTAATACTCGTAAACTAGCTCTAACAAGGGGATAAATGCATTCAAATCTTTACTTTTTTCGTGATAAGCAGAGCATCTCAATTTAATCCCAAGTTTCAAAGATTCGGGAGATAATGAAATGCTATTCTTGCCCTCAAAAACTAAAAGGTATGGAGAATTCTTAGGTACAGATGTAACAGAATCACGGATTACCGAGGCTACATTACATATCGTAGAGTTTCAGATGATGAACACAACGGTTCAAAGGAAAATACAACATGGGAAATTGGGAACCTTTGAGATCATCTAAGTTCTGTGCTGATTTCACATAAACATAAGACAAGGCGGCAATTCTAATGTTTTGACAGGCGCTAAAATTAAGGAAAACATCAACTAAAAACTATTTGCTTAGCTTTACTGTGAAAGATTCCCACATTAAAGAGATACTATGAGTATTACAAAAGGGAATCTATATTGAAACTAATGTGTATTGCTAAGTTTACAAAGTTTAAGAAATAATAAGTACATAAAAAACCTACTATGTTGTAGAATAGTAAGTACACATTAGTTGAAGGCTCTCATGTACTATTAATGTAGGGAATTAGAATTAGTTGTGTTTTTCTGAGGCTTACGTTTAGAGGAGGGGAGGCAGAAGACCATACCCGTACCACTACCATCTATGTAATACTCATACATTTTTAGAAGTTTTAGGAGTATACTAGTTTAACTGGTTGATCTGCGGCTATTAAGTGTTATATAGAATTAGTATAGGGACCCTCTCGGCTCTATATTTATTATACAGGTAATTTTAATGTTTGTCAATAGATAATGTAAATAAAAGTTGACAGAACCTGTTTAGGACTGTATACTAGAGTAAGTAATTAATAAACAACGTAGAGATTTTATATGGCAATCCTCCCTAACATAGAAAAGAAAGCAGCTAGAACCCTTACTGTTAAACAACAGTCTTTTCTAGAGTACTTAGTAGACACTAAAGGTGACGCTAAGAAAGCAGCAGAGTTAGCGGGGTACTCTTCCCACTACCACACAGTTGTCAAAGGTTTAAAAGCAGAGATACTAGAGTTAACACAAGAAGTTTTAGCAAACTCTGCGCCTAGAGCAGCTTTTAAAGTAGTTGAGATAATAGAATCGGATAGACCTGTAGTACAAGCAAGCAATAAACTAGCAGCAGCACAGACTCTACTAGATAGAGTAGGTGTTTCTAAAGTAGATAAGTTAGATGTTAGCCACTCAGTAGCAGGAGGCATCTTTCTTATGCCTGATAAAGAGCCTATCGTTGTAACGGAAGGCGTATATACAGAAATAAATAGAGGAGAAAAGTAATATGGACATAGTAATCACAGTAGTCTTTGTAATTATCATAGCTGTTTTAATTATTAAAAGAGTTAAACCAGAAGTATACACAACTGCAAAAGAATACATCAAAGGATGGTTTTGAATCTCTTACCCGAAGGTTACATTAAAAGAAAAACTTCTACTATCCCTTTTGGTTATTCTCTAGACGATAATATAACAGGATACCTGAAGCCTTACCCTGAAGAACTAGAAATACTAGCCGAGGTTTCTGAATCAGTTAGCGCAGGAGAGATTAGTTTAGGTGTAGGAGTAGATTGGTTAGAGTCTAAGACAGGCAAGAGTATGTCTAGGATGGGTTTAAAGAAGCATGTAGATAAAGTTTATGGCAGAAACCATTAAAAATTCTAAAAATTACTTGACAGATGCTGAAGGGAACTATATACTAAAGAAAGATGGTTCTCCTAAGCTTAAGGCTGGTAGACCTAAAAATTCCGAGCTATCAGAATTTCAAGCAGCAACGCAAGCACAGAAAAAATTAAAACGTAGTGATATAAAAGTAAAAAAACTACGTCGGAAATTAAGTACTGCTGAAAAGAAAGCAAAGAAAGCAAAGAAAACTTTAACATCTAATGTTTTAACCAAGTCAGAAACTAAAGAGTTACCTGATGTAATACAAAAACATTTAGATGATACAGGTTCTTACGTTGCGTTCATGCCTAACGAAGGACCACAGACAGATTTTTTAGCTGCACCAGAAAAAGATGTATTGTATGGTGGAGCTGCAGGTGGCGGTAAGAGTTTTGCAATGTTAATAGATCCATTGCGCTCTTGTCATAATCCTGTACATAGAGCATTGATCCTAAGAAAGTCAATGCCTGAACTAAGAGAATTAATAGATAAGTCTAGAGAGCTTTATCCTAGAGCATTTCCGGGAGCTAAGTTTCGAGAAGTTGAAAAACTTTGGAACTTTCCGAGTGGCGCTAAGATAGAGTTTGGTTTCTTAGAACGAGATGCAGATGTGTATCGTTACCAAGGTCAAGCATATTCTTGGATAGGTTTTGATGAAATAACGCATCTACCCACAGAATTCGGGTGGAACTATTTATCATCACGTTTAAGAACAACTGATAAAAATTTACAGACTTATTTAAGATGCACAGCAAATCCCGGAGGAGTGGGAGCGCATTGGGTAAAGAAAAGATATGTAGATGCTTTTAAGTACAACAGTTCTTTTGTGGGTAAGGATGGTTTAACAAGGAAGTTTATTCCTGCTAAATTACAAGACAATCCTTATCTAGCAGAAGATGGTGAGTACGAAAGAATGCTTTCTTCTTTACCTGCTGTTCAGCGTAAACAATTACTAGAAGGTAATTGGGATATAGCAGAAGGAGCAGCGTTTGCAGAGTTTGATATAAGTAGTCATGTCATACCACCTTTCGACCTACCATCTTGGTGGGAAAGGTTTAAAGGAGTGGATTATGGATATGCTGCTGAAAGTTGTTGTTTGTGGGCTGCTGTTGATCCCGAAGATAAGACCATCATAATATATAGAGAACTATACCGAAAAGGTCTAACAGGGCAAGCACTAGCCTCCACAATAACAGAGATGGAACATAATGAACTGAAGTCAATAAGTGGGGTATTGGATACCGCAGCTTGGGCTAGGACAGGCTATTCTGGTCCTACGATAGGTGAAGTATTAATACAGCAAGGACATAAACTAAGACGCGCAGATAAAAATAGAGTAGCGGGTAAAATACAGATACACGAATTTTTAAGAAAAAACGCATCAACTGGTAGACCTAAATTACAAATATTTAACAACTGTCCAAATTTAATTAGGGAACTACAAAGCTTGCCTTTATCTAAAACTAATTCAGAAGATGTAGATACCCATGCTTCGGATCATGCTTACGATGCTCTACGTTACATGTTAATGAGTAGACCTAAACTAGATCATCCGTACGACAGAATGCTAAGAATAAAATCGGATGTCTATCAACCTTCCGATTCAACATTTGGATACTAAACATGGAAAACAATGAAAACACTTTTCTGAGTGCCAACAACATCTATGAAGAAGTTGAAGGTGAAACAGGTAAAACTTTAAATCTTGAAGAAAACCAACGGAATAATTTAGTTGGTATTATTGAAGATCGTTTTTATGCTGCTGAAGAATCTCGCAAGACTGACGAAACAAGATGGTTAACTGCGTACGAAAATTATCGTGGTCTTTACAAAAAGAATGTTAAGTTTAGAGAATCTGAAAAATCTAGAGTCTTTGTTAAAATCACTAAAACAAAAGTGCTAGCTGCTTTTGGTCAGTTAGTTGATGTTATATTTGGCACAGGTAAATTTCCTATAGGTATAACAGAAACTAAAATACCTGAAGGAGAAAAAGCTAACGCTTATTTAGATACACAAAACCCAACGCCTAACATTGAAGCTCCTTCTAATCTAGGTAATCGTATGGAAGATGAGCCTCAAGGAGAAAATCCTTATGACGTAGGTTATGTAGGTGATGGTAAAGTTTTAAAAGCAGGTGCTACATATGGTAGTGGCTTGTTTGAAGATAGCATAGAAGACCAAGCTGAAGAAAAAGGATTTTTAGTAGAAGGGCAAGGACCTCTACCGCAGATGCCTGAAATATCTCCTGCACAAAGAGCTGCAAGACGTATGGAAAAACTTATTCACGACCAAATAGAAGAGTCTAGTGGATCATCTGAAATACGGAATGCTTTATTAGAAGCTGCGCTGCTCGGAACAGGCATTGTTAAAGGACCGTTTAATTTTAATAAAAAATTAAATAAGTGGGAAAAAGGAGAAGACGGAGAAAGAGTTTATAACCCTTTAGAAGTTAGAGTACCACGCATAGAGTTTGTAAGCTGCTGGGATTTTTATCCAGATCCTGCAGCAACTAATATTCAAGAATGTGAATTTGCTATTCATCGTCATAAAATGAATCGTAGTCAACTAAGACAACTTCGTAACATGCCTTACTTTGATAAAGACGCTATCCGTGAATGTCTGCGTATGGGTCCAAACTACGAAGAAAAAGATTTTGAAAATCAATTAAAAGATAATCATTCTGCAGTAGACGAAAGTTATAGTTCTAATTATGAAGTGTTAGAATACTGGGGAATCATGGATGCAGAGTATGCTAGAGAAGTAGGAATTGACTTACCCGACACAATAGACGATTTAGATGAAGTACAAATTAATGCGTGGGTAACAGGCGGTAAGTTACTAAGAGCAGTTATTAATCCGTTTACACCTTACCGCATTCCTTATAATGCTTTCCCGTACGAAAGAAATCCTTATAACTTCTTTGGTATAGGCGTGGCTGAAAACATGAATGATTCTCAGCAAATTATGAATGGACATGCTAGGATGGCTATTGATAACTTAGCTTTAGCAGGCTCTATAGTTTTTGATGTAGATGAGTCTGCTCTTGTAGGTGGACAATCAATGGACATATATCCGGGAAAAATATTCCGTAGACAAGCTGGAATGCCCGGACAATCTATATACGGTTTAAAATTTCCTAATACAGCTCAAGAAAACATGATGATGTTTGATAAGTTTAGACAGCTTGCTGATGAACAAACAGGAATACCTAGTTACAGTCACGGACAAACAGGTGTTCAAAGTATGACAAGAACAGCGTCAGGTATGTCAATGTTAATGGGCGCTTCTAGTTTAAATATAAAAACAGTAATTAAAAACTTAGATGATTTTTTATTGAAGCCGTTAGGGGAATCTTACTTTCAGTGGAACATGCAGTTTTTAGAAGATGATACGCTAGATGTTAAAGGTGATTTAGAAGTTAAAGCTACAGGTACAAATAGTTTAATGCAAAAAGAAGTACGGAGTCAAAGACTGACAATGTTCTTACAGACTGCACAGAGTCCTGCTATAGCACCGTTTGTTAAGATTTCTAAACTTGTAAGTGAACTAGCCTACAGCTTAGATTTAGATCCTGATGAAATACTCAACGATCCTGAAGAAGCAGCTATCATGGCGCAGATAATAGGAATGCAAAATGCTGGACAAGAAGCAAGCACAGAAGCTCAACCCGCTGGTCAACAGCCTACAATGGCAGGTGCTGGCGGAGTACCTCAACCACCTCAAGACCTTGGAGCTACAGGTACTGGCGGTGGCAACATCGGAACTGGAAATGTTCCGCAGTCAGGGGAAGATCAATTCTCTGGCACGCTTAGAGAACCTACCTAGCGTAGTTAAACAAACACTTAAAGAGAATTAATATGGCAAAAAGAAAACAAAAAGCTATCGGTGGTCTTTTATCAAAAGCTGCTAAAAAATCTCGAAAAACTGACGCTATTAGATCAGCAAAATTAGATGACTCTTTAGATAAAAAGAAAGCTACTAAATTAGATCGAAAGAAAAAAGAATTAATAAAAGCTAAAGATGAGTTGGAATACTTAACAAGAGATGCTATTGATGATAGTCGAATAGATGAAGAAGAATTTTTAACAGAACTTATAGATGAAATAGAAACCGATATAGTTATGTTAGAAGAAGGTGTTTCAGAAGAAGAAGCAAGAGGTCTGTTTAAAAAAGGCGGTAGAGTTATGTATGCTGAAGGTGAAGATGTAGATGCTCAAATGTCTATGATGATGCCTGAAGAAGAAGCAACACATACAATGCCTGATGGTACTAAAATGTCAGGCTCAACACACGCAGA
>Ga0209384_1001946_pt1 | contig 10169 bp, 6 predicted proteins | sample CoawatmetaG05DNA_FD_187511 | JGI IMG/M metagenome (GOLD analysis project Ga0209384, IMG submission 187511) | Marine microbial communities from the West Antarctic Peninsula - Coastal water metaG058-DNA (SPAdes) (version 2) | ecosystem: Environmental > Aquatic > Marine > Coastal ... | reverse complement strand
CCTATCAGTCAGGAGAGGGAAGAAGTCAGACAAAAATTGGTTTTGCAGGTTTACAATCTGAATTATTAGAAGCTGTGTATAAAGTAAATAAAAATATTGTTTTGGTGTTGTCTAACGGAAGACCGATGGATATTTCTAGGGCAAATGATATTTTACCCGGAATTTTAGTTACTTGGCAATTAGGATCAGCATCTGGAAATGGAATTGCAGATGTGTTGTTTGGTGATTATAATCCGTCAGGCAAACTTCCTGTTTCTTTTCCAAGAAATGTAGGTCAAGAACCTTTGTATTACAATCAAAAAAACACAGGCAGGCCTTTTAATAATAAGCATGTAACATATGCAGGGTACACAGATTCAAAAAAGTCTGCTTTGTACCCTTTTGGTTTTGGCTTGAGTTACACCCATTTTTCTTATGATCATTTAAAGGTCGATAAAGAAACAATGTCATCCGAAGATAAAATTACAGTTTCTGTAGATGTAAAAAACACAGGGAATGTAGCTGGAGAGGAAGTTGTGCAATTATATATAAGAGATTTAGTTGCAAGCGTTATTAGACCCGTAAAAGAATTAAAAGGATTTCAAAAACTATTGATAAAAGCAGGACACAAAAAAACAGTCTCTTTTGTTATAGATAAAGAAGTGCTTCAATTTTATACTATTAACAAAAAATGGGAAGTAGAGACCGGGGAATTTCATCTTTTTGTAGGTGGCAGTTCAGCTACAGAAATCAAACAAAAGATTTCTGTAGAATAGTTTTTTCTATTAATATTAAAGTTAAAAAGCTTTAAAAAATTAATAACAAAAAAAAACGACATACTTTTACAGTTCTTAAACAAGCAATTTCCTTCCGAAGTGTCGGGAGCCCTAACTACGAAAAAAGAAAGATACATGGCAAAGAATTTAGTAATTGTAGAGTCACCAGCAAAAGCAAAAACCATCGAAAAATTTCTTGGAAAAGATTTTCAAGTAGCATCTAGTTATGGTCATATTGCAGACTTACCTTCTAAAGAATTAGGAATTGATGTAGCTGGAGATTTTAGTCCTAAATATATAGTTTCAGACGATAAAAAACCAGTTGTTAAGAAATTGAAAGCATTGGCAAAAAAAGCTAAAATGGTCTGGTTGGCAAGTGATGAGGATAGAGAGGGAGAAGCAATTGCATGGCATTTAAAAGAGCAATTAGGATTAAAGGATGAAAACACGAGACGTATTGTTTTTCATGAAATTACAAAAAATGCCATTTTAAAAGCGGTCGACAATCCTAGAGATATAGACTATAATATGGTGAATGCACAGCAAGCGCGTAGAGTTTTAGACCGACTTGTTGGGTATGAATTATCACCTGTTCTGTGGAGAAAAGTCAAAGGAGGCTTATCTGCGGGTAGAGTGCAATCTGTTGCGGTTCGTTTAATTGTAGAAAGAGAACGCAGTATTCTAGATTTCAATACAGAAACACATTATAAAGTAGTTGCAGAGTTTTCAAATACTGATGGGAAAACATTTAAAGCAGCCATTCCAAAAAATTTCGACACAAAAAAAACAGCAGAAGATTTTTTAAACTCCTGTGCTAAAGCAGATTTTTCAATAGCAGATTTAACAAAAAAACCAGCAAAAAAATCTCCAGCAGCGCCCTTTACAACGTCAACATTGCAACAAGAGGCATCAAGAAAGTTGAGTTTTCCAGTTGGTAAAACCATGCAAGTTGCACAACGTTTGTATGAAGCAGGTTTAATTACATACATGAGAACGGATAGTTTAAATTTATCTTTAGATGCAAGAAACGCTGCTGAAGAAGAAATTACAAATTATTATGGTGCAGCATATAGTAAGCAACGTGTTTTTAAAACGAAGTCTAAAGGTGCTCAAGAAGCGCATGAGGCCATTCGTCCTACCAGTATGAAAATGCATTCGATTGATACTGAATACGACCAAACAAGATTGTATGATTTAATTTGGAAAAGAACCTTAGCTTCTCAAATGAGTGATGCGCAATTGGAGCGTACAAATGTGAAAATTGAAAATTCTGAAAACTCAAAAATATTTACTGCAAATGGAGAGATGATTAAGTTTGAGGGTTTCTTAAAAGTGTATTTAGAAGGAACAGATAACGAAGATGAAGAGCAAGCGGGTATGTTACCAAATTTAAAAGTGAAGGACGCCTTAAACTACACTTTTATGAATGCAACGCAGCGTTTTACGAGTCCGCCATATCGTTTTACAGAAGCGTCTTTGGTGAAGCAGCTAGAAGAACTAGGAATTGGTAGACCTTCTACATATGCACCAACAATCTCTACGGTTCAAAAAAGAGGGTATGTAGAAAAAGGAGAAAATGAAGGTGCAGAAAGAGCATATAGACAATTAATTTTAGCAAATGGAACTGTAAAAGAGGAGGCTCTAACTGAGAAAACAGGTTCAAATAAAAATAAATTAGTCCCTACAGATATTGGAAATATTGTGAATGATTTCTTAGTTGCAAATTTTTCTAATATTCTAGATTTTGGTTTTACAGCAAGAGTAGAAAATTCTTTTGATGATATTTCTGAAGGTGATGAAGATTGGATAGAAATGATAAAAGGTTTTTACACCAAATTTCATGATAATGTAGAAGATGTTAAAGAGAATGCAGAAAGAGAAAGCGGAGAACGTATTTTAGGGAAGCATCCAGAATCTGGAAAAACTGTTTTAGTACGTTTGGGTAAGTTTGGTCCAATTGCACAAATTGGTGCCCCGGAAGATGAAGAAAAAGTATTTGCCAGTTTAAATAAAGACCAGAATTTAGGGACCATAACCATAGAAGAAGCATTAGAGTTGTTTTTGCTTCCAAAAAATTTAGGAAACTATGAAGGTGAAGAGGTAGTTGTTTCTAATGGTCGTTTTGGACCTTACATTCGCTTTGGAACTATGTTTGTTTCTCTTGATAAAGGAGAAAATCCAATGGAAGTAGATTTACCAAGAGCAGAAGAGTTAATTGTTGCAAAACAAGAAGCAGATGCACCTGTTTATCATTATGAAGATTTACCGGTACAAAAAGGAGTTGGACGTTTTGGTCCTTTTCTAAAATGGAACTCTATATTTATCAACGTAAGTAAGAAGTACGATTTTGATAATCTTTCAGATGATGATATTATTGAATTAATTGAAATTAAAAAACAGAAAGAAATAGATAAGGTTATTCATAATTGGGAAGATGTTGACATTCGTGTAGAAAAAGCACGTTGGGGACGTTTTAACATTTTAAAAGGTAAAATAAAGATTGAATTACCCAAAACTACGGAAATAGAAAAATTATCTAAGGAAGATGCTGTGAAGATGATTGAAGCAAAAATGCCAAAGAAAAAAGTTGCAAAAAAGAAAACAGTAACAAAAAAGAAAACAACGGCAAAAAAAACGGCAAAAAAAACGGTAAAAAAGAAATAATTAGTTAGTATCTTGCGTGCTTTATTGTTCCAAATTAATGATTCAAGACTTTTTAAATCCTATTAAAGATACTGTTGTTGCTCACAGGACGCTGCAGTCTTCTTCTTGTTTAGGGCAAAATATTCAAATTCATTCAATAGAAGGAGGTTTTCCTGATTTAGAAAATGTTCAAATTGCTATTTTCGGAGTGCAAGAGGATAGAAATTCGCAAGATAATTTTGGTTGTGGAGAAGATTTGCATTTTATCCGTAAAAAACTATATGAGTTATTTCCTGGAAAATGGCATACAAATATTGCAGATATAGGAAATATTGAAAAAGGAAATCAAGTTTCAGACACTTATTTTGCAGTTAAAGAAATTTTGACTTCTTTGTTGAAGGAAAATATTATTCCAATAATAATTGGAGGAGGTCAGGATATTACGTACGTTAATTATAGAGCGTATGATGCTTTAGAGCAGTCTGTAAATATAACAGCAGTAGATAGTAGATTCGATTTAGGGAACCTAGAGGAAGATTTAACATCACAGTGCTATTTGAGTAAAATAATTATGCAAGAACCAAATAACTTGTTTAATTACTGCAACGTTGGATATCAAACGTATTTCAATTCGCAAGAAGAAATAAGTTTATTAGATAATTTATTTTTTGATGCCTACAGACTGGGAAGAGCAAGAGAATTAGAAAACATAGAGCCTGCGTTTAGAAATGCAGATATTGTTTCTATTGATATTGGCGCTATAAGACAAAGTGAAGCTCCTGCAAACAATAATGCTTCGCCAAATGGTTTTTATGGAGAAGAAATATGTGCGATTTCGAGATATGCAGGCATCAGTGATAAAGTTTCTTCATTTGGTATTTATGAGTATAATTCTAAACACGATAAGAACCATCAAACGGCACATTTAATTGCGCAAATGGTCTGGTATTTTATTGAAGGTGTAAATGTTAGAGTAAAAGATTATCCGTTCTCAGGAAAAGAGAATTATCAGAAATTTACCGTATTGTTAGAAGATGATGAGCCTTTAATATTCTATAAAAGCAATAAGTCTGATAGATGGTGGATAGAAATAAATATTTTATCAAATAATAAATATAAAAGACATGCGTTAATACCATGTACATACAAAGATTACACAGATGCAACAAAGCAAATTATACCAGAAAAATGGTACAAGGCGATGAAAAAAATGGTGTAATTTAAAAAATATAAAAACGATGCAGTAAAAAAGCAATTTTAATATTGCCTATCAATAAAATAAATACCTTTATGAACGCTAAGTAAAGACATAATCAGAATATGAATAAAGCAGTAATATGTGCACTTTTAATAGCAGTATTTTACAGTTGTGGCTCTAATGATAGAGGAGAATTAGTAGGCGTAAAAGTCAAAAAAAAATGGTTTTCAGAAAAACCTTATGGTATGTCGTTAATACCAGGAGGCTCTTTTACTATGGGTAAACAAGACCAGGATGTTATCGGTACGATGAATGCACCAACAAAAACGGTTAGTGTTAGTCCTTACTTCATGGATGAAACTGAGATAACTAACAATGAATACAAATCATTTGTGTATTGGGTTAGAGATTCTATTGTTAGAACAAGATTAGGCTACCAAGCAGAATTTGCTGCAATGGGAGCAACTCCAGGAAAAAATGGTGCGCTACCATCTGGCGGTATTCAAAATTATAAATTTAAAGATACACTAGCCAATTCTACCCCATATCAAAAATACATGTATGATAATTATTATAGTTTAGATACTATACAGCCTTTAGATTGGAGTGAAGAATTAATTTGGGAGCAACAAGAATACCCAGATGTAGATTACGTAGAGGTTATGGATTCTCTATACATTAGTAGGGAAGAAGCTGTAGATGGAATAGTAACATTTAATACAAATTTTTTAAAATATAGATATTCTTGGTTTGATAGAGGTAACGCCGCAAGAAAAGGTGGGAATAGAAAGGATTTTTTACAAACAGAAGTGTTAAATATTTATCCTGATACTACCGCTTGGGTAAAAGATTTTAACTACTCATACAACGATCCAATGCATCAAGATTATTTTTATCATCAATCTTATGGAGATTATCCTGTGGTTGGTATTACTTGGGAACAGGCAAATGCTTTTTGTAATTGGAGAACAAAAATGAAAAATGATTATCTAGGAAGAAAAAATATAATACAAGTGCCAGATTTTAGATTACCAACAGAAGCAGAATGGGAATATGCGGCAAGAGGTGGTTTAGAATTTGCAACATACCCTTGGGGAACAGGAAGTACATCAAGTGATAGAGGTTGTTTTTTAGCAAATTTTAAGCCCGTTAGAGGTAATTATTCTGCAGATGGCGCTTTGTATACTGTAGAAGCGAAATCTTTTAACGCAAACGATTACGGTTTGTACAACATGGCAGGAAATGTCTCTGAATGGACAAATACGGCATATAACCTATCTTCTTATTATATGGCTTCAACAATGAATCCGAGTGTAGAGGATAGAAAAAATAAAAGAAAAATTATACGCGGAGGTTCTTGGAAAGATATTGCTTATTTTTTAGAAGTAAGTTCTAGAGATTATGAATATGCAGACACCGCAAGAAGTTACATTGGCTTTAGAACTGTGCAAAGCTACATAGGAACAACTAATAAATAAACTTAAATAAAAATTAAAAAATTAATACTTATAACACGGTAAAGTCTAAAACTAAAAAGAATCCAAATGTAGAGAATAAAAGAAATAAAAGAAAAATTGTATGTGGAGGTTCTTGGAAAGGTATTTCTTGTTTTTAGAAGTAAGTTCTAGAGATTTGAATATGAAGACACCGCAAGAAGTTACATTCGCTTAAAAAAGCTATGCAAAACTATATAGTAACAACTAATAAATAAACTTAAAAAAAAATTAAAAAATTAATATTTATAACATGGTAAAGTCTAAAACTAAAAAGAAATTATTTAATATAGCATACAACGTTGGAGCTTCAATTGTTATATTAGGAGCACTATTTAAATTAAATCATATTAGCTTTGGTTGGTTGAATGGATCTAATGTATTGGCGCTTGGTTTAATTGCAGAAGCGCTTATTTTCTTTTTCTCTGCTTTTGAATCAGTAGAAGACGAATTAGATTGGTCTAAAGTATACCCAGAATTAGAAGAAGAGGGTTTGTCTTCAGAAAACGATAGAAAGAAATTAGGTGCAGATGGCATGTTGTCTGAAAAATTAGATAATTTATTACAAGAAGCACAAATAGATGCTAGTTTAATGGAAAGTTTAGGCACTAGTATGCAAAATTTTCAAAGCGCAGCAGAAGGTTTATCTGCAGCTTCTAATTCTGTAGCTTCAACAAACAAATACAATGAAGAAATGTCTAAAGCTTCTTTGCAAATGGAGTCTTTAAATAATCTCTATAAAGTACAATTAGAAAGTTCTGGTAAACAAGCAGAGCTAAATAATGAAGTTGCAGAGCATACAGAGAGGTTAAAAGAACAAATGGCTGCATTGGCAGGTAATTTGTCTTCTTTAAACGGAGTTTATGGTGGAATGCTTTCGGCAATGTCTACTAAATAATAATTAGTTGAACAGATATAAACAACTTAAAAATTAATTAGAATGGCAGGAGGAAAAGTGTCCGCAAGACAGAAGATGATCAACTTAATGTATCTTGTTTTTATTGCAATGTTAGCAATGCAAATGGATAAAGAAGTTTTATCAGCTTTTGGCTTTATGAACGAAAAGTTAGAAGATAATAATAGCTCTACTACAGAAAAAAACAGAAAAGCTTATGCTAATTTAGCAACAAAGGCAAATGAGCAAGACGCTAAATTTGGTAAGTTGAATAAACAGGCAATTAAAATAAAAAAATATTCAACTGATTTTTACAATTACTTAGGAACTATAAAAACAGAAATGACAGCAGATTTAGAAGATAAAACTGCTTACGAATCGATGGATAAAACAGAGTTTTTAAATTCTTATTTTTTTAAAGGAGATGGATATACCCAAGAAGGACAAGGTTTTATAGATGAAATTAATGGTTATAGAAACAATATCAATAAAACTTTAGGGAAAGATAATTACTTTTCAGCTTCACTGGAAAAAAGATTCAATACCAATGTTGAAATTGATACCGATGGCAAAAAAGTACCTTGGTTAAAGTACAGGTATGAAGGTTTTCCTTTAATAGCTTCTTTAACAAACTTAACACAATTGCAAGCAGATATTAAAAATACCGAAAGTGATATTATTTCAAATTTATTAGGGGGTCAATTAGAAAGTGATGTTTCTATGTCTAACTACAATGGAATTGTGAACTTAAATAAAAATGCTTTTTATCCTGGAGATAAAGTTACAGGAAATGTGTTTTTAGGTAGATATGATCCTAATTTAAAACCAAGCAGAGTTATTTTGAATGGTCAAAAGTATGATAACTTTGAAGACGGTAGTGTCGTTTTAGATTTAAGAGCTGGAGGTGTTGGCGAAAAAGATATAACAGGAACAATTTATTTTATGGAAAACGAAATAGAGGTTCCTGTACCATTTAAAAGTTCTTATTCTGTAATTTCAAAACCAAATGCTCCCGTAGTATCAGCAGACAGAATGAATGTTGTTTATAGAGGTTTAGAAAATCCTATTTCTATATCATTACCAGGAGTTCCTGATAAAGACCTAATCGCAAGAGCACCAGGTTTGAAAAAAACAGGTTCTGGTAAATACATCATGAAACCTAAAGCTGGAAATGAAGTAAATATTAACGTAAAAGCTAAGTTAAGTGATGGTAGTTCAGTAAATACGAATACTGTTTTTAGAGTAAAAGATATTCCTGCAGCCATGGGAACTATAAGAGGACAATACGGTACGGTTAGAATGCCTAAAACTGGATTAGGAAATACACCTATAGGCGCTGGTTTGCCAGATTTTTTATTCGATTTAGATTTACAGGTAACAAGTTTTAAAGTTAAAGTGCCTGGACAGTTAGCCATTATAGTAAAAGGAACAAGATTTGATAGAGCTGCAAAAAAGGCACTATCAAAATCAAGAAGGGGAGATATTATTACGATTTATGATATTAAAGCTGAAATAAAAAATAACTCTTACAAGCTTAAAAAAGTATTACCAGTAAGTATAGAGTTAACAAATTAGAAAATAAACATAGTTATGATTAAAAATTGTATACCTATATTTTTTGCTATTCTAACTACAGGTTTGATAAATGCGCAAGCAAACTTATTAAACTCAAAATCTGTAGATCAGATAGGTGTAAAAAACAAGCAACAATTGATTGCAGACAATGATGCTCCAATTCCTTATGGGTACGTAGATGATCGAGATGTTTTGTGGTCTAAAGTAGTTTGGGAATTTATAGATTTGAATCAAAAGATAAATTTGCCTTATTACTTTCCAATAGATACAATTAACATATCTTCAGAAAGAAGATCTTTGTTTCATACGCTCTTAAAAGGAATGAAACAAGGTAAGATTAAAGAAGTTTATACAGATTCTTTTTTTTTATCTAAGCTGACGGAACAAGAAATAGAACAGCGTTTAGTTAACGTTCGTGAAGAAAACGGGTATACAGACACTTTTAGAATTCAAACACAAGATGTTGTAGGTTATATGATTAAAGGAATGTGGTATTTTGATAAACGCCAAGGAGAATTAAAATACAGGTTATTGGGTTTAGCGCCAATGGGAAAAGATGTTCAAACTTTAGGAGTTCAAGAAATTGAAGATGAAGAACTCTATGAGTTATTTTGGGTTTTCTTCCCGACTGCAAGAGATATTTTGCACGATGCTAAGGTTTTTAATCCTGAAAATTCAGCACGACCAATTTCCTTAGATCATTTATTAAATGCTAGAAGGTTTGCATCTACAATTGTTAGAGAAGAAAATATTTATGATAATAGAGCTATTGAAGACTATGTTCGTGGCAATTCTTTATTCCAATTATTAGAATCAAACAAGATTAAGGAAAACATTAGAAATAGAGAAATGGATATGTGGAATTATTAAATCGTTTTTTAAAAGATGTGAAAAACGTTTACGAAAGTAAGCGTTTTTTATTTGAAGCTATTTTCTAGTCTGAATTATTTAGAGCGACCGCGAAATAAGCCGTTTATTTAACTTTACCTTACTTCTTTTTTTTACTAAACGAAAAAAAGGCCCTACAATAAGTATATTGTTTCGTTGTTCACAGCTAAGCTTATTTAATGTTCATGAAAAAAGAGAAGAACAGCAACCGATATTCGAACTGTTTTAATAAGAACCATAGTTGTTTATAAACTTTTAAAAAAATGATCTTTTAAAAGCAAACTTATTTATTTTTAATTTATGAAAGTAGACTACATTATTGTTGGTTTAGGCTTGGCAGGTTTAGCATTTGTAGAAGAGTTAATCAATGCAAATAAAACATTTTTAGTTTTTGAAGACGATTCTCAAACATCATCTTTAGTTGCAGGAGGTGTTTACAATCCTGTAGTTTTAAGGAAGTTTACAGCCGTTTGGAAAGCTGCCGAACAGCTCGATGTGGCATTATTATTTTATGAAAAATTAGAGGAAAAACTGAATCAAAAATTTGATGAAAAATTTGTTATTAAAAGAGCATTTAAATCGATTGAAGAACAAAATAATTGGTTTACAGCTTCAGACAATCCAATATTAAAGCAATTTTTAAATCCAAATATTGAAACAAAAAAAGTGGATGGAGTTGTTGGTGATTTTGGATTTGGAACCGTGAATAAAACAGGAAGAAT
>Ga0209384_1001943_pt1 | contig 10181 bp, 13 predicted proteins | sample CoawatmetaG05DNA_FD_187511 | JGI IMG/M metagenome (GOLD analysis project Ga0209384, IMG submission 187511) | Marine microbial communities from the West Antarctic Peninsula - Coastal water metaG058-DNA (SPAdes) (version 2) | ecosystem: Environmental > Aquatic > Marine > Coastal ... | reverse complement strand
TATATATATATATATGTATATATATATATATATATATGTGTATGTATATATATATATGTGTGTATGTATATATATATATATGTGTGTATATATATATATATATGTATATATATATATGTATTTAAACATGCATACCTATTATGTTTTATATACGGCATTGAGTAGTGAATTAGTCTCGACATCAGGTCTGTCGACGATTGATTGAGGTTGATCACCAGCCGGCTTACATAACGGCCAATGTCGGGAAGGTTTGCGAGAGAGAAGACGTGCTCGGGTTGTAATACAAGTAGCTGCCTCGGAATCCGCTCGAGGATCGGGCTGCGCGTGCTCTCTGCGTGCATGCATATCACATGGCGGTCGATTTCAACCTGCACGGCGTGGCCGAGATTGAGCTGCTTGCTCATCTCCTCCACATGCAAGAAATATATACTGTCTTCCAGCGGCAGCATCGCCACCGAGTATTCACGCCCCATTATCTTGTCTTTGTCATACTTTTGGCCTGTGAATATCACCGGCGCTCTGTCCAGACTCCGACATTTAGCGATAATGGGGCTCAGCGAAAATCCAGCATACCGACATTCACTTGCTTGATGTACTTGATACCCGAGATGACTTCCACATTGTACCGGTTTCTTTGGTGGCTCATTATAGGTACCGGCATGGTGTTTACTGGGCCGTTGGGAGGGCATATGAGCATGACCGAGGGGTGATACTCTGCGGGCTGAGAGAGAACGAGAGGGAGTTGAAGAGAGAGAGAGGGAGTGTATGGAACAGAGAGTCAGACCCAGGGAGAGCGGCGGACAGAGAGAGCATGAAGCCGAGAGAGAGAGGCAGAAAATCATGGCAGCCAGGACAGACGGCGCATACAAGTACACTCGCTCCAGCTCGGATCAACCCACACACATTCCACAGGAGGGCGTACCTGGTTGCAGATGTTTCCGTACTTCTGAATGAGCGTCTTCACGTCCATCCCGGTGTATATGGTCTTGTAATACAGAAGCTGCGTAGTCTTGCGCAGACACAGCACACACATGCCCTGGTGTTCGTTTGAGATGTTCGGAATCACGAACTGGGTGCACACGAAGGGGTTGCTGCTGTCAATGAGCATGCACTCACACGCGTGGCCCATTATGCAGTCCTTCTCGTCGGGCGTCATGCTTTCGCGCATGAAGCGCTCCTCGTACACCCTGCTCACGATCGGAACGTCGGGCATCGTGTCGGTGGTCGAGATGCTGCCGAGCAGACGCTCGAACGGGATGTCGTTGAGGATGCTCTGGACGTCGATGCGTAGCGAGGCGTCGTCGGCTTGCTGCACCCCGCATCGACTCTGCGAGTGCTCGATGATACACGCGATCTCCTTGAGCGCGCGAGCCTCGCACTCCTCGTCGTTGCTGATGCGCTGGCGTTTGGCCGCGAGGCCGGGCTGCGTCGCCTTGCGCTTGTTGTTCTGCCACACGGCCGGCAGCAGCATTTGGGGCCACGGGCACTCCCACGCACCATCAGGGACCTCGTCTTTTTTACGCGGTTAATCGGATCCGGTATTAAAGTCGGCACAGAGCCACACGATGAGCGAGTGGCAGGTGGATTCGTATTTTATTATAAACGCAAGCCTCTCGTCGCTGATATTGGTAACATTCATGGCGCTGAGCTTCTGGAGGCTGCGTGCCTTCCGTGCCGCGGTCTTTCGGGACAGGCTTTATACGTCGTCGTGCTCCTCCATCCCCAGGGCCGCGAGCGTGTCGTAAAGCAGCGGGTGGGACCACTCCGCCAAGTCCATCTTCTTCTGCGTGCGTGGGTTAGTCAGCAGCTGCTGCCGGTGGAGGTTGCACAGGATGGCAACGTCGTCGGCACAGTAGGCGTTTAACTCGTCCCAGCGACCCTCGCGCGCCAGCTGGATCGCGAAGAGGCCGGTCCCCGATTTCATGGGCATGCCGTTGGTCTCGCAGAGCAGGTCGAGCTTGAAGGTGTGGCCGTGGACAAGGCGGCAGCATTCCAGGATGTCAGTCGTTTTCAAGACCCACGCCCTCACGGTTGCCTCCGGGATGCCCAGGGCCACTTGCATGAAGGGAAGGTCGAAGCGTATCCCGTTGAATGCCGACAGGCTCTGCGCCGCGTCGAGGGTGGCCACCAGGTCGGCCACCAGAGCAGTGGGCGCGCCGCCGACCTCGGCGTCGTGCCTGGCGAACTCAAAGGTCTTCCGCTCGCCGGTGAATATGCACTCGGTGCAGATCACTGTGATCTTCACCTTTTTCGGGTCGAGCCCAAACGTCTCTATGTCGAAGGCCAGCATTCCACACCCGCGCCCACGCTCGGCGACCGCCAGGCGTTTTGGATTTTTTAAGAGGAACCGAGTTCTCTTTGAGCGGCGGGTGTGGGACGAGAGAGGCTGGATTAGAGGCATTTGTTTATTTTAAAACTTAACTTTCTCCTTCGAAGTGAGGGTGTGACTCGTCGCAAACGGCAGCGAGGTCTTGAAGCGCGGCATCTTCCTTGCGATCTCGAGGAGTTGCTCGACTTCTTTCTCTGTGATCACGGCAGACTCGCTGTCCATCACGGGCGCAGGCAACCCTCCTAAATAACGACAGCGGCCGTCAGCGTCTGTGCGGGCACGAACGCTGACATGCGGGCGCTGGCCGGCAGCGGACCAGTGTGCGTGGGATTTTTAGCGAGGAAGACCAGCCCGAGCACCGAGAGGTGCGCTCATATTGTGATAAACGACACCAAGACCGACACTGCACAAAGAAGACATGACACCGTAACACTGGAAGCGGCAGAAACTCCAAACAAGGACGAGCATGCATCAGTCATTGCCTTATTCATTGCTTCCATGTCTATGCCTCTGCAACCGAGTGATATCTGGGGATAGGCCGTCCAAAACACACGGTCTTTGTATTTAACATACGCAAAGGCAGTCGTATCGCTCCACGTAATGCCTCGTTACGCGATCACCCCCCCCTTGAAGTTCCATCAGGTGCTCTGTCTTCAGGTTGTCCTGTTCTTGACTACCATTGTCGTCTTCGTCTTCGTCCTCGAAGAGACGTTGTGCAAGCCGAAGCCGCCGCCGCCGCCCGCGGCCTGGATGCCGGATGTCGAGGCCCTGGCTCGTCGCAGTCGCAGAGACTTGGACCTGGTCATGGACAGCGGGGGAAGCGTGCTCACCTATGCCGGTCTATTATGGAGCGTGTGGAAGTACGCATTCATAACCCACCAGGGATAACTGCGTCTGTGTTTAATAAAGCTCTGAAACACACCTCCTCTTGTCCTGTACGGTCAGCGGTCAACGGCCCGCGGGGGCCAGAGCGCCGCCACGAGCAGCAGCAGCACGACGGTGGAGCCGAGAAGCACGTCCATGAGCCCGCACGGGCTGTCTTCGAGCAGCTCGCCGACCAGCTCGGCCGACTCGTGGACGAGCACGCCGGCGGCCAGACGGTGCACGCGGCGCAGGACGAGCGGGGCGGCGAGGCGGCTCGAGACGCTCAGGCCCCGGCTCGCGAGCGGCATCTGCGCCGCAATCTCGAGAGCGCACGCGATGGCGTGCGGCCCGAGGAACATTGCGGGCGGGGGCAGGCGCGTAAATATGATATACACCGAGCAAAGACGTCGAGAGCGCGAGACTCTCGCGCACGAGGCTGAAAAATTATATAAGACTCCCTTGCCTGCCGTTTGAGTGTTTTATTACACGCCCGATAAATATTTCCAGTATGCAGGTGTATATGCAAAGTTCCAGGACGCACGTCCACGGCGCCACCGTAACAGCGCAGGACCACTCTCCGGGCTGGCCGGCTCTGGCCAGCGCGCAGTGTAGGCGCTGGCCGCACCCTACTGCCCCGTCTCCGGCTCGGCGAGCTTGGCCCGTTCCCTGTTGCGTGCTATCATGGCCAGGATGTACACGATGGTGAGCAATTGGAACGCGTTTGTCGCGATCAGCGGCCAGTCTGTGCGCATGACGCCGTATGACATCCACAAGACCGCGGCCGTGAAGATGGCCGCGAACGAGTACACTGAGAGGTCACGAGTGTCGTCGCCCTTGTATATCTTGAAGGCTTGTGGCACGAAGCACACGAGAGAGACAGCCCCAGCTGCGGACCCCACCACGTCCGAGGCCTGCATCCTGCCGGCAGCGGCTTCCGCCCGCCGAGCCGGCGCTGTGTTTTTTTGTTGGCCCTCCCGCAGAAGAGGCGCGCAGCTTATTTTTGCGGCAGAGACCCTGTCGGTGCGGCCAGGCGCTCCCTGCACACACGCCATGTCGCGCCCCACAAGGGCCGCTGCCACGAAGGCCGCTGAAATGATCCGGGGGGTGTACGAGTGGGAGGAGTGTGCCGAGTCCTCGACGCAGTTCCAGGCGGCGGCGACGGTGCTCGAGCAGGACTTCAAGCTCGAGAACAGGGTTGCCGAGGAGGCCTACGACTACGAGAGCAGCGCCGAGGAGAGCGAGAGCAGCGACGACGGCAGCTACGAGTCGTCGTTTGTGTCTAAGTCGGGGAGCGAGAGCGAGGCGGAGAGCGAGCCGGACGGAGACGACACGGAGGCGGAGGAGCCGGTAGCGGCGGGGGAGGAGGCGTGGTCGCCGGGCCAGCATGGCCCGCGCCCGAAGCGCCGCCCGGAGGACGCGGCGGCGGGAGAGCCGTGGTCGCCAGGACAGCCCGACCCAAGCACGAAGCGACACAGGGGCGCATCGCCCGGGGGGTTCGCGAGCTGGACGCCGGGCTGGTACGGGCCGGACGCTCCGAGCCCGGGCCAGCTGTCCACGTGCGAGGCGGACCAGCTTTTCGCAGGCACCGTCGACGCGCCGAGCCCGGGCCGGCTGTCCACGTGCGAGGCGGACCAGCTTTCCGCAGGCGCCGTCGACGCGCCGAGCCCGGGCCTTTCCACAGGCCTGTCGTGCGAGGCGGACCAGCTTTTCGCAGGCACCGTGGCCTTCGACGCCGAGCTCGGCGGCGGGACACAGAGCGAGCCGCCGCTCACGGGCGGGGAATGCGCACCACCTGGCGCGCGATCATCGACGTGACGTGGGACGCGGGGAAGCGGTGCTGCGTCTTCTGCGGCGGGGGGTCGGGGAGCGTGCACAAGACGGCCTCCGTCGACGAGGTGTACGCGCTGCTCGACGGCCAGGGCGCGCTGGCGGGCGACGGGCTGCACTGCACGTACCACAACCTCTGCATGAGCCTGCTCGCGGTGCCGGGCGCGCGGCCCGGGCCGATGTACGAGAAGTTTGCGGCGTGCGCGTGCTGCCAGCACTGGGTCGGGAAGCGCGCCGTGCGGCCGCGCTTCCTGTTCCCGCTGCAGGCCCTGCAGCTGCACTTCCGCAGCATGCCGTACGTGGAGGGCAAGCAGCTCGACACCCGCGTCGTGCACCGCATGAGCGCGGCGCTCGCGGGCACGACGGGCGGCCGCTCGAACTTCTTCCGCTCGGCGTTCTCCGAGCAGGAGCTGGCGCTGTGCGCGCGCATCGCCGCAGGCACCGTGTCGGACGTCACGCCGCAGGTGGCCGCCTTCGTGTTCGAGGAGAACGCGCGCCCCCCCTTCCTGCTCGACGCGCGGCTGACGGTGCTCGTGCGCGAGGGACTGTGAGCGTGCAAGCAACAAGTGTTGTCAACCCTCGCCTCCGCGTGTCTCGCGTGGCCTTCGCACCGACCAGTGGCGAGGGTGTGTGGACGTGTTTATTTACAGAAGTAATAAAGCAACATCGATCAAACACCAAGACTCGGTGCCCGCACTTGGCGCCGCGCATGCGTGCTCCGTGTACTCTCCCGCGCCACGAACGGAAATGCTGGTCCCGCTCGCTGCGCCAGCAAAACACAGGCGTCCTGCTCGAGACGGGCCAATTGCGGCGCGGCACGATGACGATCAACAGCGACTGGGTGAAGATCCTGAAGCGCGCCGACGGCGGCGCGTTCACGCAGCGGTGCCCTGCGAAGCCGTACGTGGCCTTCATCGACGGGCAGATCAAGCTCATGTGCGGCGGGCACATCTGCTCGTGGGCGCAGTTCTTCAAGACGCAGTTCGTGTCGGTCATCGAGACGGCCTTCGCGACGGGCGCGGAGGTGGTGGTGCTGGGCTTCGACGACTACAGCTTTGTGCCGAGCGCGAAGAACACGACGCAGCAGAAGCGTATGCGCAGCGTGCCCGAGCTCTCCTTCAGCGCCGCGGACGAGCTGCCGCCGAACTTCCCGGACACGTGGATGGACTGCATCAAGAACCGGGCCTTCAAGGCCAAGGTCATTGCGTTCGTGCTGCAGAACGTGCGCCGACACTTCGCTGGCGAGACGGCGCGGACCGTCGTCATCGACTGGCAGGGCCCGCCCGAGCTCATCGGCAAGCCCGTCGCGCTGCCCGCGCTCTTCACGGACGGGGACGGCGAGCCCGTCGCCGGGCTCAAGCGCGGCGAGTGCGACATCAAGGCCTTCGCGTGGCTCGAGCTCGGGCCGACGCTGCTGATCTCGACGGACGGCGACTACGTGCCGCTCGCGCTGGCGCAGGTGTGTGTATATGTGTATATATATGTGTATATATATGTGTATATATATATGTATATATATGTATATATATGTGTATATATATGTATATATATGTATATATATGTGTATATATATGTATATATATGTATATATATGTATATATATATGTACGCATACATAGACATGCCCCTGACCTCTCTCCCCCTCTCCCGTCTCCCTGCCCATCCTCTGTCCACCGCCGCAGGTCGAGAAGCAGGGCATCGCGCATCCGGTGTACATCCACCGCATGCTCTGCCGCGTCGACGGCCCGGGCAAGCGCAAGGCCGACGGGAAGGTGCGGCGCGAGTTCGAGTACGTCGACGTGCAGCGCCTGCTGGCGGTGGTGCGCGCAGAGTTCCCGGCGGCGCCCACGCCGGCGCGCACGTTCGCGACGCTGGTCGCGCTCACCGGGTGTGACTTCTGCATGAACCTGCCCGCGGCCGGGCCCACGAAGGTGTGGGCGAGCCGCTTCGTGGCGCGCCACGACGACATCACCCAGCTCCCAGGGCTCCTGGCCTTCGTGCTGCGGGTCTACAACGGCCTCTACGCGAAGCACATCAAGACCATCACGCGCGAGCTGCAGGCGAAGACGGTCTCCGCAGAGGAGGGCGCGCGCCTGTACGCGGGGATCAGCGCGTCGGTGAAGCGCAGCCTCACGGTTGCGCCGCGCACGAAGGACGCGTTCTGGGAGCCGGCGCGTATGCTCGCGCACGTGAAGAACACGCTGTGGACACTCGACTACTGGACCGACGTGCACGCGTTCCCGGAGCCTCTCGGCGGAGACTACGGCTTCGAGCGCAAGAAGAACATGGTGGCCTTTGCGGGGTGCTAGCGGCCGGGCAGCGCCGCCGTGTGCGCCCCGCGTCGGTGAATGGCCGGCCTTCAATATTAAAGACCTCTTTGAGTTGTAATACATGGGTCAAAAAACTCGATACACCGAGATTGTGCTTGTGTTTTCCGTTGCCTTCCTGGCAGGGTGGAACTACACACTCACGGTCGACAACTTCGGTCTGCCGCACAAGATGGCCATGTACTCCGTCAAGCCGGTCCTCCAGCACGACCGTTTTCTGGGGAGTGCGGCCACCGGCCTCAAGGGCTCGCAGAACAAGCTCTTCTACAGCGCCATTTTCGACGCCAAGTACGAGCCCAAGGGCGTCCACGGCGAATTCGACTTCCAGTATCTCTCGGCGTTCCAGGTCTCGAAGTACGTGCTCGGGTGCTACGGCGCCGGGGCCGACTTCGGCTCGCACCAGCCGGGCTCGTGGCGCAAAGAGATCTACGAAAAGTGGGCGCACACCAACACCTCGCAGCACGCCACCAGGATGCTCGACGAGTGGCAGACGGCGGCGACAGAGAGCAGCAGCGGCAGCCAGGGTGTGTGCACCTGCATCGACAACATGGCGAAGGAGACGTACGGGCAGGCCCCCACGTACAAGCCGTTTCCGGCGATGCAGCACGCCAACACCGACAAGTACTTTGCCAACAAGTACCAACTCGTGCCCAAGCCCGGCTCCGGGAGCACGACCGGCGACGGCAGGCTCCACGCCAACATTGTCGAGTTCTGCCAGACGTCGGCGGTCCCGATGCACGTCGTGCAGTACGAGGGCACCGTCGGCATCCCGGCGCTCGTGCTGGCCGCGCAGCTCTGCATCCTGCTCGGCCTGCTCCACGTGTGGGACCTCTTCATCTGCAAGATCCACATCCAGACGGCCTCGCGTGGCGAGGGCATCGCGTCGGCGCACTCGAGCCGCCGCAGCATGAAGATCGCGGTCTCGGTCCTGCTGGTCCTGGTCTACGGGCTCGCCGCCCGCCGCGACACGGACCAGTTCAGCGACACCGACGCGACGCAGCTGGGCTACCGCACCACTGGCCACACGCACCGCGTGTGGTCGCCCGCCTCCTTCGTCATCGCGGGCGCGCTGCTGATCGTGCTCGTCGTCGAGCTCGTGTACGAGTACGTCAGCTCGCGCGCGAACAACCCGACCACGCGCCTGCGCTTCAACAAGAACAGCACGATGGCCAGGGTCGTCGACCGCGTCGGCGCGGACGTGCCCTCCATCGTCGGCTTCGCGCTGCTCGGCATGGCGATCCTGCTGCAGGCCGACGTCTCGAACAGCACGAGCGTGCTCGGCGGCGTCTTCATCCTCCTCACCGCCGGGTTCGTGCAGCACATCTCGAACGTCGTGAAGATCCTCTACGAGTCCATCTGCTCCCGGCTCAGCAGCGACGTCGTCGTCGGCCTCACGCTCCACGACGAGGCCTCGGCCACGAAGGACAACGCCGAGGTCGAGCGCATCCTCAAGAACGTGCTCGGGCCCGACGAGACGAGCAAGACGGCCGGCAACAAGAAGGTGCGCGACGTGCTGCAGTTCTTCGGGTGGACGCGGCTCTACCTCTTCCTCATCGTGCTCACGCTCGCCGCGTCCTTCTTCACGTACGCGAAGGACTCGACCGAGTCGCACCCCATCCGGGGCATGCTCGACGGGCAGGTGCTCTACTTCTCGATCGTCTTCCTCTTCGCTAACGTCGGCTTCGACATGATGTACGAGCTCATGCCCATGCAGTTCGAGAATGTCTCGAGCGACATGCTCAAGATCTACTTCGTCTGCGGCTATCTCGTGGTGTTCAACCTCAACCAGATCATGTACATCCGCAGCATCACCGGCGACCGCACCCCGATCTAGGCGGGCGCACGAACCGAATGCGCATCCGGCCCGGGCCCGTCTATTTAAACCTGGGCGCACGAACCGAATGCGCCTGCACAAAGCTGGTCCCTTCCAACTGCGCCGGTTTTGGGCGTTTTTTTACGGCACAGGAACTGCTTGTGTGAAGCGGATCCTCGCACAGCTTCCAAAGATGTCCGCCCTCCCCGACAACACCGCCCCCGCCGACGCCGCCGAGCCCCTCAAGAAGAAGCGCCGCGAGACCGTGAGCAAGCCGCGCGCCCCCGCCCGGCCATACAGGCGTCTCGACGGCGCGGTCCTCGAGAGCCGCCTCAAGGAGCTCAACAAGAAGCTCGCGGTGATGCGCTCGAAGGTCGTCCTGCTCGAGGACCGGCTCGAGGGCCACGACAACGAGGCCACGCTCCGCGAGGCCGAGACGGCATAGCGCGGCTCCGCGCCCGCCCACTCTTGTTCTCAATAAACTTGCCCCTCAACCCAACCCCGTCTCTGCAGCCCTCGTATTTGTTGGGAACACTATCATAACTGAGATAAAAACACGAAAACGCAACGCTTCGCAGCGGAACACTATTGTAATTGAGATAAAACACGAAAACGCAACGCTTCGCAGCGGAACACTATTGTAATTGAGATAAAAACACGAAAACGCAACGTTTCGTGGCGGAACAGCATTATAAAATATAGAACATGTTCTCTTGGTGTTCCTAAAGTTCGCTCCAACCTAAACGCCTCCGGGTTTCTGTAAGTTTACCCCCCCCCACCCCCTTCCCCTTTTTTTTCTTTTTTTTTCTTTTCCCTTTTCGATGTGTTAGGGGGAGCAAATAGGAAATTTAGTAATAGTATACACGCCTAGAGAGAGGAAAATGGCGGGAAGGGGGAGGGGGTGGGGAGGGGGTAAACTTACACACAGCCGGAGGCGTTTAGGTTGGAGCGAACTTTTCGGAACTTTAGTACCAGGAATTACTGGTACTTAAGAATTAGTCAACTTTTTTCTGGTACTAAA